>QWCB01004056.1_pt1 | contig 19386 bp, 20 predicted proteins | sample 1972511 | NCBI WGS metagenome assembly QWCB01 (sample SAMN09866719, study PRJNA288562) | Human gut metagenome isolate term5_stool, whole genome shotgun sequencing... | isolation source: gut | host: Homo sapiens | place: USA: California
CTTAATCTTCGAGGGTTCATTACTGATGAATGGCAATCTGCGATTGCTCGTAATGAACTTGTCTTGGGGAAAACAAAAGATACGCCACTGACACGCACCGACCTTTCCACTGCAACAGACCAAATCAACATGAAGCAGCCGAAAGGATGGGAAACCATTGATAACCACATCAAACAACTGAAAAAAGGTTGAGCATAGGTTGACACCTCAAACATCGCTCAACGCCATTTACTTTTATCGTTTCTAATTTTGCCATCGTTAACAAATAATTAGCGAAGGTGCACCTTCATATTGTTTAATTCAAAATGTTTACAATATGGAAAAAACATTAGAAACCCGAGTTGAAGAACTCGAACAAATGGTATTCATGAATAAGAATGTGCTGAGTTTTGAAGAAGCCAGCAGGTTCTTAAACCTCTCAAAGAGTTATCTCTACAAACTCACATCGGGTAATCTGATACCGCATTACAAGCCACAAGGCAAAATGCTTTACTTTGAGAAAGCAGAACTTGAAGCATGGCTACGCCAGAATCCCATTAAAACTTCTGCGCAGATAACGCAAGATGCACAGCGGTATATCATGGGCAACAAACCTTTAATGCAGAAGTAGTTCCCAATCATGTGAACTATCAACCTGTGGTCGATAAGTTTCTTAATCTCTATGAACCAATAGAACACCAACCAAAAGAAGGAGAGTTCCCACACATTGAATCTCTGATAAGACACATTTTCGGGGAACAATACGAGTTGGGGATGGACTACTTGCAGTTGCTCTATCTCCAACCCGTGCAGAAACTCCCCATCCTACTGATGGTGTCAGAAGAACGCAATACAGGAAAAAGTACATTTCTTAACTTTCTCAAAGCCGTTTTTCAGAACAATGTAACCTTTAATACCAACGAGGATTTTCGCAGTCAGTTCAATGCGGATTGGGCAGGTAAACTACTTATAGTAGTGGACGAAGTACTGCTCAACCGTAGGGAAGATAGTGAGAGATTGAAGAACCTTAGCACTACTCTTTCTTATAAGGTGGAAGCAAAGGGCAAAGACCGAGACGAAATCTCCTTCTTTGCTAAGTTTGTGCTGTGTTCCAATAACGAGTTACTCCCAGTCATCATAGACGTGGGAGAAACCCGATATTGGGTAAGGAAGATAGAGCGTCTTAAAAACGATGATACCGACTTCCTACAAAAACTGAAAGCAGAAATCCCAGCCTTTCTCTATTTCCTGCAGCACCGAACGTTGTCCACCCACAAGGAAAGTCGTATGTGGTTTGCTCCCAAACTGACCTTTACTCCAGCCTTGCAGCGCATTATCCGGAGTAACCGAAATAAGGTTGAGTTGGAAATGTCAGAACTCTGTTTGGAGGTGATGGAACAGATGGCTGTTACCGAGTTTTCCTTCTGTATCAATGACATGGTGTGCCTGCTGAACAACACAGGATGTAAGGCTGATAAAAGTCAAGTTCGCAGGATAGTGCAGGATATATGGAAACTCACTCCTGCATCCAACACGCTGACGTATCTAACCTATCAGATAGACTATAACAGCTTGCGGAACTACTCAAAGGATTCTTTGATACTGCCCAAAAGAGAAATGAATTTAGTTCCTCTTTTGGCAGGTATCGGGATGGAATTTGCGAATCCTTTTCCCGACTTCGTGTAGTCGGCAACATACTTTTGTCCGCACAAAAGTACAACTTGCTAAACAAATTCTATCGGGGTATTGAAAGAGTCAAAAAACGATGTCGTGATTTCATTGAAAACAGAGAATCCCAAATAGAGAAATCAAGAAAAGTCGAAATGACAACATCATAGAATGTGAGTTATTCTTTATTTTTTTTGGTAAGTTTTATGATGAAACCATGATGAACAGGTAACCTGTTTGTTATGAAACGATTATGTGTATTTTCATCAAATCATCTATTTTTCAAACCATTCAAATTCATTGTGATATGAACATACAAGAAATTAAAACAATAAAGTTGCAGGATTTTCTTGCAAGTCTGGGATATACTCCCACTAAGCAACAAGGTAACAAGCTGTGGTATCTTTCTCCCTTTCGTCAGGAGAGCCATGCTTCATTCAAGGTAAACTCCGATCGTAACCAATGGTACGACTTCGGTATTGGCAAGGGTGGAAACATCATAGACTTAGCAGAACTGCTCTACAAATCCTCTGATGTGTCGTATCTTATTCGCAAGATAGAGGATAATGTTCCCAATACCGAAAGATATCAGTCATTTCTATGCCGACGAGCCAAAGAAAGTCTGTTTTCTTTTCGAGGGTTTCATGGACTTCCTGTCACTCATGACACTGAAAAGGAAAGAAAATCCACAGAATACCGGACTAAGGCAACAGGATTATTTGATACTCAATTCTGTAACGAATATTCATAAGGCGATAGAGAGATTATCACGCTATGACAGTGTTCAATGTTTCTTAGACAATGACGATGCAGGAAGAAATGCCTACCTGCAATTATCAAAAAGACTACGAGATTCTGTTACGGATTCATCAACTATATACAATGGTTTCAAGGACTTGAACGAGTATCTGTGTGCTGAATTCAAACGTTCTGAGAAAGCAGAAATCAAGAAAACCAAAGGGATTAAGCTATGATTACAGGAATATGTTCCGCATAATCTATTTTTCGGGGAGCAAGTTTATGTTTTGGGCATACCAAAACCACTTGCTCCACCTCCTATCACTCGGTTTGGAGGATTATCCCGTTGGTCTCCATCAAATCAATAAACGAAACAAGTATGATAAGAACAGAATATAAAAAAGGTGGTCGCCCGACCAAGGGCGCAGCCGAAAAGAAGAAATACCGTATCACGGTGAAACTGAATACGCAGGATTACTATACGCTCAAAGGCAAAGCCAAAAGCGCAGGAATAACCATGAGTGAGTTTGTAAGAAAAGTTCTTGACAAAGGAAATGTCATTGAACGACTGACCGTAGAGCAAGCAGACTTCATCCGCAAGCTGTGTGGCATGGCAAATAATCTCAATCAGTTGGCACATCGTGCTAATGCGGAAGGATTTCATACCATTGCTCCTTTCCATAAAATCATCATTAGCAAGATTGATGAAATCCTAAATCTGATACGAAGATGATTGCAAAGATAATGAAAGGTTCGGGCTTCAAGGGTGTAATCAATTACATCCTTGACCAGAAGAAAGGAACGGAGCTTATAGACAGTTCTGGAGTGAGAACAGACAGTATCAACCATATTGTTCAAAGTTTCATCGACCAAACAGAACTTAATCCGCGAGTGGGTAAGGTTGTAGGGCATATTTCCCTAAGTTTCTCTGTACAGGATTCTTCCAAATTAAGTAACAAGTTCATGGCACAAATGGCTCGTGAGTATATGGAGAAGATGGGGATAAAGTGAAAAGATCTGCAAGGAACTGACCGCCAAATATGATTTATACTTTGCTGATGGCAAGGAGAAGGTCAAGGAACATCGCTTGAAAGAACCTGATAAGACCAAGTATGAAATCTATCAGGCGTTGAAAGCAGAGATTGCTCAGTGCAGGAATTGGAAAGACCTTCTTGCTCACTTGAAAAAGCAAGATATTGATGTCCGCTTCAAGTACAAAGGCAACTCACAGGAGGTGCAGGGAATTATCTTTGAAAAGAATGGCTATTATTTCAATGGCTCTAAGGTGGATAGGAATTTCAGCTATTCTAAAATAGACTTTACTCTGCAACAGAATAACAGGGAACACGAACAGCAGATGCAAGGAACGATAAATCTTATATCTAATGTTGCAAGTGTTACGAGCGAAATTACCAACAACCTCATAGAAGGAGGATTGGATTTGTTTCAAACTCATGGTACTGTCCCTGCGGAGGTTTACAACACACTTGATAAAAAGAAGAAAAAGAAAAAACGTAAAATACATTTATAACTATGGCTGATAATAATACATTTGTCCGAGGAGGCTAAGTCCATGGACAAATTGGTGGCAAGTGTCTTGACCATGTTACACGAATGGCAGGAGAATAAAGAGCATCCAATACCGCAGGAACATATTCACAGGCATAGTTTTGACATTAAGTCATCGAAAGTCTTTATTACTGTGGTGGCTGTGTCTATCCTCTGTCTTATTTCTTTGGTCGGCAATTACTTCTTGTTGCAAAGCAAACAGCAATATGAAGATGATGCCTTGAAATTCCGCATCATCAGAGTATGGAGAGGATGTAGTCCCAAGGAAATCCTATGGCTCAATGAGGTATTTGACATTCATCGCGATGAAAAGATTATCAAGCTAATCAAAGAAAAAGCAGACGGATACAACTTGCAACTAAAATCTAAGGCTGATAGCTTGATGCAGAAGAAATTGAAATAAAATCTGCCCTTGATATATAGGGATCTTCTAACATCAGTTCCAATATCTTGATTCGGTTAGCCGTTAATCTTTCTCCATGAGCATTAGCCTTTTCAATTAATCTTTCTGTTATCTTTTTATTTGCCTCTGCTACCTTTTCTGCTACCTTATTGCTATTTTCTGCCACCTTTTCTGTTACCCTTCCGATTCGATTCGGTGAGGTTTCTGCCACCTTCGGTACTGTAATTTTCAAAATAAAATCATCAAGATGGAAAGATAAACATGGTGTACCATTAGCTTCCAACTCTCTACATACACGGTCTACACCTTCACCAAATTCCTTTACAAATCTGTATGCCTTAAGGAATTGAGCAATTTTCGGATTGCGAGAGAAATGCGTATGACGGATATTAGAGGGCTTGACCATTGCAGGTAACCTACCGGGCGACTCGAATACAAGTCGATTGTCAAGCATCTTAATTTGGATTTCCGTACCCTTGATATTGTAGGCACGGTGGCAGCAAGCGTTGACAATCATTTCTTGAATAACAAACTTTGGATAATCTCTGTTGGTTACAAACTGCCCATGCTGTCCTAGAAAAGTGTGTTCCTCCACTTGGGTTTCAAGATAAGCTATCGTGGCCTTCACCTGATCAAGTATGGTTCCTTCAAAGGTTACGTCCTTAATCACGTTCATTTCTGCACCCACTCTCTCTTCTGTACCTTTATAACGGATAAAGCGAGTACGCCCACGAGGAAAGAATTTTTGAGGATATTTACCAAACAACAGAATACAAGCTACACTAACATGCTCCTCTCCCTTTGCATTGGTAGTTATGAAGTTATTATTCTCATGTAGATATTGCTTGGCAGACTTGGCATAACCAATCAATTCTGTATATCTTTCGACAGCGGTCATATCAATATCATCTACCGTAGCACCATACACAGCCGTATCCTCATAGTAGCGCTCTCCCTTATCGTACATCAATTGTATGCGTTCTTCAAAAGACAATTTTCTACTTTTATCGCCAACACGCATATAGGCTTCGTCTGCCTGATTAGCATGTAGTTCAGAACTTGCAGGAATATGCATCAATAAAATATGATTTTCGTTTCCATATTTATCCGTGCATGGTAACAAGTCGCTGGTAATTGACACAGAAGGATTACAGAAATCCAAAGGAACACGAAGCAACTCATTCAGCTTTTCCGTATGCTGGTCAACTCCTTCTATCTTCCGAGTCTTATCAGACACACCGATAGCGATATCACCACCGTCAGCATTAGCAAACGCCACAATGGTAATAGCCAAAGCCTTCGGATCAATTTGAATGCTTTTGCAATCAAACGTCTGGTCCTCCTTGTGACTTATTATTTCTTGTATAGTCATATGAATCTCTTTTTATTATGGCAAATAATGCATGGAATTACATAATCTATAAAATAAACAATTAATCTACAGCATTTAATGCTATCATATGTTGGGATATTCTTGAACAATTTTACCTCCGAGAAGTTTACCATTAGCTTGCTTGTTCCTTTTAACCTTATCTCCTCCCCATGTTCCCCATTGTTTAAAAAAGAAGGGTATACTATATTTATTAGCTTGGGTTCTTATACTTTCTACCCATTTTTCATCCATAGGTCTCGCAGAAACACCACTTTCTCCACCAACAATAATCCAGTTTATCCCCTCTAAATTCATTTCTCCTAAATCTTCAAGAAGTGGTTCGCAGGATAAAAATTTTACTTTTGCCTTTAAAGCACGGATAGAGTCTATACGGGAAAGTGCCTGTCTATTTTCTACAGTAACACCAATCCAGGCATTATAAGGAATTTCTTTATCCTTAAAGTATTCAGCCATACGCCTTGCTCGTTTCGTGAGGATTTGGTATGTATGTTGAGGAGTATCTCGAATTACAGCGAAAATTTTATCAATAAAATCGAATGATATTTTCTCATTAAATATATCGCTCATGGAGCAAACAAAAACTGTTGATGGTTTTTTCCACCTGTATGGTTCTTGTAAGTCTTCAGGGTGTTCTGTCGGCACAAAATTATTCCTATACTTGTTATTCCCCATAGCAAATAACCGCCGTGTCATAGATTCGGCATAGCAATGGCGACAACCCTCAGAAACCTTGCTACATCCTGTTAGTGGATTCCAAGTTCGTTCTGTCCATTCTATTTTTGTTGTTCTCATTCTATCTTAATTATATATTTTGCAACTTTACAAATATTTGTAGCCTGTCTATTGTATGTTCCTACAATATGAGCTTTTTTCTCCTTTATCAGAGCATCCATAACTTCTATATACAATTTGGGCTCGCATCCACATCTTAAAGCATAATCCAATCCTGTTAAATTATCTTTTATTTCACAGTTCAGGATTTTATTTCGTATATCATTAAATACCAGAGTCTTTTTATTTGTATGTTGGATATCATAGAATAAAGTTCCTGGCTCAAAATCATTATACAAATTACAGTTGGATTCACCCGCTTGCTTATCCTCTTTCCAACAAACTTTTACAAACTTTTCCATACCTAAAGGGTGTCCTGTACCAAAAATTAAACCATAGTAGTTCGGTCCCTTTTGTATGGTAAAAGAATGTAAGTAGTACTTTTTATCTTTAGGTATTAAATCCTTAAAATAATCTGTTATTACTTTATGACATTCTTTAGGCTTCGTTTCGTCGAATGTAATTTTATTTTTTTTGAAATAAGAAGTTACAGCTGGTAAAACTCGAAAACGTTTGACAAAAGACGAAGCAATAAAGAATATGAAATCAGTAGTTGGCGCATTTACTAATCTTAGAAAAACTTCGTCATTGATTTGTTTAAAACCATATTGATCAAGTAATATAAATTTAGCATTTTTTTTATTTGCCAAGATATTATTTAATAGCCTGTTGTTTATTAGTGAAGAGAAATCCTCTGATTTAAAATAAAAAGATTTATCGAAAGGACATATTCCCTCCTTACATTGTTTTTTACATGAAATTAGTTCGTCAGACAGATTTGATTCCAAGACTTTTCTCTTTTGATCAACAATTTCGTTAAATCCAAAAGTAACTCCTACTGCATTTTCTTTCAGAAGAGCTTTACAGTATTGTTTGTTATTACCCCTTGCCTCTTGAAATAAAATTATTGGAGAACCTGGATTCATAACAGAATCTTTACCACTACCAGCAAACATATCATAAACATATATATGCGATATATATGGATTGTGAACAAATACCGGATACCATTCTCGGAAGCATTGCCGAAATATATCCAATTTCAATTTTGTTCCTTCTGAAAATTCATGTTTGTTTATGTCTTTCTTTGCCATAATATAAAACATTATTAAACTTTCTATTCCATTTATCTTTCTGTAAATATTAAGCCATATAACTTAAAAATTAAATTCAGAAATCAGTTGATCAATAAAGTTTAGGAAACCCTTATAATCTTCAGGCGAGAAAGAATTCTCTCTTTTTTTCTTTTGAATCTTATTTTTAATACTATTAGCCCACATCGACCCTTTTTTAAATTCTGCATATGAAGGGACTCCATTGAATGTAGGTAATGTAACCTCATGATATACATTCGGTTCAAAAAAGTCTTCTAAATAAAAATCTGTTTGAGGTTTTTCTGGCACAGGATATGTTTTATGATAAAAGATATAATGAAACTTTTTATTTCCACTATCTATAAGCTTTTGTACCATTTTCGCACCTTCTCTACCTTCTTCGTCAAAATCAAAGACAAATACTATCGCTTCCATAGTATAATATAGTGGCTTGAGAATTTCCTCATTATAATTGTCAACTTCTTTTGCACCTCCCATAAAAAGGAAGGATACATTATTCAAATTGTCATATTTTTCTCCTTTAGAGGAAAAAAAGTCAATTGCAGACTTTATATGATAGATGTCATCGGGGCCTTCCGTAACAATAAGGTATTTTGAAGATACAACACATGCACTATCAATAATATTGAGTTCATTATTGGCTATTTTACTAATCAATTTCCGCTTATCCTGAGATAGAAGTCTTCCCTCCTGCATAGGAAATATATTGGATTCTTTCATTTGATTGACAAATAGAGGAGAATGAGTTGTCAGAACGGTCTGACCTTCAAATCCTCCAAAACTATTAAGAATCTCTTTCTTTAAGGCTATATGCACATAAGCATCAGGCTCGTCAAGTAATAATAAAGAACTATTATCTCCAAGAATTCTTGTAATACATTCTATAAGAATTAGTTTTTTGTGCCCTTCACTAAAACTAAACAATGGTATTCCCTTATTAAAAATCCGAATTTTCGTAATATATTTATCAATAGTGTTTCTTTTCTCTGTATTTTTCTTTGGTTGAGAGAGTAAATACAGATAATGAAAGATAGTCCTTTCTTTAGTTTGAGTAGGGAGTAAAGGAACTTCGTATGACAGAAAAGACTTCAATGTCGTTTTTCCTTGTTTGTCAAGACATTCTTCTTTTATACGGTTAATCCATTTAAAGGCTGCGTGACCTTTGAAATTTTCAACTTCTGCAAATTCAATTGAAATCTCAACCTCATTTAAATCATCAATATTAAGATGCTCTTTCAGAAAGGTTGTTACTTTATCATCCGAAGAGCTCATCAGAGCGATTAATGCAATACTCCAACAATACTTATTAAGATAGATAAGTTGGGGAGTTGAGCGTTTCCCATCAATCGCACCCTTAAAATAGTGCATATGATAATCTTCAAATGCTATATGCCACAATCTCAGTTCTTCCCCACTATAGCATGCTATTATCGATGAAGGATAAAACATTTCTGATGTTTTGACCTTCTTCTCATCTATATAGGCTTCCCTTTTTTTTCGTGTGTAGTTCTTTCCATCATGTTCATACTTTATTTCATATTCGAAAGGTATCTTTTTTTTGTTTAAGATACCATTAAAAATGAGTGCTATAGCCTCAATGAGATTACTCTTACCTGAACCATTCAGCCCGATAAAGGCAATATAACCAGTATTATTGGAGAAATCAAAGGTCTGCTCTTTGATATTCTTATACTCTTGTATATATAAAGATTTCAATCTCATATTACTCAAATATTTCGTTTTCAAACTCTATTAATGCTTCTGCCCTCATTGTTTGAGCACGCTGTCTCAAGGTGTTAATTTCATCTTTTTGTTTGCCTACATATTCAACAATCTTACTTTGTACATCCAATGAAGGTAGAATAATAGGAGAATCCAAATATTGTTGACTATTGATATTTGGTTGTGCTGAAACTCTCATATTTCCTTTTATCCATTCTTTGTATAGTGCGCATTTGGTGTAAGCCAATAAATATTCTGGGATAACTTTAGTCGCATCTAACTTAAAACGAATCAAATAGCCCGCAAATATAGCCTTACCGAACTTATTTTTATAAAGAAAAGTTTTGCCGACGGTGTTTCCAGAGCGGGCGATTAAGAAGTCATTTTCTTTTAATAAATAATGGTCTGAATAGCCTTTTGCAGAAACCTTCTCTTCATTAAGAGAGCCATCTTCGTTTATATCAGTAATTCTGATATATCTCATTTTCCCGTCATATACTTGAGAACTATACGCAGCTCCATATTGAGGTTTCTCCACAATAACATTGAGAAAGGTTGTATTCTTGTACATTCTACTTTGCACTACAGACTTTTTATTATACACATCCCATCTATTTATATTCTTGCAATGTACAAAACGCATATATTCATAACTGTTTGACAATATGTCCTCATCATCTTTATTCCCTTTATCAATATCCAGCATATCTAATAAATAGGAATTTATGGTTTGCTCAGTTTGTTCTGCTTTTAATGCTAACTTTTCCGCATCTTGTATTTTCGTTTTATACAAAGCTACCATTTTCTGTTGTTCTTTTAAGGTCGGTAGTGGAATACAAAAAGAACCAATAAAGTTATATCCAGACTCGTTTTTAATGCCTTGCGCCTTTTTGCCTGATATAATGGACAAAAAGTAAGAGGAACGCAATACCATAACGATAAATTCTGGATTAACTTTATTCGAGTTTATATTATATGGTTGATAATGTGTAGATGCTGCTATCTCACCAAATGTATTTAATGCAGTTGCACCTTGATGGAAATTTATATTAGAGATAAGCAAATCACCCTGCTGTAAAGAATATAGATTCATACCAGTTACCTTCTTATCTCGAAATACTACTTTTCCTGTTTTGAATACGATTTTTTCAACAATTGGCAATGAACCATCGTATTCCGCTTTTTTGATAATATTCTTCTTAGGGGCTATAAGTTCTCGGAGTGGTACAAGAGGATATTTAGAATGAACTTTACTCTCATTCATGTAATGTTCTACATACCATTGAGAAACTTCTTTAAAGGATATGATTTTCAAATATTTATATGTTGTTTGTTTCATATCCTATCACTTTTTTTCATTATAAAACGGTTCAGGTTCAGATACAATATCCCCAGTTTCTCTAACACGATACGCATTGCCATCTCTGTCAGTTTGATATTTAATCGATTTAAAAGGTGCACTCCACAGTTTACGTGCTATGCGGTAGGGTGTAAATTCCTTTGCCAATGGTATTAGCTCGTTTTCTATTTCAGCCCCCGTTGTACTAATTCCTGCTTTTTGTATTTCAGCAATAGGTATTTTGTAGTCAAACTGTTCTTTAACTATCGCTTTTACTTCTGCTTCTATCTTTTCTTGCAAAACTTTTAGCTTGGTTCTGTAAATCTTCTTTTCTTCCTTTTTGGGGGCTTCACTTCCTCTCTGTTTCAGTTTTTCTTTAAGGCTCTCAACCTCTTTCTGGTATTTAGAGACAACCTCTGATTGTGCCTGATTCAGTATTTGAGAATATGTGGCAGCTTCTTCTTCTGTAAATTTCTTAAAGAATAGTAGACTTGGCTTTACAGTCGCTCCTGAAGCGATAAACACATCCTGCGGGATAGAAACTATCAGCAATATCTTTGCTTTTCCCTCTACAAAATCACGAGCTTTTTGTAAGTTGGTGTTATTCAACACGCCTTCGGGCAATACTATACCCATTCTGCCACCTGGTTTTAGGAGATTTAGACATCGCTCTATAAACAACACCTCCGTAAGATTGCTATCTATTTTATAAAGGCTGAGCAATGACTTGTTTATATTATCATTGACCTGTCGCAATGCTTTTATATATTCCTCTCCGTACCGTTTAACGTATGCTTTGATTTTGGTCTCGTCTGTGAACTTGTCAGCTTCTGATATTTTCAAATCTTTCTCAACTCTCGCCCCAAAGGGAGGATTAGTAAGAATAATGTCAAAACGATTCTCAAAAATACCATTTACATTAAGTAGACCATCGTGATGGTGTACACCACCGTGCCCATCGCCATGCATTATCATATTCATCTTGGCAGTACGTGCCATTCGAGGATTGGCATCCGTCCCATAGATACAATCAAACGATAAGGAACGTAAACGCCCTTTTTCATTGTTGATGTTTAATTCTTCATTTAAGTAAGAAAAAGTTTGTGCAACTTCTTTTTCTATGTTTTGTTTCTTTTTCTCTGGCAGCTTGTCATAATTTTCGCCATAACATTCCGCTTTGATGGCTTCTTTTTGTTTTTCAATATCTTTTTCAATCTTCTCACGAACATACTCAAAGGTCTTGATCAAGAAGCCACCACTTCCACAACAAGGGTCACAAACCAGCTCACCCTCTTGCGGGTCAAGTATAGACACCATAAAATCCACTACCGTTCTTGGAGTGAAAAACTGACCTAATTCTCCTCTAAAGGTTTTGCCAAGGAATTTTTCAAAAGCAATACCTTTCACATCGTCAGAAGTTGTAGAGAGATTGTAAATCTCCAGTTCCTTAACAATCTGTTCAAAACTATTTTCCCGTATTTCTATTTTGGCATTATCATCAAAAAGATGGTCGTTGGCAAACTGCTGTTTTGTTTTTTCAAAAAGATTTTGATAGAACGGAATTGCATCCGATACCCCCATCTCTTTATTTAGCTTCTCATAAGCTTTTCTGTTTGCAACAAATCTTTCCTGAGAAAATATCTGACCTTCATCGTTTTCACGCTCGTAGCGTATCTTGATAAAAAGAATTTTGCTAATCTCATCAAAAGCTGCTTCTGGTGAGAGCTTGTCATTGTTTCGGATGATATTATGACATTTGAACAATAGTTTTGAAAACTCATCACGTGTAAAAGCTTTTGTTTGCTTCAACAACTTCTCTACTTCCTTTTGGTTACCAGCTTGCTCTGCATTAGGAATATCTACAATTTCATCCAATTTGTCTGGTATTTGTCCTTTTACAACCTTAAAGATACGAGTTTCTTTTAAGTTGGTAGTTACAAAGAAATCAGCATGTGCCCATGAGGCATAGTTCATACCCTGGTAATAGTCTTCCTTGTGTATCGTAACAGATTCTGCTTTACACTCCACAACTATCAATGGATACTTTTTCGATTCTTTATCCTCTTTGCTTCTCCAAACTACAATATCGGCGCGGGCGGCACCTTGTCCACGTTGGGAATTGGATACTTGTATTTCTTGATCCATTTGGCTAATAGTATAGCCATAGCTATTCACCAACCGCTTAATGTATGTCTGCCTAACCCCCTCCTCTGGCTTCAGTATGAGCCATTTGTCTTTTAAAGGAGCATATATTTTATTGTCTTTTATTTGTATTTCCACATTATTCTTTCTTTATTCTGTCCACAACAAATCATCAACCCTCACGCCCAATATCTTTGCCAACTGAATGAACATTTCAACATTGGGCTGGGCAACATTCGTCACCCACTTTGATATAACCGCAGGGTCTTTATCCAAGATTTCTGCCAATTGTTTATTTGTCATACCTTTTTCGGCAAGTACCACCTTCAGACGATTGATTTTCTTACGTTTCATGATTGCGTAAATTATTTACGCCATAAAAGTACTCGATATTTCTCAAATAACAAATATTTTCGAGCTAAAATATAGTTTTAATCAATCGAAAAATTGTCTTTCAATTCATTTTTTCAGTTTACAACTTCAATTCTGGCAGACTATTGATTGCATTTTCCTTCAACTTATCCACAGCACGGGTGTATTTCTCTGTGTGTTTCAATCCGCTATGCCCCAATAGGCTGGCAACGGTCTTGATGTTGGCTCCATTATTTAGAATGTTCACGGCAAAGCTGTGGCGAGCGCAATGCCAACTAATGTGTTTATTGATACCTGCACGCTTTACCCATCGTTTCACAGATTTGCTGCAACTCTCATACGAGGGGAGGTTGAAGATAGAAGAATTTAAATCTTCAGGAGCTTCGCCAATTAAAGAGAGTAAGCCGTCATTGAGAGGAATAATAACACCACTATTTGCCGAATGCCCTTTGGTCTTATTCTGTTCAAACTTCAGCAGGCGATTGGTATAATCTACATTCTTATAGGTAAGGTCTTTTACATCACAGAAGCGCAGACCACAATACAGACAAAGGATAAAGGCTCGCCTGACATTGGGATTTTCATTATCATAATGGCATTGAATCAGTGATTGAATCTCATCCATTGACAACACATCTTTGCGTAAAATCTGCTCATCCACCTTGCACACTACCCCCTTACAAGGGTCTTTCAACATCACTTCGTGATCGATGGCATAACGAACAACTTTCTTGAAACGCTGATAGATACTCTTTGCTCCTTCGCCGACACTTCTCGATTGTAGGTATTCAACAAATTGTTCCATCATATCCTTGGTTATCAAGTCGGGCTTAATGCCAAACTCATAAACTGGATATTGCTCTTTCAGAAAATCCTTAAAACGATTCAAGGCTATCTTTATCATTCTCAGGTCTTTCTTCGTATAACTGTCTATGTAAGCCTGATAATAGTCCAAGAAATTGACATTTCTGTCTTTCTTCAGACGATAGCCGAGCATACTCTCCTTAAATTGCTGTTCACGCTCTGCACGGATCTTGGCAGCCAATTCAAGCGTTTCTTTGTTTTGTTGTCGTTCTATAGGAGTACGGGGCTTAGCAATCAAGTACAACTGCAAGTTTTCTTTTCGCCTATTGTGCTTGATGTGTACTTTGGGTTTACCCACCATCTTACCTGTTTCATATAAAACAGGGTTACCGTCCTCGTCCAATACAGGTGTTTCTTCTCTACCAAGATAATACTCCAGATAAAGACTTATTTGACCATCAGAAAGCACATTTTGCTCCAATTTCGGGTTTTCTTTTGCTTTATTTTCTAATTTTGCCATAATTGATAGTTATGTACCTAAATGTGTATCAAACCGAGTAAAATCATTAACTCGTTTATTTTCAGATGTTTTCTTATTTTGCAAAGATACTAAAAAGTTCCGAATATCAAAGCGGCATTGTACCGGGTCTGGGTACATTAACAGAAAAGGAAGTTGTTGGTTATCATTAAGATACGGCAACTTCCTTTCTTTTTACAGAAACATTGGTGGAAAATTTCTGAAAAAACACAATAGAAAATTGACGGGCCATACCTCGGAATGCTTTACAAAAAGTGTCGAACATTCCGAATCTGACAGTGGTCTCACTCATAGGCTCAGAAGAATGACAACCAGGATTTTTCAGATGTTTCGCCAATCTTAAAAGAAACGCTCAGCGATCGTTGAGTTGATGAAGCAGTTAAAGTTAAGGTTTGCACATGCCAGCCAAAGAATCCAGCTAAAGAAGTTTGTTGTTGGTGGCAAACGACAGCGCTTCGGTGATATTTGCTACCTTCAACCGCTCAAACATATTTCTACGATAGAACTTAACGGTGTCAACCGACTTACACATTCTTTCGGCTATCTCATTCATGGTCAACCCCGAAGATGCAAGCCGGAGCATATCCTTTTCTTCCTCTTTCAGCACTACCCCCTCCTGCTTAGCAGCTTTGTCGTTCCTCCATGGGAAGAGAATCGAATAATCGAAAGCCCCCACTGTTGATCTGAACCAGCATTGATTGCTCTTCTTCGGGTACATATTTTAGATAATAGGCATAACCGAGCTCTCTCACCTCTTGAGACGAGAGACCGCAAAGAAAGAGCGGATTGTCTGATACATACAGGAAATTTTGTTGTGAGTAATCAATCAGATAGACACTTTAATACGACAACCGAGAAAAGGCCTCTACTGTACGGATTAACGGAACAATATGCCCATATTGTTCATTCTCTATTCTTCCTATCGTGTTGGAAGGTATGAAAAAGTCGTCTTTCTTTGTCATGTCTATCACTAAATTACTGTCCAAAAGTACAAAAATTTATACAAATGTCTTACATTCACTACACAAAAGTGTAGTTTTTCTTTTGTTCACCTCAAAATTACCCAAAAGTGTAGTAGAACAAGAAAACGAATTGATTATCTTTGCTTCTGCAATGAACAAATTGCTTTTAATTGAAGAGAATGGGAGGTACAGCCCGAAACATTTATATAAACAAAAATACATAAAACAATGAAAAAGGACCTATTATTATTTTTTGCTTTGATTGTCGCTGCATTGTCAGCCCATGCGCAAACAGATTCGGACCGAATGAACAAACTCATTGCAGAGCTAACTCCTCTTGACAGTGCCTACAAAGCTCAATACGAAAACAAAGACTATTCGGCAGCAATCCAGTCCATCAACCAAATGTTGAAAATTTGGAATGGAATGGAATTGTCGAAAGAAGAAAATGAGAAATATGGCGCAGCAATCAAGAACAGTGTGGCCATCCTCTATTATAATCAGGCTTGTTCCTATTCGTTAGTCAACAAACGCAAAGAGGCGATTGATGCTTTTCGGCAGAGTGTTGCCTGCGGATACACCAACTATCGTAGCGCAAAGAATGACGAAGATTTTAAGAACATACAAAACGACAAGAAATTCAAGAAGATATTGGAATCGATTCATCAGTATGACAAACTTTTCATCTTGCAGCACAGCAAGGGTTACAACAAGGAATGCACCGATTCGTTACCTCATTTCAGATACCAGTCTCCAGAGAATTACTCTTTGAAATACACCCGCAATTTCTTTAACCTTGACTCGGTGGCGGGAAATGGTGACGAGATTTCCAAATTCAAAAACATACTGAAGTTCGTTCACGATACCATTCAGCACGATGGCGGCAACTTTGGTTTTTGCGAGAGCGACCCTATAGACATCTACAACTATCACAAGACGACTGGCAAGGGCGTGAACTGCCGCCAACTCGCAATCACACTCTGCGGCATGTATCTGGCAATGGGTTATCCCGCCCGCTATGTAACCTGCCTGCCACAAGACGCCAACGATAGCGATTGCCATGTGATTTGTTGCGTCTATTCTCAAAAACTTGACAAATGGCTCTGGATGGACCCCACCTTCAATGCCTATGTAGAGGACGATAAGGGAAATCTGTTGAGCATTGAAGAAGTGAGAAGCAGACTGATTGCCAACCAACCCCTTGTTCTGAACGAGGATGCCAATTGGAACAATAAGAAAACATACAACAAAGAGTATTATTTGGATTACTACATGGCCAAAAACCTTTATTGGCTGGAATGCACTGACTTCAATTGCTTTAATCCTGAACCACGCTTCAGAGACATAAAAAGGACTTATATAGGACTGGTGCCACAGGGATTTACATCAAAGGCAACAGAAGATACAATGCTGACGAGCGACCCTGACTATTTCTGGCAGAAGCCTGCGACTGCTAAAAACTAACCTTACGGTGTCAACTTAGTTCTCTCTTAACCCTCTCCATAGCTCAAATCACTGATAACGAAACGGAGAATGAAGAACGAGAGTAGTCCCATCTACATGGGAGAGAATGACTCCGAAAAATGCCCCATCAGCCACAAGTGTCTGATGGGGCAAATCTTTTTTTCAAATCAGTCATGAAGCCATATTGACATCATCCGATTGTGAACGTACTGCCTAATGACCGATTCTCGATTATGTCAACACCTGATTTGTCATTCAGGCTTGATTCCAATCACTATCCTTGCAAAGATTTATGCTTTCAGCGTGAGGCTGACGACGAAACAAGGTGGCTGAAATATTCATGTACTCTCGTGTCCTGTCCCAATTCTGGATGGAAGGCCGTCACAAGCTGATTGCCCTGTTGGGCAGCAACGATGTGTCCGTCAACCTCAGCCAGTATCTCCACTCCTTCTCCGGCACTCTCAATGTAAGGTGCGCGGATGAAAGTCATGGGTACAGGTTCGGCAATGCCCCTCATGGGTGCCATGGTTGCGAAACTTCCCATCTGTCTGCCATAAGCATTCCTGCAAGTGTGTATGTTCATTGTCGCAAAGCGATCGTATGAGCTGTTAGCATTGTCAACCTCCTTCGACAGCAATATCAGTCCCGCACACGTACCATAGACGGGCAGTCCTTGCTCAATGTCACGCTTAATCGGCTCGAACAGATTCAGTTCGTGTAGGAGTTTGAGCATGACGGTGCTCTCACCGCCAGGGATGATCAGCCCATCCTTGGGCTGTTCCCAGTCGGCTGCTTGTCGAACCTCAAAGGTCTCCGCGCCAATCTTCTGCATCATGCGAGCGTGCTCGGCGAAAGCACCCTGAAGTGCCAGAATTGCAATTCTCATAACTCGGCTATTGTAATTTTTGCTTTACTTGCCGCGCTCGGCCATCAGTACTTCGATTTCGCTCTCGTTGATGCCTACCATTGCCTCTCCGAGGTCTTCGCTCAACTCTGCAATCATCTTCGCATCCTTGTAGTTGGTGACTGCCTGAACGATGGCACGTGCACGCTTCTCTGGATTGCCAGACTTGAAGATACCTGAGCCTACGAACACACCCTCTGCACCAAGCTGCATCATCAGCGCAGCGTCAGCAGGAGTAGCCACACCACCGGCTGCAAAGTTCACTACTGGCAACTTTCCGTTGTCGTGAACGTACTTCACGAGATCGTAAGGAGAACGCAACTGCTTTGCAGCTTCGTAGAGTTCATCCTCACCCATGGATGTCAGACGGTGCATTTCGCTCTGAATCAAGCGCATGTGACGCACTGCCTGAATGATGTCGCCTGTACCTGGCTCGCCCTTTGTACGAATCATCGTAGCACCTTCGGCAATGCGGCGCAAAGCCTCGCCTAAGTCTTTCGCACCACAAACAAACGGAACGTCGAACTGGTTCTTGTCAATGTGGTAGATATCATCAGCTGGTGAAAGCACTTCGCTCTCGTCGATATAGTCGATTTCTATAGCCTGAAGGAGCTGAGCCTCAACAAAATGGCCGATACGCACCTTTGCCATAACAGGAATGCTCACCGCCTCTTGAATGCCACGTATCATCTTAGGGTCGCTCATACGCGAAACACCACCTGCTGCACGAATGTCGGCTGGGATACGCTCCAGTGCCATTACCGCACAAGCACCTGCTGCCTCTGCGATTTTAGCCTGTTCGGGAGTTGTAACGTCCATAATCACACCGCCTTTGAGCATCTGTGCCAAGTTGCGGTTCAGTTCTTTTCTATTCTCTTTCATAGTGTTTTATTTATTTTATTTGTAATATTTTGTTGTTACGGGACAGCAATCAGACGTGTATTACTTGATTTTCGCATCTCGTTCGGGCACTCAATCACGCTCAATGCTGCTTGTCTTATTGCCGACAATTCATGGTTTTTCATAAAATTGCATCAACAAAGGTAATTCAACTCTCCGTATTTGCCAAAAGTTTATTCCCTTATGGGTAATAAATACGTACAAAAAGGAAAACAGAGCCTCATCGTCCCATTTTTTAGGCGTATTGTTCGACCTGCTTTCAACAAGTACCGGCATTCGCATTCATCGTCATCTGGCTGCATTTTTGGAGAGCAGTCGGGTGAGCTTGTAAGCTATTTGATGACCGTTTGCGATGAGCTGCCTGAATGCCGCTGACCTTCCGTTTTCCGACTAATAAGCTTTCGCATTGCCATAGGTGACCTATCGTAGTGCGAAAGGTGACCTATGACAATGCAATAGCTCATCTTTTGCAATGTTGCAAATTTGCTGTAATCATCTTGAGTTGGGATTTATTCCGTTAGTCGCCTGTATGTCGCTATGCAG
>QWCB01001826.1_pt1 | contig 19347 bp, 15 predicted proteins | sample 1972511 | NCBI WGS metagenome assembly QWCB01 (sample SAMN09866719, study PRJNA288562) | Human gut metagenome isolate term5_stool, whole genome shotgun sequencing... | isolation source: gut | host: Homo sapiens | place: USA: California
AATAGGAACCGCCGTATGCGGAACCGCACGTACGGTGGTGTGAGAGGTCGGAAAACGAAAGTAGGAGAAAAACTACTTCGTTTTCCTCCTACTCGATTCTGTGGCGAGCAACTTGCTAAGGCGAGCAGCTTTCTGTGGCAAGTGGTTTGCTGTGGTGAGCGACTTGGCCGTATGTCTCTCAGAGATATTTCGCCCTGAGCACTTTGGGCAGTTTGCTGACGACCAGGTCGTGCGACTCCCTGATCCAGTCTCTTACCAGCGGTGTGGCCAATTGCTCATAATATACGTCGATCCAATGCTTCTTGTTCCAGTGGAAGGCTGGCGTCACCGCCTCATACTGCAGGCGCAACGTCTCGTTTCGATCGGGAGGCAATTTGCAGGCAAAGCGTGGCCCGCCCTTCCAGTCTTGTCCCTCTCTACCCAGCCAAAGGCACAGGAAGATTTTGCCTTCCACGCGGAAGGTGACATTGTCCTCGCCAAACGGTTGGTCTTCGGTCACGCCTGGCAGCGAAAGCGCATAGCTCCTTACTTCTTCTATATTCATTTGCTCTCTGATAGTTTTGCTCTATAATAGCTTTTGCTCTATAATTGTTTTGCTCTGTGATTATGTCTTGTTCGACTACAATCTCAACTACAATTTTCGAATGGATAATCGACAGCAATTACGACAGCAATCTCGACTGGAAATTTGGCTGCAAAAATAATGCCAATTCTCGTAGGACCCGCATTTGTCACGCAGCGTGCTTTGTCACTATTTTTTCTTTTAAAGACTTTTTGTTTGTAATTTCTATAGATTGTCGATATTTAGTTGTACCTTTGCCCCCCGAACGAACATCTAATCAATAGCAAATCATTATGGGAAAGAGAATAACCGACAAAGTGACATGGGTAGGCAAGATTGACTGGGAACTGAAGACCTTCCATGGCGACGAGCTTTCTACCCACAAGGGTACAAGCTACAATTCCTATTTGATCCGGGACGAGAAGACCGTCCTCATCGACACGGTATGGAATCCTTATGACCAGGAGTTTGTGGCCCATCTCAAGGAAGAGATCGACCTCCAAGCAATCGATGCCATCGTGGTGAACCACAGCGAGAGCGACCATAGCGGTGCACTGCCCGTGCTGATGCGCGAGATTCCTGATACGCCGATCTATTGCACGAAGAAGGCGGAAGGCATCTTGCGCGGACTGTATCATAAGGACTGGAACTTCCATAACGTGAAGACGGGCGACACGCTCTGCATCGGCGAGAACACGCTCACGTTTGTTGAGGCTCCGATGTGCCACTGGCCCGACACTATGGTGACCTATGCGGACAAGGAGGAAATCCTCTTTTCCAACGACGTCTTCGGACAGCACTACGCTACGGAGAGCCTTTACGACGACACGGTGAACCAGAAGGACCTGTTTGATGAGGCTGAGAAGTACTATGCCAACATCCTCAATATCTACAACCCGATGGTCAACCGCAAGGTGAAGGAAATAGTAGGCATGAACCTGCCTCTGAAGATGGTCGCTCCGTCCCACGGAGTCATCTGGACCAACCATATCGGCGAGATCGTAGAAAAGTATCTCCAGTGGTCAACCAACTATCAGGAGCATCAGATCACCATCATCTATGATACGATGTGGCAGAGCACGCGACGCATGGCCCAGGCCATTGCCGACGGCATCCGCGATTTCGACCCGACCGTCCGTGTGGTGTTGATGAACGCTGCCAAGGACGACAAGAACGACATTCTCGTCGAGGTGTTCCGCTCCAAGGCCATTATGGTGGGCAGCCCGACGGTCAATATGGGCATTACCTACGCCATTGCCGGACTCCTGGAAATGATCCACGGTATGAAGTGCAAGAACAAGAAGGCTGCGGCCTTTGGCTCCATTGGCTGGGGCGGCGGTGGCGAGAAGCGCATCCAGCAGCGATTGGAGGAAGCGGGCTTCGAGATTGCCGCCGAACCGGGCAAGCAGCTTTGGGCTCCCGATATGGAGGCTGAGCGCAAGTGGCGCGAATATGGCAAAGCCTTCGCCGCTGCCGTGCTTGGCGCGTAATTAGTGTAAAGAGGCTGTTATCCCAGCTATCATCTCAAAAGGCTGGCAAGGGAATTGGTCCCCTGCCAGCCTTTTGAGTGTCTTTGTGAGCAACGTGCCGCCGTCTTGTTCTTATATCTTGTTGATTTGTTCCTGGGTCAGCCCTGTAGCTTTCAACACTTGTGAGACAGGTATGCCAAGGGAAAGAAGGTTGCGTGCTATCTCCAAACTCTTTTCCAATTCACCTTCTGCTCTTCCTTCCGCTATTCCCTGAGCTCTTCCTTCTGCTCTTCCTTCCGCTATCCCCTCTTCGTAGCCTTCGTAGTGGCTGGTATCAAAAATGCTTTTCATGTGTCGTATAGACTCCATGTGGCGAACGTACGCTCGCTTGTCATGGTCGGAGAGCGAGTCCACCCGTAAGCATTCGCGCGCCTCGGCGAGGCCTTCGGCCGTGGCCTTGTCGCTAATTTGTCCCGTTTTGAGAAATTCTATCCACTCGTCGAGTGGGGTAGTGGCCACTTTGTCAAAGTCGTTCACGCGCAGTATGTAATATTCCGGAAACAGGTCGCCCGCCTCTTTTCTGCTCATAAGGCTCCGCTCATCGATACCGAAGAACTTCTTGTTCTGACGGACGGAGAGTTTGAGAATGTCATGTGGTTCATGCGCACCCCTAAATTCTGTCTTGCCGTGATACACATAGTCTTTGCCCTGGCCCAATTCGAAATAGACGATGTTGATGGAATAGACTTTACGCACCTTGTCGTAGGGGCTTCCCAGCCCAATATATTCCGTGATGGCCTTTGACACACCGTAGAGCATGCGGTGGAAATAGGTGAGCTCGCGGTTGTTCTGCACCTCTATGATGCAGAGTTCTCCGTTCTCGTTCTCTGCCAATATATCCACTCGGTTGTATTTGTCGGTCTCGTCCTCCTGGTTGCTCTCGCTCTCAAGAAACCGTTGTATCTTAAACTTCTTTCCTATCAATGAGGACAGAAATCCTTCCAACACCGCATGATTGGCCTTGTTGCGTAGCAGGCGTTTCATCGCCCAGTCGAACCGTATGTAGTTTTCTCCTATTATCGTCATGTTTCTTGTCGCTTTTGGTTTTCAGCCGCTAAAATACGATTTTCCATCGAATCCACCAAATGTTTAGGCTACAAAAGTTGATAGCGGCCGTTCTGAAAAGTTATTTCAGCTACTCTAAATAAGTTATTTCCGCTACTCTAAATAAGTTACTTCCGCAACCCCAGATAAGTTACTTTCGTAACTCTAAATAAGTTACTTTCGCTCGGCCAAGCCCTCGTAAAAGGGAAATTCTTCCCTTTTCCTTTGGCTTTGCGCTCGCTTATTCGTAACTTTGCAAAAATTTATAAGTGGGAAAAGAAATGGCGGAAGAAAACCATCGGATACTGCTTGACCAAATAGATTATCCAAGCGACTTGCGCAAACTGGAGGTGAAGGACCTGCCAGAGGTGTGTCGTGAGCTTCGCAGAAACATTATAGAAGAGGTGGCGGTCAACCCCGGCCACTTGGCTTCGAGCCTCGGTGTCGTGGAAATCACCGTGGCCGTACATTACGTGTTCAATACTCCCGACGACCGGATCGTTTGGGACGTAGGCCATCAGGCCTACGGCCACAAGATCCTGACCGGACGCCGTGAGCAGTTTAAGCTCAATCGGAAGTTGGGCGGACTTCGTCCGTTCCCGTCTCCTTTGGAGAGCGAGTACGACACGTTTACCTGTGGCCATGCTTCCAACTCCATTTCGGCGGCGCTGGGAATGGCCGTGGCGGCGAAGCTCGGCGGCAAAAAGACGGAAAACCGCCATGCTGTGGCTATCATTGGCGATGGTGCGATGAGTGGCGGACTGGCCTTTGAGGGACTCAACAATGTCTCCAGCCAGCCCAACGACCTGCTCATTATCCTCAATGACAACGACATGAGTATCGATCGGTCTGTGGGCGGTATGGAGAAATACCTGCTCAATCTGGACACGAACGAGACCTACAACCGTCTCCGCTTCAAAGCCAGCCAGTGGCTGCACGAGCGTGGCTACCTGAACGACGACCGGAGGAAAGGCATTATCCGACTGAACAACGCCCTGAAGAGTGCGTTGGCCCATCAGCAGAATATGTTTGAGGGGATGAACATCCGCTATTTTGGTCCTTACGACGGCAACGACGTAACGGAATTGGTGCGTATCCTCCGACAGATCAAGGATATGAAGGGGCCGAAGCTCCTCCATCTTCACACCAAGAAGGGCAAAGGCTATAAGCCTGCCGAGGAGAGCGCGACGATCTGGCATGCTCCAGGCAAGTTTGATCCCGAGACAGGCAAGCGGCTGAAGAGTGAATCCGCCGAACCGCAGCCACCGAAGTTTCAGGATGTGTTTGGCGAGACGCTGCTGGAACTGGCGCACCAAAACGACCGCATCGTGGGTGTTACCCCAGCCATGCCCAGTGGTAGCTCGCTCTCCATACTGATGAACGAGATGCCGACCCGCGCCTTCGATGTGGGAATAGCCGAAGGCCATGCTGTCACCTTCTCAGCCGGTATGGCCAAGGACGGCTTGTTGCCGTTCTGTGCTATATATAGTGCGTTTTCGCAGCGAGCCTACGACAGCATCATCCACGATCTCTCGATCCTCAACCTGCCCGTTGTGCTCTGCCTGGACCGATCCGGACTAGTCGGCGAAGACGGCGCGACCCATCACGGTGCGTTCGACATGGCCGCCCTTCGTCCCGTCCCCAATCTCACGATAGCCTCTCCGATGGACGAGCGCGAGTTGCGGCGGTTGATGTTCACGGCTCAGTTGCCCGACAAAGGATCCTTCGTCATCCGCTATCCGCGTGGTCGCGGTGTGCTGACAGACTGGCGCTGCCCGCTCACGGAGGTAAAGGTGGGTACGGGCCGCAGACTGACCGAGGGCGATCCGAAGCCCGGCGACGTGGCCGTGCTGACCATCGGCCCTGTGGGCAATGATGTGCAGCGTGTCATCCAGACGCTGGCCGAGGAAGGCAATCCCCAGCATCACACGATCTTCCATTATGACATGCGCTTCCTCAAGCCGCTCGACGAGCGCATACTGCAGGAGGTGGGCAGTCGTTTTGATCGTGTTGTCACCATCGAGGACGGTATCCGTACGGGCGGTATGGGGTCGGCCGTACTGGAGTGGATGAGCGACCACGGTTTTGCCCCACGCATGACGCGCCTCGGTATGCCTGACCGTTTCGTCGAGCAGGGCACGGTCGGCCAGTTGCGCCACCTCTGTGGCTACGGCTATGAGGACATTAAGGAATTGTTGAGTAAGGAATAAATCAAGTATGAGGATAATTATAGCAGGCGCATTCGCCATCGGGTCGTATCTTGCCAAGTTGCTCTCCCGCAACAAGCAGGAGGTAGTGCTCATGGATCAGGACGAGGAGAAACTGGGCAAGCTGGCCATTGATTATGATCTGCTCACCATGCACGCCTCGGCCACCAGCATCCGTAGTCTGAAAGAGGCAAGGGTGGAGGATACTGACCTCTTCATCGCCGTCACGCCCGATGAGAGCTATAATATGACGGCATGTGGACTGGCGAAGGCGCTGGGTGCGAAGAAGACCGTTGCCAAGATCGACAGTTCGGAGTATGTGGATCCGCAGAACAAGGAACTCTTCCACGAAATGGGCATCAGCAGCATCATCTATCCCGAGATGCTGGCTGCCCGCGACATCATCAACGGTCTGAAAATGTCGTGGGTGCGACAGCGATGGGATGTCCATGACGGTGCGTTGGTGATGCTGGGCATCAAGCTCCGCGAGACCTGCAAGGTGCTCGACAAGCCGCTCCATGAGATCTCGGGACCCGACGACCCCTTCCACGTCGTGGCCATACGCCGTCGCGGCGACACGATCATCCCGCGAGGAAGCGACGTGTTGAAGCTCTACGACCTCGCCTACTTTATGACCACACGCAACTACATCCCCTATATCCGCCGCGTGGTGGGCAAGGAACACTACGTGGATGTGAAGAACGTGATGGTGATGGGTGGTGGATCCACCGCAGTTCGCGCCATTCGCCAAATGCCGGAATACATGCAGGTGAAGGTCATCGAGAAAAGCGTGGAGCGATGTGAGGCCCTCAACAGTAAGTTTGACGATGATATCCTCGTCATCAATGGCGACGGTCGCGACCTTTCGCTGCTGAGCGAGGAGGGAATCCGCTCTACTCAGGCCTTTGTCGCATTGACAGGGAAGGCTGAGACCAATATTTTGGCCTGTCTGATGGCCAAGCGCATGGGAGTGAGAAAGACGGTGGCGATGGTGGAGAACGTCGATTACGCCTATATGGCGGAGAGCCTTGATATAGGTACGATTATCAACAAGCGCGCCATTGCTGCCAGCCACATCTATCAGATGATGCTCGACGCCAATGTCCACAACGTGCGCTTCCTCATGTCGGCAGACGCCGATGTGGCTGAGTTTGTCCCTGTACAGGGGTCGAAGGTGACGCGCCGTCCCGTCAAGGACTTGGGACTGCCCAAAGGAATGACCATCGGTGGACTGGTGCGCAACGGCGAGGGAATGCTCGTCTCGGGCAACACGCAGATTGAGGCAGGCGATAGTGTGGTGGTGTTCTGCCATAACGTCAGCGTCAAGAAGTTGGAGGGACTTTTCAACTGACCTCCTGCTTGTACTGACAATTAGCGTTCGGACAATAGTGCTGGCAATTAGTGTGCTGGCAATAAGTATAGTGACAATAGTGTACAGACAATTAGCATAGTGACAAAAAGCGCGATATGCTCAATACCAAACTTATTTCCAAAATCTTCGGATCGTTGCTGCTCATCGAGGCGCTGCTTATGTCCTGTAGTTTGGGGGTGGCCCTCTACTATGGCGGCAGCGACGTTATGCCCTTCACGTGGAGTGTCGTCGTGCTTATAGCCGCTGGTGTAGCTTTCCGCTTGCTGGGCCTCAAGGCTTCCAATGCGCTGAGCAGACGCGATGCCTATTTCGTGGTGACGACCGTCTGGGTGCTCTTCACGATCTTTGGCATGATGCCTTTCTTGATAGGCGGCTATCTCCATTCGGTGACGGACGCCTTCTTTGAGACCATATCGGGTTTTACGACGACGGGAGCTACCATCATCGACTATCCTGAACGGCTTCCACGTGGCCTGCTCTTCTGGCGTTCCATCACCCAGTGGATTGGTGGTCTGGGTATTGTCTTTTTCACGATAGCCATCCTGCCCTCGTTTGTCGGTGGGTCTACGCGCGTCTTTGCTGCCGAGGCCACAGGTCCGATTGTCACCAAGCTCCACCCCAAGCTCAGCACGGGAGCCAAATGGATTTGGGCGGTCTATGCCGTGCTGACCATCTCCTGCTTCCTTTCTTATAAACTATGCGGTATGAGCTGGTTTGATGCCATCAACTACGCCTTCACCAGTACGGCCACAGGAGGTTTCGCCACGGAGAGCGGATCCATTGCCACCTTCCGCTCCCCTGCAGAGGAATATGTCTGTACGCTCTTCTGCTTCCTTTCGGGCGTCAATTTCACGATGCTCTATGCTGCCGTGGCCCGCTTTCGCATAAAACAGCTCTTCCGCAACAACGAGTTTCGCTTCTATCTCTTCGTCGTCACCTCCTGCACCTTGTTTGTCATGGTGGAACTGATGTGGCACAACCACTACGACCTGGAGCGCGCCTTCCGCAGTGGTGTCTTCCAGGTGGTCTCCTTCATCACGACCACGGGCCTCTTCAGCGATGACGCTTCCAAATGGCCCCATGTCACGTGGTTTGCCCTCATCCTCTGTATGGTTGTCGGCGGTTGCTCTGGTTCGACGAGTGGAGGCATGAAGAGTATTCGCACGGTGATGATCCTGAAGATTATCCGCAATGAGTTTCGCCAGATTCTCCATCCCAATGCCGTCTTGCCTCTCAATGTCGATGGGCACAACGTCCCCCAGTCGAAGCGCGTCACGCTCTTGGCCTTTGTCGGACTCTATCTGATCCTGGCCTTCCTTCTGGGATTTGCCATGATGGCCTGTGGCGTCGATTCCACCAACTCCTTCACTATTGCCATCAGTAGTATGGGCAATGTGGGCCCGACCCTGGGCCTTGAGATTGGTCCGACGATGTCGTGGGCACAGTTGCCCGATGTGGCGAAGTGGATCTGTGCGTTTCTGATGCTGGTGGGACGTCTCGAACTCTTCACCGTCCTCGTGCTCTTCACCAAGGCATTCTGGAAAGATAACTAACGGGTGTTTTTGGAGAGATAATTAACAGGGTCCAGATTGACCTCCTCTTGATTCTACGACGCTTCTTGTTCCGATGACATCACCTTCTGCCGCTTCTCCCGCCGCCTCTGCGCCCCGTCTGCTTTGGATCGACCTTCTGCGTGGATTCTTGATGCTTGCCATCATCTTCGACCACACAGAGATCTGCTTCACGGGCGATAATATCGTTCCCTACCGGATGTACGTCCCCGACGTGCTGATGGCCTTCTTCTTCCTTTCGGGCTATCTCTTCTATCGTCCAGAGGGTTTCCGCCTGCGGCATAAGCTGTACTCGTGGCTGCGCGGAGTGCTCATGCCTTATTTTATCTTCACGAGTGCCCTGGCGCTTCCCAAGGCTTGGCTCCATGGTGACGGCGGGTCGATCTCCGATCTGCTGCTGACCATCCTCACGGGCCAAGGATCATGGTTTATTGCCTCCTTGGCCGTCGCCGAGCTCCTCTTTTGTCTCCTCCTGTGGCTGTCGCGTGCGCGTTGGCGCTGGCTGGCCGGAGCAGGGCTTTTCGCCGTAGCCCTGGCCTATGGCTTCGGTACGCGTCGTCTGGCTTTTGAGGCCAACTGGTGGCACGCGAATGAAGCCGTCGTGGCCTTGCCCTCCCTTCTCCTGGGCTATATGGTCCATCGTTTCGACAAGCTCGGGACGCGCTGGCGATTTGGTCTTTTCGCTCTGCTGTTGGTGCTCTCCTTGCCTGTCAATGTCCTTGTGGCGAGTTCTTCGTGGCCTTCTGTCTTGGTAGGCGCGCTCGTTCTTCCCCGCCTGTTTCTCGTCAAGAACGCGCTCTCCGTGCTCCTCCTCTATCTCCTCTTCACGATCTCGCAGCGAGACGGCGTGCGGTGGGTGGAGCAGATGCCTCGCTGGCTTGCCGCGATGGTGTCCTGGACAGGACGCCGATCCATCGTCTATTATTTCTTCAGTAGTGGCATTCCCACAGCCCTTACCGCCGTCTTTTCCCGCCTCGGCTACACCTACCGTGGTTGCTATGCCGAAGTCCTGGTGGTCTTTCTTTTTAATCTTCTTCTCATCACCCTCGTCACATGGGCCATCTATCGCTACCTGCCGTGGACCACAGGCCGTAGGAAGCCGAACGGATAAGCATGGGAACGTGAGAAACCTAATGACCCCAAGCTCCAAGGAAAGCCCAATGGACAAGGGGGAAGATGAAGGAGCAGGGGAGGCCCAATGGGCAAAGGGAAATGATGGGCAAAAGGAAATGATGGGCAAAAGGAAATGATGGGCAAAAGGAATGCTGATGGACATGAAAAAACGTGTCCAGCCCAAGGCCGGACACGTTCCCATTAATCTCATTTAAACTATGTTGGAAGCCCGCTTGCCAGGTTTGTCCCAGTAGGCTTCCTTTGTTGGCTTTACGATTCCTGACTTAGATGTCGAGCAGATTGATAGCCACACGGAAGTAGCCCTTGTTGGCCTCCGGGTTCCACATCATCTGCGAGGTGATCGGGAGGTTGGCCTTGCCCACCTTGAGCTTGTAGGTGCAGCCCAGGCGCACGTCGTTCACACCAGCCGACTTGCCATAGAACGTGGCACCGTCGTTCTCGTCGTAGTTGCTGAGGGCGAAGTTGCCACCCACGCTGGCATCCACCTTCCAGTTGTCGTCCTCGTAGAAGGTGTAGGCAGCCTGCACAAACGTAGAGTAGATGTTCTGTTTGTTGAGGTTGCCACGGTCGCGGCCGGCCAGTACGGTAGCCCAGCTCAGCGTCAGAGGCAGACCATGCTGTGCGAAGTTGTAGCTGATGGCAGCGTCGAGGAAGTGGCCCGTCGTGCGAGCATCATAGTTGAAGTAGCGATACTGCTTGTCGTTGGCATAGATGCCGTCGGAGAAGTTGTAGATGTCCCACACGGCTACGCTGAAACCTCCGATGGTGTAGCTTGCGTAGATGTCGGCCTCCTTGTAGTCGCCGTCCACCTGCATACCACCCCATGCGCCGAGGCGGAAGTGGTTGTTGTTGTCGGAGATGGCAAACTCGTTGTTGAAGGTCAGGCCCTTGGAAACCTCGAGTCCGCGCCACAGGTGTGAGGTCTCGAGACCAGCATTGTAGTGGAGCTTCTGAGCATTGATCGTTGTCGGGAGGGCGAGTGCTGCCAGCACGAACATACCCTTAAATATAGACTTCATCATAATGTTTGCTTTTTTCTTTACGGTTGAATGATTTTCTTTGCTATGGGATTAGCAGAAGTGATACAGTGAGGCCACGAGGGCAGCGAGTACAGCACCAGCGATCGGGCCGAGTACAGGCACCCATGAGTAACCCCAGCCACTGTCTCTCTTGCCCTTCATGGGCAGGATGGCGTGGGCGATACGCGGTGAGAGGTCACGAGCCGGGTTCATGGCGTAGCCAGTCACACCACCGAGCGACATACCGATGGAGACGATGACCATCGTCACAGGCCATGCGCTACTAGCGCCGATGTTGACCACGTCTGAGCCGTAGGTGCCAAAGCAGATGATCAGCAGCACGAGCACGAAGGTGCAGATCACCTCCTGGAGGAAGTTGAGCGGCTTGTTGTCGATGGCCGGCATGGTGCAGAACGTGCCGAGCTTGCCGTCAGGATCGTCCGTAGCATCGAAATGATCCTTATACATGATCCATACCAGAATGGCACCGACGAAACCGCCGATCATTTGGGCAACCGAGTAGGGCAATACATTTTCCCAAGGGAACAAGCCAGCGGCAGCCAATCCGATGGAGACGGCCGGATTGAGGTGAGCACCCGAGGCGTGGGCCACGAAGACACCCGCCATGACGGCGAGACCCCATCCGAGCGTGATGACGATCCAGCCACCACCCTGGCCTTTACTCTTATTCAGTCCCATACAAGCGCAGACACCGTCGCCGAGGAGGACCAAGATCAGCGTTCCCAAGAATTCGAGGGCGCAGTTGTAAAGCAATGTAGAATCCATAATTTCGTTTTTTGTGTAGTTGATAAATGTTGTTTTTGTCAAATGATGCAAGAATACCGGCCCCCTCCCTTTGCTAACGATTCGTCGGGAGGGAGCCCGTATGTGTGAGTGTGGTTTACTTGCGGCTCAGCGTGCGCTGGATGGCATCCTTCCAGCCCTTCTTGGCCTCTTCTATCTCGGTCGTTTCGCCAGCCGGCTCAAAGGTGCGCTCCACCTGCCACTGCTTCTTCACCTCGTCGATGTCCTTCCAAAAGCCTACAGCGAGACCAGCAAGATAGGCAGCACCCAGGGCGGTGGTTTCCGTGATTTTCGGACGGATCACGTTAATACCCAGCAGGTTGGCCTGATACTGCATCAGCAGGTTGTTGCGGCTTGCACCACCATCTACCTTCAGCTCCGTGAGCGGGGCGTTGAGGTCGCGAGACATGGCCTGTGCGATGTCATAGGTCTGGAAAGCAATGCCGTCGAGGGCAGCACGGGCGATGTGAGCCGCCGTTGTGCCACGGGTGATACCCGTAATAGTGCCGCGGGCGTAGGCATCCCAGTAGGGCGCAGCCAGACCCGTCAGAGCCGGGACAAAGCGGACACCACCGCTATCGGGTACGGTAGAAGCCAGCGTCTCCACGTCGGACGACTTCTGGATGATGCCCAGTCCGTCGCGCAGCCACTGCACGACCGAACCGCCGACATAGATAGATCCCTCCAGTGCGTAGTTCACCTGGTCGCCGATCTTCCAGGCCACAGTGGTGAGCAGGTTGTTTTTCGACATGACCGGCTTGTCGCCCGTGTTGAGCATGACGAAGCAGCCCGTGCCATAGGTGTTCTTGATGGCACCCGGCTCCAGACACATCTGTCCGAAGAGGGCCGCCTGCTGATCGCCAGCGATACCGGCGATGGGCACCTCGTGGGCGAAGATCGTGGTCTTGGTGTGGCCATAGACCTCCGAGCTTGACTTCACCTCCGGCATCATGGAAGCCGGAATGTCGAGCAACTTCAGCAGCTCCTCATCCCACTTTAGGTCGTGGATGTTGAAGAGCATCGTGCGGCTGGCGTTGGTCACGTCCGTCACGTGCACCTGTCCGCGGGTCAGTCGCCATACGAGCCATGTGTCGATGTTGCCGAAGCGGAGCTTGCCCTTCTCGGCGCGCTCGCGGGCTCCGGGCACGTTGTCGAGGATCCACTTGATCTTCGTGCCTGAGAAATAGGCGTCGATGATCAGACCTGTCTTCTCGCGAATTCTGTCCACCAATCCCTGCGCCTTGAGCTTGTCACAGTACTCAGCCGTACGGCGGTCCTGCCATACGATGGCGTTGTAGATCGGCTCGTCGGTGTCGATGTCCCATACCACGGTGGTCTCGCGCTGGTTGGTGATACCGATGGCGGCGATGTCCTTGCCGTTGATGTCGATGGCCGAGATGGCCTCGGCGATGACGGCAGCCTCAGACGACCAGATCTCGTTGGGGTTGTGCTCCACCCATCCCGGCTGCGGGAAATGCTGTGTGAACTCCTTCTGAGCTACTGAGCAGATCTGACCGTTGTGGTCGAAGACGATGGCGCGAGAACTGGTTGTTCCCTGGTCAAGTGCCAAAATGTAATTTCCCATAATCAATGTACTTTAGTTATTTGTGTAATTGTAAAAAGCTCTGTTTTAGAGGGCAACTTTTATGCCTTGTTGAGACGTCGCGTCTCTTCCACATCGAGTGCCTCGGCGATGGTGGAGATGGGATTCTTCACCTTTCTCGAGGTTGACATTTCGATCTGCCATTTACAGGTCTCGCAGTCGGTCGATACGAAGTCGGGCTTCAGTTTCTCGATCTGCTTGAAGAGCGGTGCTCCGATAGCCTGGCTTCGCTTGTAGTTCTCCTTCTTGAATCCGTAGGTGCCCGAGATGCCGCAGCAGTTGCTGTCGAGCAGCGTCAGTTCCACGCCCGGGATCATGCGCAGCAGTTCGGTGGAGTAGATAGCCCAGCCCATGCGCTCCATGTGGCAAGCCGTGTGGTACGCCAACTTCTGGTGGAAGTCCTTGCGGAAGGCCAGTTTGATCTTGCCCGACTCCACCATACGGTAGAGCCACCTGGTGGCCAGCGAGAGATGCGGCGCCACGTCGTCGTTGTCAATCTTGAGCAAGTTCTTATACTCGTCGCGCATGGTGAATGTGCAGGTGGAGCTCGTCGTGAGCACGTCGTCGCCCGCGGCGATGGCCTTGCGCATGGAAGACATGTTGAGTTCTCCCTGCTTCTTGGCCTGGTCGCTCAGTCCGTTGGCTACGAGTGCCACACCGCAGCACTTCTCCTTCTCCAGCAGGCGCACGCCATAGCCGCAGGCGTTAAGGATCTTCAGCAGATCTTTCGACAGTTGCGGGAAGTTGTAGTTGGCGTAGCAGCCGTGGAAGTAGGCCACGTGCTTCTTGTATGCCTCCTGCTCTGCCGCGTGCTTCTTGTACCACTGCTCGAAGGTCTGGAACGAGTAGGACGGGAAGGTGCGGTGCTTGTCGATTTTCAGCACGCTGTCCATGACCGCCTTCACCGGCTTCAGTCCCAGGGCGAAATTGGTGATGGGTGCGAAGTTGTGGGCCAGCGTTCCGACGAAGTCCGTGTTGGCCAGCATGCGGTCACGCAGCGACGGCTTGGCCGTGCTATATTTGATGCGCGCCTCCTGTATGAGGTCGGCTATCTTGACATTCTCCGGGCAAGCCACCTCGCAGCGCTTGCAGTTGAGGCACAATTTCAGTTTCTCGTCGAAGAACTGTGCCCCCTTCAGGCGGTAGCGTTCGTTGTCCGGACCCGACTGTTTCGGTCCGGGATAGTTTGGCTCTACCGCCGACACCGGGCAGTAGACCGTGCAAATGGAGCACTTCAGGCACTGCTCGAAGTTGTGTGTGCTCTTGCTTTCCTTCTGTATCTGTATGGATTTTGCTTCTGCCATGATATTTTTCTATTTACTAAGAATGTTGTGTGCGACCTCCAGGGCTGTGAGCATGGCCACACCCGTCGCGTCATCCAGTTTGATAGAGTTGTGTCCGCCGAGCACCGATCCCGCTGCGTAGAGGTTTTCGATGGTCTTTCCGTCGATCGTCGCGTGGAGCTTCTCGTCGGTCTTCACGCCGAAGGTCATGTAGGGTTGTGCGTCGAAGACGTAGTCGGCGTGCCAGTCGGCACGGTTTTTCTCTGCCAGGACATCGAGTCCGAACACTGGCTCGTAGATGCCCTCGTAGTTGCTTCTCAGTCCGCGGCTCTGGAACGATCCCGAGCAGAGCACGTAGTGGTCGGCCAGGAGCAGTTCGTCGGCGAGGTTCTCCGTCTCGACGGAGGCCACCTTGGAGCCTACGATCTTGCCGTTCTTGACCGTGTCGCTGCGGAAGTAGCGGCCGCCGAGCTGCTGCAGGCGCTTGATCAGCTGCATCTGGATATGTACACCCGGCACCGAGGGCGGCATGGTCGCCACAAACTCAATGGGCTTGCGGACCAATTTGCGCAGGCGGGCGATGGTCTCGGCCTGCTGCGTCAGTCCCAGCACGGCGGGCAGAAGAATCACCTCTCCCGAGGCGTTGAGCGAGTTGATAGCCTCAGCCACCTCGGCAAGGTTCTCGTAGTCGCTCAGATACTTGGCGATGTTGGTGGCACGCAGCTCACAAGGCGTGTGGCGTGCAAAGTCGAGCGTATCGGTGGCAAACTCCTTCAGTTCCACCTCCACCTTGAGTCGGCGCAGGTTGTCCACAAGAAACTCCGTGGGCAGGTCGAGGTAGCCACGGATGTTGGCCACCGTCACCTTCTTGTATGGCAGTTTGTCAGCCTCCTGGCTCGTCACCAGTCCTTCCATCGTGAGCCATGCCGGCTTCGTCAGTCCGATGGGGGTCAAACGGAAGTGGTTGGCCTTGGCCTCCCCCTTCATCTTCAGTCCCGCCTCGGCCAGCAGCTGTGCGGCCTCCGCGGCCCGTGCGGCCTTGTCGCCGACGCGGTGGTAGGGGTGTGAGGCGGGCAGTTGCTCCATCGCCTCCAGCGGACTGGCCACGGTGTTACCCTCCGCGTCATAGCCCAAAAGGCTGATGGAACCCGAGTTGAAATGCAGGGTGCTCTGTCCTGCTCCGATGACGGCCACGCGCTGGCCGCCCTTTGCCAAGGCGATGCCGCAGGTCAGTCCCGACAGTCCGCCTCCTATAATGATTGTATCGTATCTCATCGTGCTACCTCCTTGTTGTTTCCGGCCACGCGGTTGATGCCGCAGAGGCCCTCGTAGATCATGGATGTGAGTTGTGTCTCGGCCAGCGTGTCGCCCCAGGCCACGGGCTGCATGCCCTTCCAGCGCTCGGCGATAAAGGACGCCAGGTCGCGCTGCGCCTCCTCGGCTTTCATCTTGGCCACGCGACAGAGCACGTTGGCTCCTCTGCAGGCGCAGAGCTCTCCCTGGCACGTTCCCATGCCCAGGCGGGTGCGGCGGCGGAGGTTGATGAGGTTGTGGACGTGCAGTTTCTCGGCGGCAAACTTCACCTCGCCGATTGTCACGTCCTCACACTCGCAGACCAGCGCGTCGTCGATGCTGTTGCCCGTCGGCACGTCCTTGGTCATCGTGCCGTGGCGTCCCTCAGCGGCGTAGAGGCTCACGGTCTGTGCGTTCTTGCTCGTCGTGTGCTCCGGCAGCGGCTCTTCGCTTCCGGGCAGCGGCGTGGTGGCCGTCTCGCACTTCTTGTCCACACCCAGCTTCTTGCAAGCCAAATCCGTAGCCACTTCGGCCATCATGCGGTAGGTCATCATCTTGCCACCCGTGATGGTGATGAATCCCTCCAAACCGTCTCGTGTAGCATGGTCAAGCAGCACGATGCCGCGGCTGATGGATCGGCCCGACGGGTCGTTGTCGGCTGCCACGAGGGGACGCACGCCGCAGTAGGCGCGGATCACGCGGGTGGAGGCGCAAGCGGGAGCCAGGTCGATGGCGCCGCGCTCCAGGATATCTACTTCCTCCTGGGTAATCTTGAGGTCGTCCACCGTCTCAAAGGGCACGCGGTCGCTCGTCGTTCCGATGACGCAGACCGTGTCGTCCGGCACGAGAATATCGGCGTTGGCCGGTTTGCGGCAGCGGTTGATCACCATGTTGTTGACGCGGTGGCCGAAGATGAGCAGTGTGCCCTTGGCCGGAAACATATTGACCGTGACGCCAGCGAGCTTGGCCACCTCGTGCCCCCAGATACCAGCAGCGTTAATGACCAAACGGGCGTGTACGTCCTGCTCCTCGCCGTTGCGGTTGTTGCGCAGGTGTACACCCACGACGCGTCCGTTCTCGATCAGCAGGCTCAGGGCCTCGTGATACGTCAGCGTGTCGGCGCCATGACGGCGCGCGTCGATGATGTTGGCCGTGGTAAGGCGGAAGGGGTCTATCGAGGCGTCGGGCACGCGTACCGCACCAATCAGGTCGGGATTGACAGCGGGCTCGATGCGGCGTGCCTCCTCAGGGGAGATGACGTCTGCGCGGATGCCCGCCTTGCGGCAAGACTCTACGAAAGTGGCCTGATAGTTGAGGTCGTCCTCAGGCAGTGTGATAAAGAGACCGTCGGTCTCATCGACGCAGTGGCGCGCTATCTTGCGCAGCGTCATGTTTTCCTGAATACATTCTTTGGCCGACTCGCCATCCGTCACGGCATAGCGTGCGCCGCTATGCAGCAGACCGTGGTTGCGTCCTGTGGCTCCATTGGTGAAGTCATACTTCTCGACGAGCAGCACGCGCAGGCCTCGCATCGCGCAGTCTCGTGCTGTGCCGGCTCCTGTTATGCCGCCGCCGATGATGATGACATCATACTCTTGTTTCTTGTTTCTATCCATTGTCGTGTGGTTTAGGTCTCCTAAACTCCTTGTTTTTGTTGTATTCTAATGTTGGTTCATGCAGGTCTTGTGGTTTGATTCGGCAGATTCTTGCATGATTGCAGTCTCTTTCTTATCGAAACCCAACCTCCGTTTTGCTGTACAAAGTTAGGAATATTTTCCAAAACGGCCCAAATAAATTAACTACAATTAACAAAAAGGTTTCGGTTTGTCTTTGCTTTACTTCCGTTTCAACGATTGTTCGAAATCGACAAGTGTAAACGGTGGAATGTATGTTTTGGTGTTTTCTAGCCCCGTGATGCGCATTTGTATGCAAAAACCACCTGTTTTGGCTGACATTTTGTAAAGTTGTCGCTTTCTTTTTGAAAATAACACATAAATGAAATTATTTTCTCTATTATCGTTATAGTTGTGTCTTTTTGACGATGAAAACACAAAATATAGAAGAAATGAGACGCTTCGCCGAGCCATGAGTAGCTCCGGACTTGACGGCTGCTGCCCATGGCGGGTGGCGAAACGTCTCTTGGGTCTTGTTTTGACGACTACGAAATCCTTAACGGCATGATGACATGACGGCATGATGACATGATGACATGACGGCCCTTATGCTATGACGACGTTCGTCGTCAGTTTTCTATAGACTCCCTTGTCTATCCTTTCGACCAAGCCCTGTCGCTCCCATCGGCAGAGCATGGAGATGACCCTGGCCCGGGCCACGTCAAATCCTCTTGTGCTGACCGTGGTACAGTAGGCATCCTCCGTGTTGAAGTGTTCGCCCAGTTGTTCGAAGATGGTGTCGTTTTTGGTTTTGCGGCTGCGCAGTTTTGCCTTCGGTGCATAGGCAGCCGATCGAAACGCCATCTCGATGCGCTCTTTGAAGAAGTACATCGCATTGTCGATCATGTAGTCGGCCAGCACGTCGAAGGCTGCGAGCATCTGCGGCGTCTGCTGGCGCAGGATCAGCTTCTGCCACAGCGTGGGGTCGCCCTTGAGCCGCGTCTCCGCCCCCTGCATTCCGTAGCTGTTGATGAGCCGCTCGGCCACGCGGCAGAGCATCAGGCAGGTCATCATGCGCATGGCCGTGGGGCAGGTGCGGAAGCGCTGGCGCGCCAGCGTCTTGTCGTCGTTCTTGATGCTCTCCAGTCGGATCTGCTCCAACCACTGGCGCCCCCTCTTCTCCAGCAGGGGTAGCCTGACGTCGCCGCTCATGAGCGGCAGCAGATGGGCCACCTGCTGTATCTTCGTCTCCTGGTCCTCCGTCAGACGGTAGAGGCTCTCCGAGAGCGGCGAGAAGGTGTTGTCGGGCGTGCGTGCCAGGGCCAGTCGGCTCTGAAAGCCGTCTGTATAGTTGGTCACGACACGATAGAGCGCGTCGGGCGTGCCACACATCGAGTCACAGCAAAATCTTTTATTGATTGAATGTCAGTATGTTAGGTTCTTTAAAGAATGTAACTGCTAACGATTTAGAAACGAGCTCTATTCTTTTTCTTTCCCAACTTTGCAATATACAAAGAACGCTTTGATTTCAAGTGCAAAGATAAATCTAATTTCCGAAAAAAGCATATTTTTCCCTTGTTTTTAGAAAATCTTAAGATTTTTGATGCTTCAAAACTGCAAAAGACAAGATTTTTATCTCTATGTTGAATATTTATAGCATATAATGCTATATTTAGAATATTATTTTGTATCTTTGCAGACAAAATATATAAAATGAAGTTGAATAGAATAAAAACGGTTTTAGTCGAAAAGGATTTGTCACAAAAATGGCTTGCAGAACAACTTGGCAAGAGTTTTAGTACAACTAATGCATATTGTTGCAATAGACAACAGCCAAACTTAGACACTTTATACAAAATTGCAAAATTGTTATCTGTTGAACTGAAAGACTTAATCGTTGACAAAACAATGGAAGAGTAAAATGCTAAATGAAGTAATAGAAAATACAGAACGTTTTATCGCTTCTGTCCCTAAGGCAAAGCGTAAGAAGTATGGTCAATTCTTTACGAATTCGACCACAGCTAAGTTTATGGCTTCTCTTTTCTGTTTTGACCTCTCAAAACAGAAAATTGAAATTTTAGATGCAGGAGCAGGAACAGGAATTCTTGCTGCGGCTGTTGTCCAAAAATTATATGAACTTAGATATGTGGGGAAAATATATGTTACATGCTATGTAAGGGGGATAAGTTTTTAGGACCAAGATAAAAAAGAAACACCTCAAATCCGCAACTAAGCCCTTCAATGTCCTTCTTGCGTGTACACGTCCTCTCATTACTGAATTATCATATAAATTGAGGCAGAAATGCCCACTTC
>QWCB01001830.1_pt1 | contig 19274 bp, 11 predicted proteins | sample 1972511 | NCBI WGS metagenome assembly QWCB01 (sample SAMN09866719, study PRJNA288562) | Human gut metagenome isolate term5_stool, whole genome shotgun sequencing... | isolation source: gut | host: Homo sapiens | place: USA: California
CGCGTTGTACCCCGCCACCTCAACGGGCTCTACCGTTAGCTCATCGCCGTACTTCACCGTGGCAGTGCCTTTCGCCCCCTCGGAGAGCGTCAGCGCTGCGCCGCCCACAGTCACCGTCGCGCCGCCATCATTCAGATTGCCCTCAACTGCTACCGTCAGCGTGTACTCCTTCGCCGTGTAGCTAACTTCCACGGTCACATCCCCCTCCACTTTTATCGTCCCCTCTGGGTTGACTGTCACCTCGTACCCCACGATTTCCTTCGCCTCTACCGTTAGCTCATCGCCGTACTTCACCGTGGCAGTGCCTTTCGCCCCCCCGGAAAGCGTCAGCGCCACGCCGCCCACCTTCACCGTCGCACCGCCATTCGCATTGCCATCAACTGCTACCATCAGCGTGTACTCATTCGGCGTGTAGGTCACCTTTACCTGCACATCCGCCTTAACCGTATACACCTCATCCACCGGTCCGTCAAGCCCGCTCAGCACCGCTACCGTCGGCGCTGTCTGGTCGTACCTCGTATCCGCCGTAGCCTCTATCTTAATCTTTTGACCTTCAGCTACCCAATCGCTCAAAACTTCGCCGCTCGTAGCATCTTTCACCTTAACCTTCCCTGCTAGCGCATCTGGCGTTACTGCCACCTCCAACTTATGCGCCTTCGCAAAGAGAGCCTCCACCAGCACATCCTTATCTTCAACCTCCACTTCTACGCCGCTCGCCTTGGCTTCGCCATTCACTTTCAACTCCTTGAGCGCATAGCTACCCACCAACCGTGGTGCCGCCTCTATCCGCAGCTTCTGCCCCTTCGTCAACACCGCACCGCTCTCCAGCTTACTGTTCCGCGACACATCCGTCACAGTGATATTCCCCACTACTGGATTTTGGTAGTACAGCTTATACTCCGCAGAGCTACCAAACTCCGCCCATATCTTCGCTCCCTCTTTAACCACCGTGAACGACACCTGATTATTCACTAACTCCTGCGCCGCCCCATTAATCGTGAGAAGTTTGCAGATGCTTCCCGCATTGGGATTCGCTGTCACCAGCAACGTTGTACCCTCTGGCACCAAACTCCCATTTTGGTAGAGCTTCAACCCATCCATTGAGGTCACCCTCACCTCGCCAGGGCCATTGGCCAGCACCTCCAGCTTCTGCTGCCCTACAGGCAAGAACTCGGCCACTACGTTAACAGCTCCGCCAGCCACAGTCTTTGGCACAGTCCACACCACCTCAGTTGCCTTCACGTCCTGCTCCTCTTCGTTCACAGTGAGCGAACTGAGGTAGCTACCGCTTTCCGCCGCTGCCTTAATGTGCAACTCAACACCACTTTCCAGCTCTGCACCAAAAGCCAACGGCTGGGTCTCTCCCTTCTTCGTCACCGTCAAACTACCCTTAGCACCGCCCTCTTTCCGCACCTCGTAGGTGTACAGTATCTTCTTGCTGCCATCTTTTACAAACAGCACACGTATCGTCACATCGCTCGTGCTTACCTGATACTGGTAGGGCGATTCCCCTGCCAGCCGAACATCGTTCACCCACACCCCCTCGCACTTCCCATCGGTTGGGGTTACCGCTATCTTCAGCTCATCGCCGTAGCATACCGTGGAGCTTCCTGGGGTTAGCACAACCCCCTTGCGCGTCACTACCACATTCCCCTTTCCATCTCCGCCTAGGGCTATTGCATTGAGTAGATACTCCTTTTGCTCAAAGCTCCCCTCCACTATTACCGTCTCATCTGCTGCGGTCACTGTGTACTCCACAGTCTGCTTCTCTTTCTCGGCAGTCGCTGCGGGATGTGAAACTTCATTAATCTTTATCTCCTTAATCGTATTGCCAGGATTCGCAGTAGCTATAATGTCTATGTTCTGCCCCTCGTGCAGCTCCGAGTTGCTCACCAACTCCTTATTAGTGCCGCGATCCTTCGCCACTAGCATTCCTCCAACCCCAGGCAGCAGTTGCAGCGTCTTCGTATCATTCTTCGCAAAGCGCGCCTCCACGGTCACGCTCTCGCCCGCTGCCACCCTATGGGCATAGCCGCTTGTCTTCTGCTCTCCATTGACCAGCAAAAGGTCAAGCCGATAGCCATCATCCGGTTTCGCCACAACGGTCAGCTCATCATCCTTTGCTAGCTTTTCATTTTGTCCTAACTCTCTGTCCTTCCGAATCACCCGCAAGACTCCGCCTCCCGTGGAACGCAGCGTCAGCACCATCGGATCGCTATCGGCGGCGAACGCAGCCTCTATCCGAATATCATGATTCGTTACCGTCACGCTCTGCCCGCTCACGAAGGGCTGCCCATCCACCGTAAGGCTACTCATATGCGCATTCGCATCCGGCACTGCCGTTATCTCTAGCCTATCATCCGTTTTTACTGGCTCTCCTCCCAGCAAAATCTGCCCATTCCGACGCACCTTCACCCTGCCAGGCCCGCTCTCCGCGATGGACATTGCGTATTCTCCCTCCCGCGCAAAAACAGCCTTCACCGTTACTGCGCTCCGCACAGTATACCCTACACGCGGATTGGAGACCTCCACGCCGTTCACCTGCAGCGTAACAAAACGTGACCCGCCATCAGGGGTCGCCGTTATGCTTAGCTCATCGCCTGCACTTAGCGTTTCTGCACCATCGTAGACCAGTTCCCCATTGCGGGTCACCGCTACTGTTCCCTTTCCGCCCCCCTCTATCAGTCTATACAGTCCCAAGCGACTCCCTGGTGTCTCCTTTTCAAAGTAGGCCACTATCTTCACCTCATCCCCCACAGTGATACTTTCTGGCGAATGGATCCCAACGCCGTCGAGCGTTAGCTGCGCCAGCTTATAGTCTTTCGCCGGCGTTGCCGTCACCTTCAGCTGCGCACCCTTCGTCAATACCGTTCCCGCTCCCACCGGCACTCCTGCAGCATCAAGCACCTCCACCTTTCCCGCAGCTGCGCTCGGCTGCACGTCTACGAATAGGACCGGCTTCCCATCCTCTCCGAACGTCACCACGACCTTGGTATCGCGCAGCACCTCGTACTCGCCAGGCTTCACCTGCTTCGCGCCGGTCACCGATACCCCCTTCACCTCATTCCCCGGTGTGGGGTCTGTCGTTACCTTCAGCCGATCACCGATATGGATAAATTTACTACCCGACGGACTCCCCACAAGCTCCACTTTTACCGTCCCGCGACTCCCATCAGCCGGCAAAGTCTCCACGCTTAGCGTGTAATCAATCTTCTTAAATGTAGCCCTTACCCGCACGTTTTCACTGCCCACTTGGAATGTCTCTGAGGGATCCTGCGTGGCTCCATTCACCGAGAATTCTGTCGATGTCCACCCCTCGGCCGCTTTCACCTCAAACGATAGGGTTGCGTCGCTCACCACGCTGCCGCTATTGAGGTACTCCTTCCTGCCTGCCTGGTCCTCCTTGTACACCCTGACGCTGCCCCCTTCGTTGCCCTCCACATCTATCGTTAGCACCTGCTCTCCCTGTGGCCCAAACACCGCTCGAACCGTAACGTCATCCTTTATCAAAGCTGCATCAATCTTATAGGTAAAAAGGCCATTGCGCTCGGTAGCATCCACAATCTTCCCATCCACCGCGAGCGAAACGAGCTGTTGATTCTTTCCTGGTTTGGCAGTCACCACCACGTCATTTTCCACCGTCACGCTTCCTCCAGCACCTCGCGTTCCTATCACGCCTCCATGCCTCACCACCTTGCCTCCCTGATCAGCTTGCAGCACACCCTTCCCCACGTTGACTAGCGAGAGAATGACCTCTTCCAGCTTGGCAAAACTAGCTTTCACCTCTACGTTGCCCTTGGCTGGCACTATATACTGCGTACCCACAAACGGTTCACCGTTAACGTAAATCGGCCCAACTACCCTGTAGCCCGACTCCGGCTGCGCCGTTATCGTCAGCTTTTCGCCCCCGGTAATCTTCGCGGCGCTACCCAAGGACTTACCATCCCGAGTAACCACCACCTTGCCCCCCGAAACAATCGGCAGGTAGAGATGCTGCTGCTTCTCGCTTTCCTTATCCACAAAATGGGCGAACACCGTTATATCATCGTCTCCCACCAACAATCCGCTCGCACCGCTCGCTATCGCCTGATCCCCCCAATATAAACTCTCCAGCTTCCATCCAGTCGTTAACATAACATTCACCTCAAACATCTCGTCAGGCTCCGCTATGTGCGGGAAAGTAGCCGATTCATACCCTGCTCCTGCCCCAGCTCTCTGCAACGTCACAGTTCCTTTCCCCAGCTGCGATAGCAACACCATACGTGTATCCATGCTGCCAAATATGGCCTCAACGCTTACATCCTGATCATCCGGCACCGTGTACTCCCTGCCGCTCTCCCACGGCACGCCGTTCACCGTCAGCAGCTTGAGTTCATTCTTCGCCCCTGCTTTCACTGAGGGCTTGGCAACTATAGTCAGCTGCTCCCCAGCTACCACCGGCTCTCCTGGCCTCAGCCTATCCCCATGCCGTAGCACCTCTATATACCCATCCCCCGCCGTCACCTTCTGTAGGCACACGTAGGCATCTCTCTTGGCAAACACCGCCTCTACGTATACATCCTCTCCTTTCTTAAAATCTCTGAACGGCATTCCGCTCTTAATATCCTTTCCATTGGCGGTAAGCCGCACCAACCGAGCACTGGGATTTGGCGTTGCTGTCGGGGTAAAACCACTACCACTATATATTTTTGAACCAGCTGCATACCCTCGATCAAAAGTTAATGTTCCTGGCCCAAACACTTGATAGGAAAGGTAGCTGGGCCTCTGCCTTCCTGTATACCATGAAGCAATAGAAGAAATATTGACATCGTCTTCTCCCACTACATACTCATCGCCCGATGTGAACTTCGTGCCGTTAACTGAAAGTGACACAAAATCATACTTTTGACTTCCAAACTTAGTAATAATCATCTTTGACTCTATAGTCAAGCGATCTCCCGGCCTTACCTCATCCCCATTACTAAGCTCTTTCCCCTCGCGCTTCACCGTAACGGCACATAGTCCCTCCTCCACAATGGTGACAATCTGCTTGTCATTCTCCGCAAAAGTCGCAAACACACGAAACGCAGGCTCGTCAGGTACTATTATGGTAGTAGACGTTTCCTCTTTAGGATTGGCTATCGGCACCGGCACACCCCGAAATGCCAAACTTCTAAGCCTCGACTTGCCCTCCGGTTTGGCTGTCACAGTAACAACCGCCCCAACCCTTAGAGACTCTCCTTGCTCCACCTCGTTTTCATCAGCATCCTTCACAATAAGAGATCCAGGACCTCTGACTACCTTTAATAGCGTAGGGTTGGCCCTTGAATAAAACACATCAATATAAGTGTCTTCTGTAAGTTCATAATCTTTCCCCCTTATCCATACTCCATTAGCCGTAATTCCGATCCCGCCAACGTCAAATACACCGCGCGTCTTTTCTTCATACCACTTTGGGTATCCGTATCTTATCAATCCATTGTCACCGAAGTTTATGGAAGTTGTTTGGCTATTCCAAAAGTCGCACCTTATCAAGAACTGCGTTCTTTTGAACCGCACCTGCACCTGCTGCCCATCGGCCAATCGAGAAAAATATTTTCCTTTCATCCCCGCTACCTCTTCGCCGCCCACTCGCCAGCTTTCTACTGCCCACACTGAGTTGCCCCATTCATCCACTGTCAACGTTGCACCACTCCCAGGATGCGCAGTGTAGTCAACCTTAGCCCCATACTCCACCTCTTCTCCTCCACTAACAGGGGCCGTCAGCGTTCCGCCATTCTCGTAGTGCAGCTCGCTGCTCCAATTATCAGCTTTTGCAAACACTCTCGCCTGGCTCTGTAGCACCCCATAATCCACCTTCACCATCCGCGGCATGAAGGCCACCTCAACCCGCTTGCCCGCCGTGCCATCAAGCTGCAGCTTCACCGTTACCGATCTCCCCTCCCCATCTAGCTCCACTTCGCTCGCAGCAACTGCTTCACCATCTACCGTCACCCCCACCTCTGAATCTGAATACGCACGGCGACGCCTCGACTTGCTCGCCACCATGTAGTGTTCCGCTGCGGTCGCCGTCACCACCAGCTCGCCTTTTTCCGCCGGCGTGCCGCTCCCAATCAGCTTTCCATTCAGCGTAGCGTTTAGCTTTCCATGCCCCGTCGGGGTGGTAAACACAATCACTCCACCCGCGGCCGCCTCTACGCCGCTCACCCCAGCTTCCTTAAAGGCACCCGCCGCAACGTTCAGAACTCTCGCCCCATCGTATATCACCTTTTTAAGTTGGCTGCACCCCTTGAACGCTTCTTCTTCAATATCCGTAACCCCGCTGCCTAGAAAGATGGAGGCAATGCTGCTACGCTCTGCGAAGGCCTTCACCCCAATCGCCGTCACTGTATAGCTATAATTGCTGGACTCAACTCCATCCTCGTCTCGGGTTATTCTTAAAGCAGACGGCAAACTCACATCCCCCTGGAGGTCTTTCGCCGACTCCACTACCTTCGCAGTACCCGATGTCGCATCTATACGATACCCTACACCGTGCACCCAGTAGAGGTAATTCTGTGGGTTTGTCTCCTGCGCTTTCCAGCCATCCTGCGCCCATAGCCGGCCGCCCGGCAGCAGGAGCAACATGAATAGGAGCATTCCACGCCACACTGAAGCGCACAGCCCTCCCGCCTTGCGCTTCGTCGCCTCTTTTAGTTTACTTTCCATAACCTCCATCTTATTATAATCTTTACATTTATATTCCTACAAATTCACTACCCAACCACAAAACACACATCTACCTCCTAACACCACATATCAATCCTAACTGCTAGTAACTACATTACCCCTCACTTTGTTTCACAGAATCTATTTTACATGCCATTTTGTTGACGCATCGCCCCGTAAATAGTGATGAACAGCCGGAATCCGTTGACAAAAACTTCACCCCGCAACGCATATCTTCCTTAGAAACCCATTCTACCCTCCATTTTTTATCTCTGCTTGCAACCTTCAGCCGAATTCGCTTAGAATGCATGGACATTGGGAATACAGGGAATCCCTCTCCCTACATAACCCTCCTCTCATTCCACATATGTCACTACGCTGAAACCTGAACAGGGGCAATCCAGCCGATCCACCCCATATACACGAAAATTTAATGTAACACGGAAGCGCAGAAGGAAACACCCACCAATCTCGTTCTATCCCCTATAGGCTCTACACGACAAGTTCCCAATCCGTAGGACAGTCTCTTAATAGGACTACCCTGCGCAGCCACCCATTTTCATCTCCGCGTTGAAATTGCGCTCGCAATCGGTCGTCAGGGTCAGTCTTTCAGACTGGCTCGCCCTTGGGCGAGGGTACCGGGGGTTTGAAAACCCCCGGCTATTCAAAGACCGTCCTTTGGACGGAAAGCGCAGCGGCTGCGCCGCACCTTTTCAAACATCTTCGCTTGCAATAGCGTAGGCTACCGTATATGGACTCTCCCACATTTCGCAACCCGTAGCGTTGTAGCTTTGCACATTATTCTGCTGTAGCCACGGCCAACCAAACACCGCCCCAATCCGCATAAACCTGCTCGCACTGCTACCAAACCGGCACATACAATACGCCACGTCCTCGCATGAATTCTCGCCGCCCATGCAGCCCCGTCCGTAGGACGGTCTCTCAATAGCCAGGGGTCTTTAGACCCCCGGATTCTTGCCCTCAAGGGCAAGCCAGTCTGAAAGACTGACCCTAGTGACCTTCGCACGGCCAACCATCCCCACCGCAACCTGCTCCCAACGCCGATTAAAACCCGCATAAATCTGCTCGCATTGCTACCAAACCCGCACATACAATGCGCCACGTCCTCGCATGGATTCTCGCCGCCCATGCAGCCCCGTCCGTAGGACGGTCTCTCAATAGCCGGGGGTCTTTAGACCCCCGGATTCTTGCCCGCAGGGCAAGCCAGTCTGAAAGACTGACCCTAGTGACCTTCGCACGGCCAACCATCCCCGCCGCAACCTGCTCCCAATACCGCAAAACCCCGCATAAAGCTGCACACCGACGCAGCCCCGTCCGCAGAACGGTCTCTCTATAGGCAGGGGAGGCTTTAGCCCCCCCTGCCACCTATACACCCTTGCAGACCTCCCGCACACACCCATACATCATGCGCGCTAAATTGACAACTCCACCCCTCCGGTAACCCACCGCCCCGGGCGCGGCACGTGCGGATAGTCCATCGTCACCTGCCCCAGCACGTTCTGCGCATTGATGAACAGCCGCAGGGCCCGCCACGTGTAATCAACCGACACGTCTACCGTGAAGCGTTGGGGAAACGCCTTCTCCCGATTATCGTCCAGCACATCCTTATATACCCCGCTACGCCGGGAGTACTCCGCAGCCAACCGCACCCCAAAGCCCTTCGGCAGCGGGCATACCGCCGAGAGCGTGGCGCGGTGCGCTAGATTTTGGAAAGCGTAGGCAGACCCTGCCACATCGCCCCCCATTGAAAGGAGGTGATTATACGCATACGCAAGGCGCAGCAAGCTGAAACCCATATACCCTGGCGCCCACTGCACCGATGCCTCTCCCCCTACAGCATCCACCTTCGCGTGATTCTTCGCTTTCCACACGTCGGGCCGGTCGGCCAGCTGCACCCAATCGATTATTCCACGCCCAAAACGGTAGTACGCATCCAGCGATGCGCTCAGTAAAGGCGTTCCGTATGAAAAACCCAGCTCACAGGTCAACGCCGTTTCAGGGCGTAGCAACGAATCGCCCTGCTGCGTGGGCGACTTGTAGTAGAGGTCGGTAAAGGTGGGGAGGCGGAATGCCCTATTGGCTGCCAGCCGCACGCCAAAATTGTGGGGCAACGTAAGGCCAAGATCTACACCGTAGCCGTAGGCGAATTTAAACGCCGTGTTGTAGGTGGTCATACCCCCAAGCGTAGCGGACAGCATGCCGTAGCGCAGGGTTTCATTGAGCGCCAGGGAGTAGCTCGCACGCTGCGCCGCCTTCACGTAAAACGCATCTTTACGCCCTGGCACCGCCATTGGGGTCGCCTTGGGAATCCCGAGATTTGAGCTATTAATCATGTCGTACCGCATATTGAACGCCACGCTCGTGGTAGAAATCCCCGCGGATATGCCCCCGGCCACACGCCCAGTTACGAGGTGGGTGTGATGGTAGTTATGCCCCTTGTACCACGCTGGCGATGCATCGCGGAAGAGCTCAAAGCGATCCCGATTGCTGCGGTAGCCAACGTGCGCTGCAAGATTAAACATGCCGTGTTGATACCCGTAGCGTATCGCTGCTACCGTTGTGCTAAGCGACTCGAACTGTTCAGCATACTTCGGGGAGTAAAACGCATTGGCGCCAAACGCCTTCGACTGATGCCCGAGGTGCGCCGAGAGCGTTCCCTCGCCAAGCCGTGCCGACGCGGTGGCGAAAGCATCAAAATCAAGTAAGTCGGTATTGGTGGCGTACCCTCCGGTGCTCGTGCCGGCAACGAATCCCGCCGCATCAACCGCACGCCCCTTTAGAAAGCCTTGCATACAGCCATTGAGGGTGGAGTACTGCCCCCCTGCCAGCTTCCCATGAAAGCCGTTGGCATTCGGCTGTTTCGTGATGATATTTATCGCCCCAGAAAAGGCTCCCGCACCGAAGCTACGTGCACCGGACCCGGTAAGCACCTCCACACGCTCTATAAATTCGGGGCGTACGGGAATGTTAAGATTGTGATGCCCCGTCTGCGCATCGGTGATATCCACCCCATTGAGCAGCACGAGGCACTGGTCAAATCCTCCTCCGCGGATGGCAATATCCGCCTGCGCACCGTATGCTCCCCTCGTGCGAGCCTCTACCCCCGGGGTAAAGGTGAGCAAATCGGCAAACGCTGGGGCCGCGGGGAGCCGCAGCGAAGCGGGGTAGACAATGTGTATGGCATCCAAACGTTCGGAGAGATAGGGCTCCGGTTTCTCCCTCTCCACGAGCACCGAGTCAATAGCATGCTGGGCAAGCGAATCGGGGTAGCTGCTTTGCCCAAAGGCACGCTGCCCAAAGGTAAGCGTGGTGTACACTATCGGAAGAACCCCGATGGTAACCGCTCGTCCAAGCGATCTGAACACAGCATAATTGGTGTGCATCCACCGCGTAAAGCGCACGGACACCTGCCGTTGAAACCAAAATGCAAATAGCATAGCTAAAAATGTATTATGCCCCCGCGCCGCGGGGACGGTTATTAAACGCCGCGAAGGTAGCACCTAGACCGCATAACAGCACCATGCCATTGCGGTGCATGTCTCCTCTCCAATGCAGCGCCGCCGTTGCGTTTCAACTAACCGCTATTCGCTCCTAGCCCTGTCTCGCAACCAAATCCCCCATAGGCTAGGCCACACACCGCCGCAACCTGCACCCAACACCCCCGAACCCCACATGAACTTTGCTCGCCCATGCAGCCCCATCCGTAGGACGGTCTCCCAATAGCCCCCCCCTCGCTTCTCGCCACCCAATGAATCGCCTAGCCCTCTATCTCAAAGTACTCTAGCAACGCCCTGAAACTATCCTGCGCCGTGAGGCAGGTGTCCAACAGATAGCCCGGCACACTCCGCCATTCCCGCAGCCCCCTGTAGTAGAACATCTTCAGATCCTCGGTAATAATGAACGGCACTATGCCATGGCTCAGGCACTCCTTGAACATTATAAGACGACCCACCCGCCCATTGCCATCTTGGAATGGATGTATCGCCTCAAATTGCTGATGGAAATCCAATATGTCCTCTAGCGATGGGTTCTTCTTGCTACGGTAGGCACGCAGCAACGCACGCATCTCCGCGCCCACACGCTCTGGGGCAACCGTTGCTGCGCCCCCCACCTCATTGGGCAACCTCTTGTACTCTCCCACAGCAAACCACGATTTCAACGCATCGGTCGTTCCCGACTTCAGCATGCCGTGGAGCTGCTTTATCAGCCCCTCAGTAAGCGGCTCGCAAGCTCGCGCTATGATGAGATCAACGCACCGAAAATGGTTAGTCGTCTCTATTATATCGTCAACCATTATGGACCCTTCGGTCACACCCACCGAATGCATCTCAAAGATGTACCGTGTCTGCTCCTCGGTTAGACGGCTGCCCTCAATATGGTTAGAGTTGTATGCAAAATCAACCTGCGTGCGGTGGTATATTCCGCCCTTCAGTCCCATCTCCTTTTGCTCCTGCAACGCCCGCAGAAGCGGCGACACCCTCGACCTCGCATTTTTTCTCTTCGGCAACGGCGCATCGGCAGGAATGCTCCACACCTTTCCGACATGCCTCGCCCCCGATATTTTCCCCTGCGCGCAGTAGTTCCGCACGGTGCGCTCCGCTACGCCGTGTGCCTCCGCGTACTCCCTCACCGAAATAAAATCCACAACCATCGGTATAAAACGCTTAAATCTCCACGCCAAGATACTGTTTTCTTACCGATAACGGCAAGAAGTGGGTAAAACAGACGATGGTTTACACTTTACACTAGTCCCTATCACTAAACCAGGTCACTAAATCCTCCCGGAAAGGGGTTTGCAGCGACAACGGCAATGCATCGTCCACTTCGTACACCTGACCATCTCCCACGGAGCCTCGCAACCTATTGCCCTCATACGTCAGCTTACAGCATTCCATCCCTTCATGCAAGATTTGAAGCGTAGCCCCATCTTCTGTGTATTTCGGTATGATTTCTACTTCCCGACGCAATCTTTCCTCCAGCAACGACTTGATTTCCGTGTACTTGCTTAGCAAGCGGCAAAACCGCACTACTCTAAAAACCTCCGTGTAGTTTGCTGACTCCGCTCGATCTCGTTTACACGATAGAACTCCAAAACCTATTGCTTTCGCTAACCGATTAGAATCATTAAGAATACAGTCCCGAAATGTCTTATTCCGTTTAAAGTACCTTTCCGTCTTCTCGTACCCCGGTAGAACCGTTTTTATTTGCTGATACAGTGCTTGATACGTTGGGTACGTAGTCCGTTGGAATTTATTTATCATGTGGTATAGGAACCAAAGCTCTATGCAGGGATGACTCTCTATAAACGTTACACCCATCTCCTCATACTTTCTTTTTACATCTTGATACTCAGCATATTGCTTTTCATCTTTTACCAATGTATCAGTATCCAACACCAAAAAAATCGCATTAGCTCGCGCCTCGGGACGCTTCCTTAGCTCTTTATCTATCAGCTTAAGATTTGCCTTGTAGGAGCTTCGGCTAGGATCGGGAATTTCGGGTTCTAATGAAAATCGAAACCGACTAGACGTACGTAGACTATCAAAATAGACCCACTCAGTAAGACCCTCTCCGTAAATCTTTACCGTATATATGAACGGTTTTTTGCGCTGCCTCATACCTACCTAATCAACATTGGAGTCTAAAAAGATACCACCAAGCTGGGGCTTAGCTCCCAACTTCCCCGCTCGATATGCGCTTAGCACAGATGCCTCTTTGCTCAACCCAAAATCTGTGGCCCTATACAGACGGGTTTCTCCAGCATCCCCCTTTTCTACAAAATGAACCGCATCTCGGCGAATGTACTCTTCATCCAGCAATAGTAAATCGTGGGTGGAGAATATCATCTGACCCCCTGGTGAATTAACTAGGAACGTTTTTATGAATTGCCTCAGCAAATCGTGATGCAGAGAAGCATCTAACTCATCCGACAAAAAGACTGAGTTGTACTTTATCAAAAGGAACAGCGCGGCCGACAGTCCATACATTCTATTGGTTCCTTCCGACTCTGCCCTTTGCGGGAACTCACTTTCGTAGAATGGGGTATGATGCGTAAAGAATAGAACCTCTCGCTGCGGTAGGGGACTATCTTTGAGCTTCCTAAACTGCAAATCGGCTATGTTGAAATCTGCGCGCTCCAACATCTCGCATATAAACTCCTTCCCGCCACTCTCTGACTTAACAACTTGATTAGCAAACTGTTCTAGATCTGATTGTACATCCACAATTACCTGCTTCTCCAAATAGCTGCAAACCTCCTCGAAAGCATCATTTTTTTCCACATTGGCAGATCTATAGGTTGCAAGCACAGTGGTAGTCACCGAGCAATTTGACTCTATAAAAAGCTTCTGCGTAGATGTTAACCCTAATAGGGTCCCAAATGTAACCGTTGAATTGCCTTTCTCCTCATTCCACAATCGTTCGTAAAAAAGCGCACGCCGGTTTCGCGGGTAAAAATATAGCTCTTCGCTGTATATGCGGTGCGCATCCAAGGTCAGCAAGTATTCGTACAGCACCTCACCCACGTAGAACTTTAGCGAAAACGTTGACGGCTTCTTGCGGCTATCTGCATCCATCAAAAATGGGGTGACTTTTATATCGTTTTCAGCATTAAAACCACCTCTCACCATAAAAAAATGCATTAGGAAGGATAACGCTATCAAAACGTTGGTCTTACCCGAGGCATTGGGCCCATAAATGACCCCCAGCTTAGAAACTCTCGTATTCCCAAATTTGACCACGGCACGCTCCTCGTAGGTCTTATCAGATGTCGCCGTAAAGTCTAGCACTTGCTCTTCCCTTATTGAAAGGAAGTTGCTCACCTTAAACTGAACTATCATACCCCTTAGGCCTGATTATATAAACCTCTTGCAAAAATACGGAATAAAATAGCATTGCAGAATGCAACGCTGCATACCCCTAACCTTACAATCTCTAACTGCTATTCGCTAACAGCTACCGCAGCGCAACTTGGTGGCTCTATACGGTACTCAGGGGCTACCCTGCGCCGCCATGAACAGTACTCTCCAGGAACACAGCCCTCTATCCCCTACCCATTCCCCTTTATCCGGTAGATCCGCCCTGGCTGAAGCACCACCTGGCCCACAAACTCCAAATGCAGCATCATGGCGTTCAGCTGATTGATCGGGATTTTCAAGGCCCGCAGCAGCTCATCAATTGACATCTCCTCATGCGCCCGCAGCGCATCGAGCGCACGCTGCTCCTGCGGCGTTGGCTCATAAAAAATCGTCTGCTGCACAGGCATAGGGTGCCCCTCGCCCCCGTTCGGAATGCTCCACATCAATGCGCTCTCCAAATCGTCGGAATTCTCTATGAGTGACGCCACGTTACGTTTTATAAGTTGGTTACACCCGGAGCTCAGCTCCCGCCCTGCGCTCCCAGGCAGCGCAAGCACGTCGCGCTGGTAGTCCATTGCCCGCTGCGCCGTCACCATAGCGCCGCCCTTCACCGCGCTCTCCACCACCACCGTGGCCGTAGATAGACCCGCAATGATCCGATTGCGCTGCAAGAAAGTACCCTTATCCGCACTGCGGTGGCTCATGAACTCCGTGAGCAAACCGCCGTTACCGAGCATCTGCTTCGCCAGCGCCACATGCTCCATCGGGTAGAAATGCGCCATGCCGTGCCCTAAGACCCCCACCGTGGGGAACCCATTGGCCAACGCCGACTCGTGCGCCGCGCCATCCACCCCATGCGCAAGGCCGCTCACCACCAGCAGTTTGTACCCCTTAGCCGCCAAACCGCCTATCAAGCTCTTCACAAAGTCTCGCCCATAGTCGGTCATGCGGCGAGTCCCCACCACGCTCAGCCACTTCCTGCCGTAATACTGCTGCAGCGGCGTGTCGCCACGGTAGAAAAGGACGAGCGGCGCATCGGGACACTCCTTCAGGAGCGGTGGATAATCAACATCACCATCTAGATATATGCCGAGGTTATTCCTCGCCGCGTATTCTATCTCTCGCTTCGCAGCATCAAGAATGGCGGTACGGTCGAGCATGCCGAAATGCTCCTCCATCACCTGCCCAAAGCGCGGCAACTCCCGCAGCTGCGCGGCTGGAGCAAGGAACGCTGCCTCCGCACTTCCAAAGAATTCAAGCATGCGGCGCGCCGTGAAAGGCCCTATCTTCGGCAGCATTGTCAGCGCCACCATGTAGAGCGCACGGCTGCTATTCACATCTCCCATCGCCTTTCCCTGTGCCTTAAATGTCGCCTCCTCTAGTTCGGTACGCCCCAACGTACCGCTACTGCGCGCTGTGCTTTTTCAACATCTCCAGCAGCTGCGCCCGCTCGTTTCGTTTCAGTATGGTAATGCTAAAGGGCGGGTACTTAAAGATTTTACTCCCCCGACGCTGCCACAGCGTCACCTCCTCCAGCCACCCACGCCGTCTCTTGACGATCTCGTAACGGTAAAGCTCCTTCTGCGGTATCTCTATGGAGAACTGCTTACTATTCATGGGTTTAAGCTCAAAATACCGAATCCGAATCATGCCCGGCAACGCCGTATCGGATGCGTATATGTAGCTCGTCTTCCGCAACCTAAAATAGAGCCGATACCCCATGTAAACTACTACAAAAATGCACGTCAGCAGCCATGCCTCCACCCCAAAGCCCCTCAGCCACAATCGTATCGGGCGGTAAAAACTTAGAATACTGAGTATCACCATCAATATCCCAAACAGCTGCTTGGACGCCACTATGCGCTCCATCCGTTTATTGGTCTCTATCGTCATCGCAACGCTCCTCCCGCTACCTAGTAATGCGGGCAGCGTCCATACGCTGCCCGCCCCTACTATCCTCTATGAATTCTACTACTTGCTATACTTGGCATCAATGGCCGTCCACGGACTCGTCGCCTTCACCGAGTCGCACTCCTGCAGCAGCACCTCCACCGCCTTCTCTAGCTGCGTGTCATGCCCCTGGCTGAGCTTTTGGTAATCCATGCGAACCTTCACATCTGGCTCCAACTGCTGATTCTCCAAATAGTTTCCGTTCGCGTCAACATACCCCACGATGGGAACGCCGAAGTAGAGCGACCTATCGATCTGCGTTTCCCACCACACGCTCGTCATCGTGCCTGGCACAGGCATCCCCACCAGCTTACCCACCTTCTGCGTTTTATACACCCACGGCGTTCCGTGCGCATTGCTGTAGTTCGCCTCGCCGATGAGCATCACCGAGGGCTTCTTCCAACGCTTCCGCGGCTGCTCCGACACCATATGCTCCCGAGGCACCTGATCCAGGTATTTCGTACCGCTGAAAAGAACCTCAATATCCTCATGTAGGTGACCACCGCCGTTGTAGCGCGTATCTATCACCACCCCTTCGCGATCATTGTAACGCCCAAAGAGACCCTCATACACAGCGCGGTAGCTATCGCCATCCATGCTGCGAACATGCACGTAGCCGAGTCGCCCCTTTGAGAGTGAATCTACCTCCTTGCGGCGCTGATCCACCCAACGATTGTACAGCAGATTCCGCTCTTCGCCAAGGCTTATCGGCTTCACCACCTCGCTGCCGCCTTGATAATCTACGCGCACCCGTTCGCCCACCATCCGATCCAGCAGCGCCGGTAGACTCGCCAACGACTCCACCTCCTCGCCATCAATGCGGGTAATTATCGTGCCGGGCTTTACCTTCGATGCCGCCTTGTCAAACGGCCCTCCTATTAGGACCTCAGTAACCTTCAACCCCTTACCCTTGTAATTCGCATCGTAGAAAAGCCCCAACGACGCGGTAATTGCAGGCTGCTCGCTCTGTGAACCCCTGTAGCCCGAACCCGTATGCGACGCGTTGAGCTCCCCGAGCATCTCGCTCAGCATATCCGCAAAGTCATAGTTGTTATTGATATGCGGCAAGAACTTCTTGTACGTGTCATGGTAGTAGTTCCAATCCACCCCATGGATATCGCTGCGGTAAAACTTATCCTTCACCTGCTGCCACGCATGCTCAAACATGTACTCCCGCTCCTGCGGCGCACGAAGCTCAAACCTTGCCGCATACGATATATTCTTTCTTGAATGGTCTGACACCTTCACCTTTATCAGGCTGCTCCCAGTCGCCACGAGGATATTCTTCGCATCCTTATCAAAGGAGAGCGACCCGCCGCCAACCTCCAGGTTTAGTACCTTCTTGGCCTCGCGCTCCTTGAGGTCCACCTTCCACAGATTATACCTATCTTCAAACTGAGCTAGGTAGTAGAGCGACTTTCCGTCAGGCGTCACCAACGCATCGCTTATCGACGCGCTATTCACCGTCAGACGCACTATACGATCTTCAGGCCGATCAAATTCTATCTTGATGGACTTCTTCTCGTCCTTCTTAGCCTTTCCATCGTCCTTCTTCTTCCCCTTCTTATCTTTCTTACCCTTGCTGTCATCATCGCTCGCCTCGTCATCCTTCTCGTCCTTGGCAGACTTGGCCAACTCATCCTCAAACTTGCTCCGCATAAACTTATCGTAGGCCTCCTTCGTGGTAAAGAAGGCGAACACATCCTGCTGCGCACCCCAGCTCGCATGCTGACGGAGCCCCAGTCGGTCGCTGAACCAAATAATCATATCGCCGTTCATCATGAACTTGGGCTCGCCCTCCGTATACCCGCTCTGCGTGATGTTGATAATGGGTTGCCCCCCAGCAGCCGAAACAACTCCTATATCGTTATTGGGCCAACGCTTCTTCGCCACGTAGTCTAGCGTCAACCACTTGCCATCGGGCGACCAATCAAAACTCAAATCTCCATCCGCGTAGGAGTAGTTCTGGCTCCCATCCGTAATCTCCCGCACCGCTTTGCTCGCCACGTTTATCACCATCAGCTTGGTACGATCCTGCAAAAAAGCCACCTCTTTCCCATCGGGCGAAAAGAGCGGCTGAAAATTCTGCTTTCCATTCTTCAGCAGCACCGACTCCGTAAGCTCCGTTGCCCCAGAAAAATTGGGTTCCTCTTTGCGGGTTATCTTCGTGGTGTAAAGATTCCAACTCCCATCACGCTCCCCAGCGTAAACCAGCGTCCTCCCATCGGGACTAAAGCTTACGGAACGTTCCTGCGTTGGCGTGTTGGTGATACGGCGCGTCACGCCGTACTCCACCGACGTCACAAAAATATCGCCCCTAACTACCAATGCTACTTCCTTCCCATCGGGCGACAAGCTCGCCTCGTCCGCGCCGCTGCGGTAGGTAATGTTCTGCACAGGGAACTCCTCATTGGGGTAGTTCACGCTTACGGACAACCGCTGCGGGGCAGCCCCCTCACGCATCGTGTAGATTTCCCCATCGTAGCTGAAGCACAGCAAACCATCGTTTGACGATGTAAGATTACGCACGGGATTCTTCTCAAAGCTTGTAATCGCCGTAGCCGCCGTAGGGTTCGCCAACGTGGCTTTATAGACATTCATTGACCCGCCATCACGCTCGCTCAAAAAGTAGAACCCGCTGCCATCAGGCGAAAATATAGGATTCCGATCCTCGCCCGGTCGCTCTATCAGAATTGACACCCTACCGCTCGCCTTGTCGTAGCTCCATATATCCCGCGTGATGGAACTCACATGGTGCTTACGGAATGGATCCTCGTTGCCCTTCAAATCTTCAAATATCACCCTTTTCCCATCCTTTGAAACATCGAGCGCAGCCAAGGGGTGCGTCAACTGCAGCACTGGGTCACCACCCTTGATCGACATTCTATACAGCGGCTTCGTCCACCCCGTGTAGAAACCGCCGCTCCTAGCATCCGGCGTGTACATGGCGCGGAAATAGATACTATCGCCCGCCGCATTGAATGCCAATGGGGTCTCCCACGTCGAATGGGTCGTCAGACGGGTGGGTGCTCCGCCCTCTATGGGTAGTAAAAAGATATCCGCATTGCCGTAGCGATGCCCCTCGTACGCAATCTGCTTGCCATCGGGCGACCATATAGGCCCCGCGGCGTAATCCGTACCGGTTGTAAGAGCTCTCGCCTCGCCGCCCGCAGTCGGTACCACGAACAGCACCCCGCGGTAACAGAACGCTACGTTCCGCCCATCTGGCGACACCGCGGGGTAGCGCACCCACAACGGTCTATCTTCCCTTGCGCCGTACGCCGTTCCCACGAATAGCAGTAGTAATAATGCTCCAAACAGCGTGCCCATTCCCCGCACGCCTCCCTTCAATCGAACCATCTCGTCTTTCTTTTTTTCAAATAATTCAACGGCCGCAAGTTACGAATTCTTACGTACTTTGAAAAATAAAACTGTATGAAAGCACCGCAAAATGGCGCCCTTTTGCCTCACACCGCACGCAATCTGCCCCCCCTCCGCACACCCTTACCTTCGGCAATGCGTCAAGCCAATGTACGATTACTAAGCTCCCGCCGCACCCCGCACACCCCCTTCCAATACCCGCATAAAACGGCATACAACGCCCACAGACCCCGCATAAAATTTACGGCCTATGCAGCCCCATCCGTAGGACGGTCTCTCAATAGCCGGGGGTTTTTAAACCCCCGGACTCTTGCCCGCAGGGCAAGCCAGTCTGAAAGACTGACCCTAGCAACCAGCACACCCCCTCCCAATACCCGC
>QWCB01001836.1_pt1 | contig 19243 bp, 9 predicted proteins | sample 1972511 | NCBI WGS metagenome assembly QWCB01 (sample SAMN09866719, study PRJNA288562) | Human gut metagenome isolate term5_stool, whole genome shotgun sequencing... | isolation source: gut | host: Homo sapiens | place: USA: California
CTTCCCATCGCCGTCCGTCGCCTGGCTCTTGCCGTCCACCGCTACCGTTGCACCCGCTACCGGCTTGCCGTCAGCACCCTTCACCACGAAGGTGGCCGCGGGCAGCTTCTTCAGCGTCACATTCTCTGTCACATCGCCGTTAGACATATCCACGCTGCCGATCGTATTCTCATAGCCCTCCAGCTTGACCGTGTAGCTATACGTCTGCCGTTTTAGCCCCTCTATCACGGCCTTCCCATCGCCGTCCGTCGCCTGGCTCTTGCCGTCCACCGCTACCATCGCGCCCTTCACCGGCTTACCGTCCGCACCCTTCACCTCGAAGGTGGCCGTCGCGAGCCTATACAGCTTCACCGATACTTCTTGGTCGCCGCTGCTCAAATCCACTTCGCCTCCGACTTGCTGGTAATCACCCATACTCACCGTATAGCTGTACGCTCTCTTCTCCAAACCAGCAAAAGATGCTTTACCATCATTACCAGTCGTCACGAACTTTCCTTCTATCGTAACGGCTACCCCCGCTAGTGGTATCCCAGGATGGTCTCCATCTTCCACCGTAAATGTGGCTGTAGGAAGCTTCTTTAGCGTCACATTCTCTGTCACATCGCCACTAGACATATCCACGCTGCCGCTCGCATCCTCATAGCCCTCTAGCTTAACCGTGTAGTCATACGGCTGCCGTTTTAGCCCCACTATAGCCGCCTTCCCATAAGCATCCGTCTTTTGGCTCTTGCCGTCCACCTCAACCGTTGCACCCGCCACCGGCTTGCCGTCCGCACCCTTCACCACGAAGGTGGCCGTAGCACTCGGCTTAAGGGTTACCTCCACATTAGTACCCCCCTCTTTGAGCTCTACGCTGTCTTTAACCGTAAGGTACCCCTCCTTCTCAACCTTATAAACGTAGTAGTGTCCCTCTATCACTGGCAGGTCTGCAATAGCACCACCCGTTGCGGAAACTGGAGGCTGTGAATTACCATCTATAGTAATTGTAACATCCGTTACAGCCGGACTTCCAGTTACATTCACCTTGAAGTTCAATTTGGCCGTCTTGCGCTGCAAAGCCACTTCTTGCTCCTCGTCCTGAGTAGCCAACGTTACAGAGCCGTTAGAAGCCACAAAGGCGTACCTCTTCACGCTGTAGTTATATGTTCCCCTCACGAGTTCGACCTCTACTATACCCGTGCTCGGGGTTACCAATACAATTGGATTGCCCGCACCACTCGCTACCTCAACTTCCGCTCCCTCCACTGGCTTAGTACCATCGGTCACAGTAAGGGTAAACTTTAATGTCCTGCTCAACTGCACAACTTCTTTTACAGGTTGACCCGTCGTTGCCGTAAGATCTACCGTACCGACCTTGCTCTCATACCCAGCCTTCTCTACGGTGTAATCATGCTTCGCTTTAGCTAGGCTGAATATCGCCTCGCCTTGGCTATTAGTCTCCACATTCGTTCCGTCAACCGTAACAACAGCACCCTCCACCGTATTCGTCCCATCATCCACCACGAAGACTACCTCTACGCCATCCCACTGCAACTCCACCTGTTTTGTGACGTTGCTTCGCACCTCTACAGCCGAGGTCACCATTAAGCCTCCCCGCAGCGAAACGCTGTAGTTATACTTACCGTAGTGCAGCTTCTCATACACTACCTTTCCTTCCGCATCCGTGAACCTTGGCGCCATACCATCCAGCTGCACAGCAGCCCCAGGAATAGCCTCCGAGGTACCATTTTTAACCACCACGAAGGTGAGTTCTACCTCAATGGGTTCGAAATCCACTGACACCGCAGTATCTTTAACCACCTCAAGCTCCCTTGTCGCCTCAGGAGCCGTCTGCGTGAACGTTACTCCCTTCCATTTCGCTATCTTATAGCCATCAATGGGTTGAGCGGTAAATGTCACCTTCGTATTGGGATCCACTATGCCGTCTTCGGGCAGCGGACTACCATTAACTGTGGCCGTAAGCTCACCCCAGCCATCCGTAGACATATCCACCTTGTACCGTGGGCTAAACTGCGCCTCCACAGAGTTATCTTTGGTAACATCACTGTCAACGCGCGGATTATCAGTCCTTCCATCGCTCCACTTGAAAAATTTGTCCTTGCCATTCAGGGCGACAGCCGTAACTGCGATAGAGTTTTCACCGCTTCCGACCTGCTGCCTCGCAAATCCCTCAATCCTCCCCCGCTCATCTGCCGTGTAGGTAAGGGTGTACTTCGTTGTCGGGGCCAGCTTGAAGCTCGCCGTGTAGCGCCCATCCACGCTATCCTGACGCGTAGCGTCAAGCTTGTTATCTTCCACCCAACGGTAGAACGCATACCCTGAATTCGGAACGGCCGTTACCGCCTCGCCCAACGTACCCTTCGGGGTGGTCACCCTTATGTGCTCTACTGGCCCCGCGCTCGTTGCGCTCTCCAGCTTCCCATGCTCGCCAGCGTAATACTCTATTACGCGATCGGTCCCCTTAGCGGCAATGTGGACGTTATCAACCGCAACCCAGCCATCATAAATCGCCTCATAATGCCATTTCACCTGCAATTTGCTCTGCCCCGCTACTTTGGCAGCCTCTATGGTTAGCTCCCGCCTCGGCTCTGTCCCGAACGGCACAGAGGTAGTCTCCGCTGCTAGCGTGTCCCACTGCGCACCATCAAAACTATACAGCACCGACGTTTTACCATAACCATACGTCCTAAAGAACAGATCATAGCTCACCTCTACGTCTTGCTTCACCCCATTTATGTCCAACCATGGGGTATACAAGTCCGTATTTTGGCTATAGCTTATGTCCTGACCATCGCTATCTACGTACATGTAGCTTCCTCGCTTCGACGACTCCTTAAAAGTTTTGCCATGCGTTCCGTACGTCCACACATTGGCATCGGGTGTGGAGTGGTTATCAACACTCCAAGCGTAAGGAATACCCACGTAGTACTCAAAATCCTCGCACAGCGGAAGTGAGAACATCGTGTAGAACTGCGCCTCCAAGGTGATGTCGGCCTCTACCGCCTTCTCGCTGCGCTTCTCTGACCGCACCCCGTCGCTCCAGCCCAAGAAAATATACCCCGCCTTGGCCTTCACCTCAACCTCCGTCCCGTCTTGCCCTCGTTGCAGCATCTGCCGTTGCTCTCCACGCACCCATTCGCCCCCTTCGCCTACAATGTAGCTAACGGTGAACGTTATAGGCTTGAACGATGCCGTTGCATTCACATCTACGTGCACATCAGTGTCTTTACGGGTCACATCCGTACTCCCGTTATCACTCCATTTATCGAAAACGTAGCCATCATCTGGCACTGCGGTAACAGGCGTTCCGCTACCCCCCTCTGGCACCATCTGGCTCTTCTCTCCGAATATCGCCCCATGGCCATCAGTTGCCGACACCGTATAGCTTAGTTTCCATTTCAACTTCAACAGGCTCACAGGTTCGGTAACATCCGCATTGCCTACCTGCACTTCACCATCCGCCAACTGATACCCCTCCTTCGTCACGCTATACGGATAGCTGCCTTCCGTCAGTCGGATGGAAGCCTTTCCGCCTGCTGTGGTCAGTGCTACCCCATTAATCTCAACCGCAGCACCGTCAACCGCCGTATTGGCATCATCAACTACCACAAACTCAACCTTCCTGACATCCGTAGACGGCGTAACCTCCAATTTCCCATTCTGTAGGGTCACCTTGTAGTTGCCATCCTCATAGGTAGTGGAGCCGCTCGGCTTAACATCGTATGCACCCGCATCAAGCATCCCCATGCTAGGATCCCACACCTGTGTAGCATCCTTATACACCTTATAGACCGGCTGCTTGACCTGGCTCCGCACCTCATTGAAGAGGAGGCCATCGTAGAGCAGCTCTACCGCTGGCACTTCATCACCCTCCTTCATGGTCATTGGCTGGGGCGTAATCGTCAACGCTGCTCTTGTAACCTCCGCCTTCAGCGTCTTAGGCGCTGCTGCCGCGTAGCCCTTGCCTGCTGCCGCCGTGACCATCAGATTCGCCACTCCAACACCCGCCGTATGCAGATTGCCAGCTGCATCTATCATCACAACGCTCGGATCGCTTGAATGGTATACCACGGGAAGCCCCGCGCTGCTCGTGGCCCCGAAAGGTGCCACAGCACTGGTATAGACAAGCGTAGTGTCCTGGTGATTCCAAACTATGGCCTGCTCCCTCTCCGCATGCAAGGTGTAGAAGGCAACATTTCGCCCATTCTTTGCCACAACCTTCACCGACACCGGACCCTCAAGGTTCAGCGCTAGCGTTGCACCCTCTGCCACCTTCTCGCCCTTGTAGTACAGCTGCGCCCCATCGGACAGCTTCGTAAAGGTTACCTTCAACTGGGTCAAGTCGACAGCCTGCGCCGGCGGCTGATCCTTTGGCTTCAACCCTATTGTCTGCCCCGGATTGTCAAGATCTATGTCTTCCTGCATGTTCGGATTATTCGCCGTCAGCACTTGCAGCTTTAGAATCTTAGCCTCTGGATTCTCATCAACCTTCATCCGTATCTTCGCCGCTTTCTGCTCCAGCGAAATCCCGAATAGCGTCTTGGATGCCGTAACGGTAATCTCATGGTTCGCACCGCTGAAATCAAACTTGGTGTCCTCCGTCACCTCCGCCCCCTGGTAGATGAGCTTGGTGCCAGGCCACAGTGCCACTACCTTCCCGGTCACCGCTGCAAAGCTGCTAAAGCCATGCGGCATAATAAACGTTATCGCACCATCGCTCTCCACCTTCGAAGGGAACAGCTGCCCCTTAAAGTCCACACCAGAAACTAGATTTGTAAGCTCTTTCCAAATACTCCCCTTTGCCGCATCGACACGCTCGCTTACAATCTCCGCTATCTTCGCTTGCCCTGAAGCGAGATACGCATGCGCTCCCTCGTTCATCATGAACTCTGCTGCGCAATCTTCTGGCAAATTCCCTGCGCTATCGCGTACGCTACGCCACATATTCCCGAGTATATCGTCCTCGCTCCGCACGCTCGTCCATAGACGGAACATCTTCACTAGGCCTTTCAGCTTCGAACCCATGGTTAACCCACTAAAGCCAGCCGCATCGTCTCCGCTCCCATCAAGCTCCATCTTCTTCCCATCAATATACACGTTCAAATCCGTACTTGACTCAAAAAAGCCCTCTTTCACAACAAACGTCAAAGCTACATGGTGGAATTGCCCCGGCTCAAACGACCCCCCAGGCGTACACCTGAGCATTCTACGCCCCGCGATAATGGCTATCGCATTATCGGGCAAATCGCCAACCATCTGATAGGTAGATACCACCCATAGCCCAGCCGCTTGGAACAGCGTAGCAAACTGCGGTTTATCGAGCTTGAACCATCCCTCAAGCGTTACCTTATCACTCTTCCCAGCCAACGGAGGCATCTCTACCTTCTCAGCTCCCTTCGCTTTGCCCACGAACTCCAAACCATATATCTTATCCTTCGATGAAGGTAATACCGATAGCACCTTCTGCGTCGCAACGCTATTCTCCTTGACGCTATCGTCTGGAATCTTAAGCTCCAGGGTATACTCTTGCGCCCAGCTCAAATCTACCGTCTGCGCAAAATCAATGGCCACAGCGTTCTCGTAGAACGGCGGAATCTTTTCCACTATGGTTTCCGTCGCCAGTAGCTCCCCATTCACATAAAGCTCTACCGGAATGTCCTGCACCGTATCAAACCCATTGTTAATCACCCATGCCGACACCTTCTGCTCCGAGGAGAGGGAAGCCCCAGACGCTATCACTCCCCTAAAGCGGACCTCCAAGTCGTTTGCGTTCGGATTAATCGTCTCTATCACCTCCGCAGTTACGTCTACCGACCTACCCCACGCTATCGTATCTCCCGCAATGAATTTGTCTTTTTCTACATCCGGGAGCACTGCCACTCGCATCCTAAATTTGCCAGCCCTTACCCCCGTAGCGGCCGTCAAATCTATAGGTATCTCGTAGTCCGTTTCGCCCTCTTCCAACGCCACGCTGTAGTGCTCCAGCGCATTGTCCTTGAACCCATCATCCTGGTCATCAAGGTCAATCCACACGTGGATGCTCGAGGGCAAATCTTCCTGCGTTGGCTCCTCCTCTAGCATTACAAACAGCGGGTTGACCGTCTTCGTGTAGAGCTTCAAACTCTTTTCCACCTCGTAATCCTGCCGTGCACCGTACGACTGCACCTCAGCCTCCTCCGGCGGCACCATTATGTTCTTTACTCCCTGCCACCTAGTATCTTTTATCGCTCCACCTTTCCAGAACCTATCGTTCCACAGCTCCACATGCTGCGTGCTATAGCTCATGTCAAAATCCGTCCTCGACACCGTCACCGTCAGACCCGCACGTGTGGGAGGTAGAGCCGCAACCTTCACCTCCATTGTCGCCTCCCCATTTGCCGGCACGCTCGCAATGGTGAATTCCTTCACGACTTTGTCCAAATCTTCCCGCACGCATTTGCCTGCAAGATCCTTTAATTCTATCGGTGTGTTGTTCTTTACCTTGACTACAACTTTCGCTGAATCCCCTTCATAGGTCACAGCGAGGGGCTCCAGCTGTAGGCTATTGGTGCGATCCACCTGACGCACCTCCGCTACCCAGCCATCCCCCGGCTCGCTAAAGTAACGATCGTTAAAGAATGTGATGAGAGAGCCATCAGCTGCTCGCGATACAAAGGCCTTGGCCCCGCTGCCCGTCTTCGCGTTATACTCGTAGGTCAGCTCCTTCTCCAAATATTTGAAATCATCCGCCAAAAATTCGTGGGACACCCCATCGGCATATACCTGAAGCACGTCAGATCCTCGCATCTCGCACTCCCTAAAGGCTATGTATATCACCTTATTGGGGTCGGTCGGTACGAATTTCACCGAGCTGATATGATCTCTCCCATAGCCGTGCAGAAGACCTCCATCATCGGTAAAGGTAATGGGGGTATCCACCTTCTTCACTATCCTCGGATCGTAGAGCAGCTTCATACCCAAGAAGTAGCGCGGCTCCGCTGGTGGCAGCGGGAAAATGTCACCCATGCTGTACACCTTTGTCTCCACCTTATTGTCGCGCGGATATACATCCCCAGCCAGCGATACCGCCATGGTTACCTGGAACTCGTGGCCCTGCTTGTCGGTCGTACTGAAATCCACCGGTATCGCTACCACCCTCTCCTCAAAGGGCTTCAGATCCTTCACCAGCAACGCTGCCGCCTGCTTCCCATCTAATGACACCACTAGCGGGACCTCCGACACAGCGGCCATTGACGAGTTATAGACAACCATTTGCAATTCCTCAACCCCCATGTTCGGCTTGCGCTGTATCTTCTGGTTCAGGTATAGCCCCACGTCGGGATCTTTCGAACCCATACGAATGCCGTACTCCATGAACCTTATCCTTCCATTCTCCTGATTAGACGAGAACTGCAAATCCAAGGTTATCTTCTTCCCTGCATACGCAGATAAATCCCACACCATCTCGCGTACCTCTCCGCTCGCGGTGTAGTTCTCAGCGCCTGCGGCCGTCTTCACCGTTGCGCCATCCACCTGCAGACGCAGCTGCGTATCCTCTGCGGTCTCGTAGGGCGTCATCACATTGTAGCTGTAAAATAGCAGCTTCTCCCCGCTGGCTACCGCAGGGAGGGTTAGCTCGCAGTGGCGCAGCGTGAATACCGCTGTGTCGTTCTCAAAAACTGCCCCCGACAACTTCAAATTTGAACGGACTGACAACATGTGCGATCCCAATGGGAACTCAAAATTCGCAGGGGTTTCCATCCACTTCATGCTCATGCTTTTCCCATAGGACAGCTTCGCATTGGGCAATGGGATGTTTATAAAGGTCTCGCTAAACGGGATGTCCGCACTCGTCAATGCTAATGGCGTAGGCTCTTTCACCAGCACGCCCATCGACCGCGGGCCTAGACTCTCATCATCCATCTTCACCGCCACGGCAAACACGTTCCGCCCATCCATGGTCACTTCGCTGCCCTGTATGCTATACGTAGTATCCGTCACCTCATTGATCTTCGTCCACTCCCCGCTCGGCACGTCTGCCTTTAGCACTACATACGTCAAACCATCTCCCGCAGGCTTCCACACCAACTTCCAACTCGCCACGCTGCACGGCTCCGCCTCCAGCTTCACCCCGCTCGGCCGGGGCGCTATCGTGAACGGCTTCGGCGAAACCACCACGCTCCCCTTCGAATCGGTCAAGCGAATCCGCCCCATCGTTGTCTGCGGCGCATCCTCCGGAATATCCACCTCAACACTGTACATATCCTTTACTCCGCCGAGATACTCGTAGGTCTTCCCATCATCGTATGAAATCTCCACCAGGGTTCTCCCAACCGTATTGTTCGCCCGCACCAACAGCACATCGCCTGGTTCAAATTGCTCTCCGCCTATGGGATGCAGCAAATATGGACTCCCATAGTCAAAATACCACGTCAGTACGTATTTCTGCTCCGTCCCCTCCTTCACGCTTCCCGTCACTCGCACCGTGACCGCCCCTCCCGCGGGGTTTTCTATCGTCACCTGCTCTATGTTATTGCGATGGTCTTTCCCTCGTACCGCCGCCTCGCCAGGATTCGCCGGATCAAGCACCCATGGCAGCACCTCTGCGCCTGCCACGTCCACGGCAAGGTCAAGGTCGTTGATCAGTACCGACTCCCCGTAGGGATACTCTTTCACCACAGCGGGGTCTATCCACGTGAGCATCACGCGCATACGCTTCACCCCATTCGGCACCTTTATCGTATAGCCGAGCGGCGCCTTGCCTCTCTCTACCACCCCCTCGGTGTACCAGCCCTGCTCTAGGGATGTCAATGCCGCCTCAAGATTCACTATCCCATACCCATACTCGTAGTCTGGTCCATCGTTCCCCATATCGTCCGCCGTATTCGCCAGCAAGCCCTTCACAAGTGCCGAGTTGGCGTTCATACCGCCATGCATCTGGTGATACCGCTCCGTGAGCAACGCCGCTAGCCCCGCCGCGGTTGGGCACGCCATCGAGGTCCCACTCATTTCCTCATACCCATTCGCCCCCACGGTGGAAGTAACATCCACTCCCTTAGCCGACACCGTCGGCACAAGCCGACCGTCATCCGTCGGGCCAAAGCTGCTAAAATCCGAAATCCACCCCTCCTCATCTGCCGCACCCACGTAAATTGCGTTCTTCGCCCGCGCCACGTTCGACCCATACTTCCTATCGCACTCGCCCTGCGAGTTGCCCGCCGAGAAGAAGTGGGTCATCGTTGGGTACATATTGCTGAGCATATCCGTAAGCATCGGTCCCGGCATGAATGAGTAGGAAAGCAAATCGTAGATGTCACAGACCCGCCCTAGCTGCACTCCGTAGGAATTGGAGGTGAGCGCAATGTTATACTTTTGGTACACCTGCTCCATCTCTTCGGCCACCGAGAGTCCATTACGCTGCGTATTGAAGTTAGAGGCATACAGCTCTGCCTTCGGCGCCATGCCCCGAGCTAGTGGGTTAAGTATCCCAGCCCCGACCAGCGTACCCGCAGTGTGCATCCCATGCCCACCCGACTCGGCTACCGAAGTCTCAAACTCCAGCACATGCGTCCGATTTCCGTAGTCTACGTGATTCTCTATGTTGCCGTCCCCAGCCCTATACGTACTCCCTTCCCCATCAATCCCCTACCGCCCAGCGCCAGGGACTGCGTGGCTGGCATCGCGGCGCCTAGCACGCGCCCACCGTAGTTGAGCAACTCTTGTGGTGGGTCTACCAGCGCTACATGCTGCACCCACGGCTCCGCCGCCAACGATTTCACCGCGTCGGCAGGGAGCGTCAACACCATCGCCTGCAGCACCTCAGACACCTCCCCGATTGCCCAGCCACGCGCTGCGGCGTAGCTTCGCACGTACGATACGCTCACATTGCCGAACCAATGCATCGTCACCGCCACATCTTCATGGCCTCGCCGCGCCCAATCCGGAATCTCTCCTGCCACTAGCGGTGTCGCTAGCTTCCACTCAGGCCGCATCGTCATGACCGACACCGCCCCTAGGTCTCGGAAATCCACGGGCCGCTTTCCGGGCTCTACCTGAGCATAGTAGGCATTCCCCCCTACGTAGCCCGAAAGGGCGACCCCCGCAGCCTCCAACCGCTGCAAATCGCTCGCCGTGGGAGTCTTCGCGAATTGCATCAGCACATTCACCTTGCCGTTTAGCGGCAAGCCCAGCTCTAGGCTGCTCTTCGCAGTGCCTAACCCACGCGTTCGCCGGGCCTGCACCAACACGTTCTGCTCAGGCCGCACCTCGTACTGCCCAAACCGAACCACCTGCCCTCGCAGCCCTATAGGCGCTAGCAGCAGGAGTATCCATAGTAAACATCGTCCCTTCATAATCAACGGGTGTTTAAAAATTAGCGTTCCTTCCCCTCCGTGCAGTTGCAAATATAATAAATTTTTCTAGAAGCAAAATTGCCACAAGTAAAAAATAAAATTTTCTCCCCTCCCCTCCCCCTCAATGACCTTCTTTTTCGCCTCACTAAGCAAACTACTAAGAATTCACATATCTTTATATTGTTAGTTCTATGTAAATCACGCAGCCACATAGAGACCCCACTTTTGCAGCTAGTCAAATAGCCACAAGCTATGAACTAGAAAACCCCTGCACCCAACCTACATAAATTTGCCCGCCCTTGACTCCCCCTCTCGCAGAACAACCTCTCAAAAGTCTAGCTTTTTGGCCCCTTAGTCCCTTGCCACTCGCCATTCTCACAGCACATCCCTCCAATTCTCACGTTGTTCTTTTGTTATTATATCCGGTTAAACACTGCTGCGCTACTCCCTCAACAACCGGTACCGAGAGTTTCGCACCTCAAAAAAGTAGAGCGGGGAGCCTGCAATCGCAAGCCCCCCGCCCTACTTTTAACCTTTACAATCGGCCTACATCATGCCCCCCATGCCCGGATTGGCCGGCATTGCTGGGGTCTCCTCCTTCTCGTCAACCATAATGCACTCCGTGGTTAGCAATAGGCTCGCAATGGACGCCGCATTCTCCAACGCCACGCGCGCCACCTTGGTCGGGTCTATTACACCCTCGCTCATCATATTGCCGTAGGTGTCCTTCGCCGCGTTGTAGCCGTAGTCATCCTTCCCCTCGCGCACCTTCTGCACCACCACTGCGCCGTCAATACCCGCATTCTCGCATATCTGACGTAGCGGCTCCTCTATAGCACGACGCACGATATTGATTCCCGTCGTTTGATCTGCATTCTCCCCTTTCAGGCCGTCCAGCGCCTTCTGCGAGCGGATGTATGCCACGCCGCCGCCCGGCACGATGCCCTCTTCCACAGCAGCCCTCGTGGCACTCAGCGCATCCTCCACCAAGTACTTCTGCTCCTTCATCTCCGTCTCCGTCTTGGCTCCTACGTACAGCACCGCTACGCCACCCGCCAGCTTCGCCTTGCGCTCCTGGAGCTTCTCCTTGTCGTAGTCTGACGTACTCTTCTCGATCTGAGCATCAATCTGCGCCACGCGCTTCGCTATCTCAGCCTTGTCGCCGCTTCCGTTCACGATGGTCGTCTTATCCTTATCCATCGACACCTTATCCGACTGCCCCAGCATCTCCAGCTGTGCATCGGCTAGGCGCAACCCCTTGTCGCCGCTTATCACCGTACCCTTGGTCAGGATTGCAATATCCTCTAGCATCTCCTTGCGGCGATCGCCGTAGCCCGGCGCCTTCACAGCCGCGATCTTCAGCGTACCACGTAGCCTATTGACTACCAACGTCGCCAACGCCTCGCCATCAACATCCTCAGCTATCACTAGCAACGCACGCCCCGACTGCGCTATCGGCTCAAGCACCGGCAGCAAATCCTTCATGGAGGAAATCTTCTGGTCGGTAATCAGTATGTACGGCTTCTCAAGCTCTACCGTCATCTTCTCCGCATCCGTAATGAAGTAGGGCGAAATGTACCCGCGGTCAAACTGCATCCCCTCCACCACTTCCACCGTGGTCTCCGTTCCCTTCGCCTCCTCTACAGTTATCACCCCTTCGGTCTTCACCTTCTTCATCGCCGTGGCCACCAGCTCGCCAATCTCAGGGGTATTGTTCGCCGAGATTGTCGCCACCTGCGCAATCTTCTTCAAGTCGCCATCAATCTTGTGGCTCTGCTTCTTCAGCTCTTCCACCACCACGGTTACCGCCTTGTCAATGCCGCGACGTAAGTCCATTGGGTTTGCGCCAGCCGTTACGTTCTTCAAGCCGTTCTTCACGATGGCCTGCGCCAGCACGGTGGCCGTCGTTGTGCCATCGCCAGCCTCATCGTTCGTCTTTGAGGCCACCTCGCGCACCAGCTGCGCCCCGAGGTTCTCCTCTGCGCACGACAGCTCCACCTCTTTCGCCACCGTCACGCCATCCTTGGTCACCGTGGGTGAACCAAACTTTTTGTCAATCACCACGTTGCGCCCCTTAGGTCCCAGCGTTACCTTTACCGCATCCGCCAACTGATCCACGCCGCTCTTGAGCTGGTCGCGCGCATCGGTGTCAAACTTTATGATCTTAGCCATTTCTCTATTCCTCTTCTTAAATCTTTATTCCTACCTACATCTAAACCCTACAGTACCGCCAGCACGTCGCCCTGCTTCATGATGAGATAATCCTCATCGTCTATGGTTATCTCCGTGCCGCTATACTTTCCGTACAGCACCACATCTCCATCCTTGAGCTCCATAGTGACATCCTTAGTCCCCTTGCCCACAGCCACTACCGTGCCGCGCTGCGGCTTCTCCTTCGCTGTATCTGGTATGTATATCCCGCCTACCGTTTTCGTCTCCGCTTCCATCGGCTTGATTAGCACCCTATCCGCCAACGGCTTTACACTCACCTTTGCCATCTCTTTACAACTTTTTACTTGTTCCACACTCCGCAGCCCTTCTCGCGCTGCCGTCACCCCCTGCTTTCGCCACTTCCGTGCCAATGGAAAAAGCTGACAATTCTTCGTTCTTCCGTATGACACTTTGTCGTCTCGCCCGCGTAGAAGCTGACAACGATTGTGGTACATAATTTGATACTGTTTAACAAGTAGCGTAGGGAATGGGCCCTGCGCACAACTCAATACATTGGTGCGTCATGAAATTAGCAAGGTGGGGTTACGTAGCGAGCGCAGTGCTGCTCGCATCTACGCTCGCTTTTACGAGCTGCAATAAGAACAAAGAGGAGAGCAAGGAAGAGAACTTTTCCTACACAGGCAAGTGGGCTACGGTAAAAGTGATGAACAAATCCATCGCTTCGGACACGGAGAAGGAGAAAACCATTGGGACAATGATTTCTGCCATTGATATCCTTCTCGACACAAAAATACAAGGCCAGGCAGCTGAATACAAAGATTTTGTACACAAAGCCATCACTGAAACTGTCAATTTTGCCCAAGGTATAGCTATAACGGTGAGTGCCGAGAACAACACCTGCAATGTCACTTTCTCAGGGCTTAAGGACGGTGCGAACGGTACTTGGAAAGAGGAGAATGGTAAGCTCGTGCTGCAACTCAATGAGATCCCGCAGGCAACCCTAGACCAACTGAAGGCAGAAGCCGATAAGGATGCCAAGGGAAAGATAAGCTATGCATTTGCCAAAAGCATCTCTAGCAAAACCTTGACCCTCTCAAAAACCGATGAGGGGGAACTTAAATACAAGCTTGAACCCGCATTCGTCAAGGAAGCCTTCTCGGCTGGTGTTCCAAGCGAAAAGCTACAGGCGCTAATGGTTATCCTGGAGGCATTCACTGGTCCAATAGGTAAACCTGTGGATATCACATTCCATAAGGTGGGCTAAGCTATCGTAGCAACCGAATATATACGAATGGGCCCCGCAGCGTCAATGCTGCGGGGCCCATTCGTATACACTTCTCTCTTCGGCCTTCGGCCGCAAACGAAATGTAGAGGTACAGCACGAAGCCTATTCAGCTCTTCTGTCGCTCCCCTTCACCACCACCCCACGGAATGACTTCCAAGCTCCGCACTAATCTATTGGTTCTCCGCCCGCTTGCGTTCCGTTTGGTCAAGAATAATCTTTCTGATTCGCAATGCGTGGGGTGTTACCTCCACGTACTCGTCTTCCCCGATATACTCCAACGCCTCTTCTAGCGAGAACTTTATGGCGGGGGCAAGATTCACCTTATCATCGCTGCCCGAGGCGCGCATATTCGTAAGCTTCTTCGCCTTGCACACGTTGAGCGGAATATCTCTCTCTCGGGTTCCCTCTCCCACCACTTGCCCCGCGTAGACCTCCTCCTGCGGCTCAATGAAGAACGATCCCCTGTCCTGCAGTTTGTTCAGGGCATAGGCGTACGCTGTGCCGCTCTCAATGGCCACGAGCGACCCCGTTTGCCGGGTGTCTATAGTACCCCGGTAGGGTTCAAACCCCTTGAGGCGGTGCGTCACCACGGCCTCTCCCGCAGAGGCAGTGAGCAGCTGATTGCGGAGCCCTATCAAACCTCTAGAGGGTATCTCAAACTCTAGGTCAAGCCGATCGCCGCGGGTCTCCATTTTTAGCATCACACCTTTGCGCCGCGTAGCCAGCTCAATAGCCTTCCCGGAATACTCCTCAGGAATCCCCACGGAAAGGTACTCTATCGGCTCGCACTGCTGCCCATCAATCTCTTTTATCACCACTTGCGGCTGCCCCACCTGTAGCTCGTACCCCTCACGCCGCATCGTCTCAATGAGAATGGAAAGATGCAGAATGCCACGCCCAAACACGATAAACGAGTCGGGTGTTGCGCCGGGCTGCACCCGCAGCGCCAAATTCTTCTCTAACTCCCGATCGAGCCGCTCCTTTAGGTGGCGAGAGGTGACGTACTTGCCATCTCGTCCGTAGAACGGGGAATTATTGATAGTGAAGAGCATACTCATGGTGGGTTCATCAACCGCAATGGTGGGCAGCGGTTCTGGGTTCTCCACATCGCAGATAGAGTCGCCAATGTCGAACTGATCCATACCTACCACCGCGCAGATATCGCCAGCCTCAACGGTGCTGACCGACTGCTTACCCAGCCCGACGAATACCATGAGGTCTTTAACCGTAAACGCCTCCTTTGTGCCGTCACGATGAACTATGGAAACCCTATCATTCTTGTGCAGCGCGCCCCGGTGCAGCTTTCCCACTGCGATTCGCCCCACGTAGTTGGAGTGATCTATAGATGTGATAAGCAGTTGCACCGTGCCCTCCTCTACCTGCGGTGCAGGTATGTAATCTATAATGGTGTCAAGGAGCGGGGTAATATCACCTGCTGGCTGCTTATAATCTGTTGACATCCACCCGCCCTTAGCGCTACCGTAGATGGTGGGGAAATTGAGCTGCTCCTCGGTGGCATTGAGGGAGAACATTAGGTCAAACACATCCTCCTGCACCCTTTCCGGCTGGCAATTCGGCTTGTCCACCTTGTTAATAACCACTATTGGACGAAGACCCAAGCCCAATGCCTTCTCCAGCACGAAGCGCGTTTGGGGCATAGGTCCTTCCAGCGCATCTACCAACAGCAACACGCCATCAGCCATATTGAGCACGCGCTCCACCTCACCGCCGAAATCAGCGTGCCCCGGCGTGTCGATAACGTTGATTTTAACCCCTTTATACTTTACCGAAACGTTCTTGCTGAGAATGGTAATCCCACGCTCCCGCTCCAATGCGTTATTATCAAGGAACTGTCCATCCTCGCTCTTTTCCGAGCCCTCTACCTTCGTCTGAAGAATCATTTTGTCGACTAGCGTGGTTTTCCCATGGTCGACGTGCGCGATTATCGCAATATTCCTAACCTCAATCATCAACGTCAATTTAACGCCGCGAAGGTACAAAAAGCGCAGGTTTCTACACGCTGCGCACCAACGTCAATGAAAGAGCTTCTAGTGAATACGATATGGGCTGTGGGAGGGGTTGCCCTCGCCCTCTTTTGTCTATCTGCTTGTACTCGTGAGCTGGCTGTACAGTAGGCCTTCGACTTCTCGCTCGAAGTGATGCCTGTACAGAACTCCATAGCTAAGAGGGAAACAGCTGAAATACGCTGTCTTCTCAAGACAGAGGGGTAACTTCTCAGATACTCGCTACACCATCCGCTACTTTCAGCCTTAAGGTGAGGGCGAACTGCAACTTGACGGTGTAGTCTTTGAGCCGAACGATTGCTATCCGCTGGAGAGTAAGTCCTTTAGGCTATACTACACCTCACGCTCCACTGACCGACAACTTATTGACATTTACATTGAGGATAACCATGGTCAGCTCCAACATCTCTCCTTTGACTTCGATAGCAAGAAGGAGGATTAGTATTCATAAATTGAGACCGCTGCAAAACTATTTTCAGGATATATTGTCTAAATTGGTTTTATTCAGTAACTTTGCACCATGAAAAAGCCAATGAGTACCACATCCCTCTTCGACATCTTATCAGAGGTGCGGGGGACCAAGCTGACCAAGGTTGCGCAGATTGATAGGGTCATAGACTGGGCGCCGGTGCGGGCCGTCATCGAGACCGTGTACACCAAGGGGTAGTACCCCGACGGGCCGCCCGAGCTACGCTGGACTCATGCTTTTCAAGATTGAGCTGCTGCGCGTTTGGTACGGCCTGAGCGATGAGGGGGTGGAGGAGATGGTGAACGACCGCATCTCCTTCAGCCGCTTCGTGGGGCTGAGCCTCGCGGAGCCTGCGCCCGACAGCACCACGGTGCTTCGGTTCCGCAGCGCCATGGCCGAGGCCGGCACGCTGGACCAGGTGCTCCGCGAGATCAACCGGCAGCTGGAGGCCCAAGGGCTCGTGGTGAAGAGTGGGGCCATCATCGACACGAGCGTCACCGACAGTCCGCGCCGTCCCCGCGGCCGCAAGGAGTACGCGGCGGTGGTCGACCGGCGGGAGGAGGAGGGCGCCGCGGCCGCGGCGGCGGCCATGCTCCGGGAGGTGCCCAGGCCGAACGTGGACGGGGAGGCGCGCTGGATCCGGAAGGCCGGGCACCTCCGCTTCGGCTACAAGCGGCACACGGTGACCGACCCCAACGGGATGATCCTCGCCGAGGAGACCACCGCGGCCAACGAGCGCGGCACCCGGCACTTCGAGGGGCCCCTCCGCCGGGGCGGCCTGCCCCGGGGCATCCCCATCTACGCCGACAAGGGCTACGCCTCGGCGGAGAATCGGGCGGCGGTTCGGCGGAGAATCGGGCGGCGGTTCGGCGCATGGGGTGCAAGGACCGCATCATGCGTCGGGCGGCCCGCGGGAAGGGGCTCTCGGCGCGCAAGCAGCAGCTCAACGCGGGGATTAGCCGGACGAGATGCCGGATTGAGCGCACGTTTGGCGCCATGCACCGATGGTTTCACGGGGGCACGGCGCGGTACGTGGGGCTGGCCAAAACGCATGCGCAGCACGTCATGGAGGCCATCGCCCACAACCTGTACTGCGCCCCGGGGCTCATTGTGGCCAACGCCTAAAAAACGAGAGGAAAGCGTGAAGCGCAGGGCTAAACGCCCCGCAGGGGGGCGGCTGGAGGGGCGATTCTAGCCGGTTTCCATGCGCTAGCGCATGGAAACCGGCTAGTTTGGATAAAAGTTGCCCACCCACGGTGGCGAAAAAACTACTCAATGCTTTTGCAGGGGTCTCATTTGATAGTTGAACCTACGCTTGATAGCTATTATGATGGTTTATTCGTACATTTGTCTTTGTACAAATCTTTAACCACGAATGAATGAATTCACCTTAAAGGAGACAATACGTAATGAATGAATTGAAATACAAACGGATATATGAAACTCCTGTTGAAACAGATGGTTTTCGTGTCCTTGTGGACAAGCTATGGCCACGAGGAATGAAAAAGGAAAATGCTAAGATTGATTTATGGGCTAAGGAGATCACACCATCAGATGGACTTCGAATATGGTTTTCCCATATTCCTGAAAAATATGATGAGTTTAAAAAGAGATACAGACAAGAATTGTCCGAGAACGCAGCATCACAGCAGTTTAAAGATTTGTGTGTGCAGAAGTTGCAAAATTATAACGTGACCCTACTGTATGGCGCAAAAAGCGAGAAATATAATCATGCTGTTATTTTGAAAGAATGGTTGGAAGAACATATGCATCAGTAAGAACAAGTTGATATGCTTGAGACTGGGGGCATACGTCGGAAGGAACGCTTGACCTATCAAAGACTGGGTCTTCATAGATGATAGACCTAAAGAAGCTAATGGCGACTGCTTCGAAGACTGGGAGCTTGACCTTATCGTGGGTCCAAACGACCTCTACACAAAGAGATTGCCAAAACTCTCAACGTAAACATCTACTTCGCACACCCATACTGCTCCTGGGAAAAGAACCACAAAGAAAACACCAACAAACTCATAAAGGAAGAAAGTCGCTTTTGGAAACTACTTCACTGAGGAACTCCGAAGAGTACAAAAGCTCCTTAGTAACAGACATCGCAAGAAACTCAATTTCCTAACTTCTGGACAGCTTTTTTTCATCAAAAGCTTGACGAAATCAATTCAGTTGCATTTGATAGTTGAATCTACGTCAAAACAAACATCATTCAAATATTTTGCGTACCTTTGAACTATGAATGTGTGGTGTTAATCATAAAATAAAGTGAGATTATGAAACAGATAATTGACCCTATTGGGAAGGAAATCAGCACCTTAGGCAAGGTGATTGACAACAAGGAACTCATGCTTGTACACCTACAATTGAAAAGCGGAGAACAAGTTCCCTCGCACGACCATAAAGGACGGGAAGTATACTTCACCATAGTGAAAGGAACTGTAGAAGTTACTCTCGATGATACGGAGGTACATCGTATCAGCACAGGTACCGTTCTACATTTCCCCGGAGAAGCCCACGTAAGCGTAAATGCCATTGAAGAGAGTGATTTTTTCGTTTACCTTATCAACAGACAATAATGTTATGGATATAAAAAAACATCTGCCGCATGTAGACCTTGAGAAACTCGGCAAAATACTCGAAATTAAAGAGGCATGCCAAAGAGGAGATATTTCATTGGAAGAGGGTAGAACCCGAATAAGAGAACAAGTTGGGAAAATTTACCCTTATGAAATTGCATTGGCAGAACAAGAACTCAAAACCATTGAAGAGGATGAGTGTCGTAAGGAGGATATTCAAAAGATGATTGAGCTATTTGATGGAGTGATGGACACCAGTCGCCCAAACCTTCCTCTCGACCACCCTATCATGTGCTACTACAGAGAGAACGATGAAATGCGTCGCCTTATGCTCTCCATAGAAGATCTTGTACAATATCCGATTATCAAGAACCAGT
>QWCB01001839.1_pt1 | contig 19205 bp, 14 predicted proteins | sample 1972511 | NCBI WGS metagenome assembly QWCB01 (sample SAMN09866719, study PRJNA288562) | Human gut metagenome isolate term5_stool, whole genome shotgun sequencing... | isolation source: gut | host: Homo sapiens | place: USA: California
GTTTTGCTTCTTGAAGCTTAAGCTTTTCGCCCTCCACCCGCAGAGCGGGTGGTTTTTTGTTTCGCTCGCCTTGCTCGCTCAACTTACTAAAGTAAACAACAAAAAAAAACCCGCCGAAGCGGGGTTTTGTTTTTATTAAGATATTTACCGGCTGAGTTTCGATTTCAAACCGGGTATTTACTGCGGCTGAACAAAGAAAACTTTCGTCATGACCTGCTCTGTCGTGGGTCTGTCCTGCGCACATGTGGCCACTGTGGCAATGCGGTCAACTTCGTCCATGCCGTAGACGACTTCGCCGAAAGCAGCGTAGTTCCCGTCGAGGAAGGTGCTGTCCTGATGAACAATAAAGAACTGGGAGGAGGCGGAGTTCGGATCGTTCGCACGAGCCATGGAGAGGACACCCCGTTTGTGAGAGAGCGGGTTCTTCACACCATTGCTGCTGAATTCACCCTTGATGTTCTTAGATGAACCGCCCATACCAGTGCCATCCGGATCCCCACCTTGAATCATAAAACCCTCAATCACACGGTGAAAGATGAGACCATCGTAAAAGCCATCGCCCACGAGCGTCTGAAAATTTTTCACACTGATTGGTGCGACGTCGGAGCGAAGTTTCACCACGATATGGGCGCCGCTGTTCATGAGGATATCGACATAGTCCGAGACATCAGAGGAGAAAGTATAGCCTTCGGCCACAGAGTCCGGCTGTGTCGGGTCTGCAGCCTCAGCAGTATTGGCTCCTGTCGCAGCATTCGCAGCTGTATCCGATACAGTCGGCAGGCTGTCGGATACAGCCTCCCTAGGCGTTTCGCCCGACAGAGCCGGTGACGACGGCTTACTCTGACTTTCGCCCTCGGTGGGAGCCATCGCGCTGCAACCGCTCAGCAGGAGGCCCGGCAGGCAGGCTGTAAGAAAACATAAGGAAAAGGCACGACGTTTGTTCATAAAAATCCTTTCAACGCTCTCTGCGTTACATTATTCTTTCAACGCGCGAAAAGCGCGCAGCAAAGGCTTAATCAGCATAAATCCGGTCGACAGCCGCATCAGAAATTTCAGTCCTGAGGCTTCTTCGTCTTTCCGCTTTGCCCCAGAGGGATGGGTTCGAGCCAGCCCCAGTCGCTGTTGCGTACTCGCTTGCCCTGGTTTTCTATCTGGCTTTCCAGGAGGCCGGTAATCTGAGACTCCGCTGTATCAATAAAATGAACGATGGCTGCCGCGATCGTACTGGGACGGTCACCGTATTCGCCGTGATGTTCAGCGATAATGCACTGCAGCTGCCGGTAAAAGTCTTCATCATAGGCTTCGATAATCTCATCTTTATGCCTGGCGATAAATTCAATTCCACGGATGCGGTGGTTGGCATACCAGTACTTGCCGGGGCCAAGATCCCGGTATTCGAATACTTTGCCGATATCGTGCAGGGCCATGCCGCAGCAAAGCAGATCGGCACTGGCTTTAAGATCAGGCTCATTTTCCAGCAGGGCGGCCAGCAAATTCAACATTTTGCTCGTGTGATAGACCAGGCCGCCGACCTTGTTGTCATGGTAATAGATGGCCGCACCTTCCAGGAAAAAACGTCCTTCGAGTTCCGGGTCATTCAGGATTTCCTGGATGAGTTTCCAGCACTTATAGGAAACTCCGCGTTCCATCAGCTTCGAGCTCACTTCTTTCCAAAAGGAGCTGAGACGTTCGCGGGGAAGCTGGGGGAGAAAATCGGTGTTTTTGAGGGAGCTGTCGGTGCTCGGCTGAATGCGCCTGACCGTAAGATAAATGGCTCCGTTAAATTCTGAGCCAGTCGTTTCGACATCATAGATGCCTACGCCGTGTTCCTGCACCGTAGCAAAGGTGCGCTCTTCCCATATCTTAAATTCCGCACTTCCCTGAGGAGTCAGAAAAGTCCCGATCATAAAATCATTTTTTTTGCCACTGCGCACTTGAGGAGGCTGCGCAATGAGAACGGTGCCATAACTGTCGACGTCTTTTTCGATAGCGTGTTCAAGATCAAGAATGGCCACAGTGAGCCTGCCTTTCCCGGGCCGCGGGACGGCCGTGTTTTGCTCCAGTATAGCGAATTGCCGGAATGCCGTCACCCCTCGGCACGGTCCTCCATTTTGTCTCTGTGCTCCAGGTCTTCATCCAACTGCTGGCTGGTGCGCAGGGATCGCTCGATACTCCCCTGGAAGAGCTTTCCAAGTCTGTAAATTAAGGCCTTGGGAGAGCCGTTCATGCCATCTTGAATCCACTTGTCGAGAAGACCAATCAGTGCGAAAACATAAAAATCGATAATTAGATTTTTATCTTCAGCTTTGGCCTCAATATGATTTGCCCGGCACTGATTTTCGACATATTTGCTCATGACCACTTTACAGGCCTTATATAGGTAAGCATCTGTATCTTTCTTGTCGATGGACCGGAAAATATTCTGGGCCGCTTTCCTGTGCTCTAAAAAGAAGGAGACGGCATGTAAAAGACCTTCTTCCCATGAATAAGTTTCGTTAAATTCTTTATCGACCTTTTCCAGCTCATCCTGCAGAATTTCTTTAACGAGCATGTAGACGTCGTCATAGTGGTAATAAAAGGTATTTCGATTGATCTCACATCTCTCGGCGAGTCTGGCTATGGTGATGCTTTTCAAACTCTTTTCTTCCAGCATTTTCAGAAATTCGCGTTTGATCAGCTCTTTGGTGTATTGTCTGGCCACGAAAAAGCCCCCTCATCTTTTGCTCTCTTTATCATAACTTAAAAATGCCGTCAGTGCTTTGCGTCGCTGAGCTTATAAGGACTTTACGGGAAATTGATACAGGCCTAATCAAAATCAGCATCAGCAGCTGTAATAATAAAGCTGTTCAGGCATTAAGGCCATACAAAACCCTGCGATTTAACCGTCACCGTGGCTACAGCCTGAAAAAAGGAGGAAAGTATCAGATGAAAAAAGGAAAGAGAACACATCTCCTCTTCAGCCTCGTCCTGGCCGCCCTTCTCGGCGCGCTGCTGCTTCAGTTCAGCCCTTCTGCCTTTGCGTCAACTTCTCATTATCTGGATGCGTCCAGCATCCCGGGTGATGCTGCCTGGAAAGAATGGTGCGACCAGTGGGAGACTCTGGCCAGCGATTTGACCAAAGTGTCTGTCGCCCCTGGTAAAGATCAGACGGAACTGAATTTTGCCTGGCTGTCCAAAGCCGAAGGTGAAGCGACCCCTGTCGTCCATTTCGGAAAAAAAGATGGCGAGATGAAAGCATTCACCGGCGAGACTGGCGAAGTTGATGACAGTCTGACCGATGGCGCGAAATATGTTTATAACCATGTCACTGTCAACGGCCTGGAAGAAAATACCGCTTATGTTTATACCGTGGAAAAGAACGGCGTGGAAACCGAACCGGTCGAATTCTCCACGAGGAGCTTCAGCGAAGTAAAAATGCTCCTGGTCGGCGACCCCCAGATCGGCGCTTCCAAAGGTCAGCCTCAGGGAGATGCTGATCTCGTGAACGATGGCGGTGTGGCCAATACTGCGGCCCGCAATGATGCTTTTGGCTGGGATCGCACTCTGCAAAAAGCCCTGGAACAGACACCTGACCTCAACTTCATCATCTCCGCCGGCGACCAGGTCAACAAAACCGGCAAAGCTAAAGAAGAAGAATTCGCCGGCTATCTGGGCGCGAAGGTTCTGGCTTCAACCCCCATGGCCGCCTGCATTGGCAACCACGATTCTCTGAACCCTGACTTTAAGTATCACTTCAACGTCCCCAATGCGACCGATAAGGGTATGACTCAAGCCGGAGGTGACTACTATTACAGCTATGGCCCCGGCCTCTTCATCGTGCTGAATATCAATAACTACAACGTGGCCGAACACAAAGAAGCCATCGAAGAAGCCGTCGCATCTTACCCCGATGCGGCCTGGCGTATCGTGACCATCCATCAGGATATCTACGGCAGCGGCCTGGATCACTCCGACAGCGATGGCATGATTCTGCGCACGCAGCTGACCCCCATCTTCGACGAATTTAAGATTGATGTCGTCCTGCAGGGTCACGATCATACTTATACTCGCAGCCATTTACTCAGCGGTGACCAAAAGACCCACGGTCGTTATGAATTCCGCCTCAAGGACGATGGCAGCGGTTATGACTGGGACCATGCCTTCAACGTGGACACTAATGAGATGATCCCCTTTACTCCCGAAGAAGGCGATGCGGATGGTAAGAAACTGCACGACGATTTCATGGCCGACAACAGCTGCTACATCCTCTCCAAAGTGGATGGTGAAAAAGTGACGGATGGCGAAGGAATCCTCTACATTACCGCCAACTCAGCTTCCGGTTCCAAGTATTATGAGCTCATCGAAAGCCAGCAGGATTATATTGCGGCCCGCAGCCAGAACTGGCTCCCCAGCTACTCGCTCATGACCATGACCGACAAAGAATTCAGCATCGTGACCTATCAGATCACCGATGACGGTAAAGTTGAAGAAATCGACACAATTTTCACGATGGAGAAAACTGCGGAAGCCGAAAAAGCAGCTTAAGCTTTAAATGAAAGCAAAGGCCGCTCGTTTGGACCTCTGTTCCAGAGCGAGACGGCGTTCCGGGCAGCGCTTGTCCATACGGGCAGGCGTTGCCCTTTTACCTTAAAAAGGAAATCAGCCCAAATGAATTCAGAGAAAACAAACTCAATGAGAATAGAATCAAACGCGACTTCGGATCCCCAAATACGCTCACGGAGCCGCCTGATCTACCTGCTCATCCTCATCCTTGTAATTGCCTTTTCTATCGTGGCGGCATGGCAGCTGAGGAAGGTTCAGAAGACAGAATTGACCAATACCCGTGGACATAGTTTCGAAAAGGCTGTCGTCACCGAAGTCCTGCGGGACAACGTCCAGCAGGATGGCAGCCGTGTGGGCGAACAGCGCGTACGGGTTCGTCTGAGCAGTGGCAGCCACAAGGGCGAAGAGATAGAGACCAGCAGCCCCTCAGGTTATTTATTCGGCGCACCCTGTGCGAAAGGCATGAAGGTCATCATCATGCAAAGCGTGGCAGGCGACACACTCGTCACCAGCGTCTATGCCCAGGATCGGGGCAGCGTCATCCTGATCTTTGCGCTGCTTTACCTCCTCGTCCTTTGCTGGATCGGCGGCAAACAGGGGCTGCGCGGAGCTCTGGGCTTAATCTACACTGTCGCGGCCATTTTCTTTCTTTTTATTCCCCTGGTCTATCTGGGTTATTCGCCCTTCTGGATGGCCGTGCTGGTCTGTCTCCTGACCACCTTTGTCTCTATGACCCTGATTGGAGGTTTCAGCCGCAAAACCCTGGCTGCAACCCTGGGAACTTCAGCAGGCGTGATCATCGCTGGCCTGGTGGCCATGGCCTTTTCCCTGTTTTCCGGCATCAGCGGTTGGAATGTCTCCAACATCGAGCATCTCATGACCCTCTGGTACACCGAGAACATTCGGGTTGGCGACCTGCTCTTTGCCGGCTTGCTGATCTCAGCCCTTGGCGCGGTCATGGATGTGGCCATGTCCATCTCCAGCACCATGCAGGAGATTTTGCAGCAGAGGCCGGACCTCGGCCGCAAAGAACTCATCAAAGCTGGGTTCCGCGTCGGCCGCGACATGATGGGGACAGATTCCAATACCCTGATTCTGGCTTTTGCCGGAGGCAGCGTCTCTGTGCTGCTGCTCAATTACGCTTATCAGCTGCCCCTCCTGCAGATCATCAATTCCAACAACATCGGTATTGCTGTGATACAGGGCCTGGCTGGAAGCTTCGGCGTGGCTCTGTCCGTACCGTCAACCGTACTTCTGGCGGCTCTGATCTATCTGCCGCCAGGACAAAAATCCAGGGAGGACTCAGCTAAAGCTTCGTTGACAATCAGGCGTACACAATTGAAGAGATAGGGTTTGTAGTCGCTGAAAGTGACAGGTTCGCCATGCAGGATCACATTGTAACAAGTTGAGTTGATCAGCTCGATAATGGTGAAGAGCATCAGGTCAAAATTTTTGATCTTCACACCATCTTTTTCCAGCATAGACAGGATGTAATCTCTAAAGTCAAAGCCTTCGACCACAGGCTCCTCAATTGACGGATCGTCAGACCCATCGCTCAAGTTAAAAGGAGCACACGCCTGAGGACTCCCGTGAGTGGCAGAGCGTAAAGCTCCTGGCTCAGATGGCTCGGATAAAATGAGATTTCCAGCTGCTTTAGACCTTCCTGGCAGGGAAAACAGGCCTCGGCTCAGATATTTAGATATATATCGCAATAAAGCGATGTCTTTTGAAAATTCGGTGACAATGTAGTCTGTGATAAATATGATTTTTTCACATATTGAAGGGGGTTGAACCGCCTCTTTGCAGGATTCGTTTAAGGCTTCAATCGCCTGATGTAAAAGCTGATCTGATTTTTGCGCAATTAAAGCGCGATTGATATCTTCCTTACTCTTAAAGTACAGGTAAAATGTGCCTTTTCCTACTTTGGCTTTGCTGGCAATCTGCGTGATCGTTGTCTCAGTAAAACCAATGGTGGTAAAAAGCTTATACGCGGCATTTAATAAGTCATTCTTTTTTCTTTCTTTATTAAGTTCCACTTTACGCATAAGCTGCCCTCTCCTCTGTTCAAACTCGCCGGCCGTCCCGAAATCTTCATTTGCCTCATCATGCTGGCTTCTCGATTGATGTGTTTTTCGTCTGATTTTCCTTTCGTTTTCGTTTGATTTTTTCTAAATTAGCACAAAGATGACTTTAAGTCAAAAAATTTTTATTCTCAAATTTGTCTTGAAACGCCTTTAAACAGGCCATTTTAACTTAGATTCATCAATTAAAATAAAAAAGTTGACCAATGGTCAGTTTAGTGCTACTTTGAGTTCTGTAATTTTTGACGTCTCGTCAATCTGTTGAACGGAGTACAGGAACAAATGAACATCGGTGAGAAAATCGTAAAGTACAGAGGAGCTATTTTGATCCTTGCGCTGATCCTCTTGATTCCCGCTTTCATCGGCTATCAAAACACGCGGATAAATTATGACATGCTGACTTACCTGCCTGATGAAATGGAAACAGTGAAGGGTCAGAATCTTTTAATCGACGATTTCAACAAAGGCGGCTTCTCCATTGTCATTCTCGAAAAGATGAAACAAGATGAGGTGAAACAGTTTAAAGATCGGGTTACTGAGGTCGATCACGTGAGTCAGGTCGTCAGCCTCCAGGACGTATTAAATCCCAACGTGCCCACTGAATTGCTTCCCGATCAGGTTTCTTCCAAACTACACAAGCCGGACGCAAGCCTTTTAGTCGTGTTTTTTGATACGACAACTTCAGATGAAAAAACCCTGGAGACCGTGGCCAGGATTCGTGAAATTGGCAATGAAAATACCTACGTTTCGAGTCTTTCTTCTCTGGTTCTGGATTTGAAAAACCTCTGTGAAGAAGAAGAAAGTAAATATGTCATGGTTGCAGTGCTCTTCTCCCTGATCGCCATGATGCTCCTGCTGGATTCCTATGCTGCGCCCTTTTTCTTTCTGATCTGCATCGGTATCGCCATAATGTACAACCTCGGCAGCAATATTCTGTTTGGAGAAATTTCCTATATCACGAAGGCCATTGCCGCGGTTCTGCAGCTGGGCGTCACGATGGACTACTCCATCTTTCTCTGGCACAGCTACACCGAAAATGAAGATCGCGGCCTTGACGATGAAGCAGCCATGGCAAAAGCCATTGATAATACCCTTATATCCGTTATGGGCAGTTCTGTCACAACCGTCGCCGGTTTTCTCGCCCTCTGCTTTATGAGTTATACCATGGGCAGGGATCTCGGCCTTGTGATGGCCAAAGGCGTTATCCTGGGCGTCCTTTCGTCGATCACGATTCTGCCGGCTCTGATCCTGCAATGCAAGGGTCTTTTACATAAAACACGACATCCCTCGCTCATTCCTGACGCGCATAAACTGGCTCATGGATTGACCAGCCGATATGTCATCTATATCATCATTTTCGTTCTCTTACTTTTCCCTGCCCTCTATGGCTATCAGCATCAAAATCTGGTGTATGACTTCAGCAAAATGATTTCGAGCAGCCAGGGAGAACTTCCGCCGGAAAAAACACAATTCCTGACGGCGAATCAAAAACTCTATCAGAATTTTGGCATTGAAAGCTCCTACCTCGTGCTCATCAGCGACCAGCTTCCAGCTCATGAGGGCAAAGAGATGATCAAGGAGATGGAAGAGCTTGACGGCATCGTCAGCGTTTTAGGTCTGGATAAGGCTCTTGGTACCTCCGTACCGAAGGAAATTCTTCCGGAAGATGTCCGGACTTCTGTGGAAAGTCAGGAGCATCAGATTATTGTCCTTAATTCTGGCTTCAGAGTTTCCACCGACGAATGCAATGAACAAATCGACAGGGTTAAAGCCATCGCTAAACGCTACGATCCTGAGGCTGCTGTCATCGGAGAAGGGCCAGCTACGCTTGATCTGATCCGCCTGACCGATAAAGATTTCGAACGTGTCAACTGGATTTCGATTGCCCTGGTCTTTTTCATCATTCTGCTGACGCTGCAGTCTCTGTCCCTGCCCTTCATTCTGGTCAGCGTGATTGAATTTGCCATCATCGTCAACCTTGGGATGACCACGATTAACCATCTTGAACTGCCCTTCCTGGTACCGATCTGCATCAGCACCATTCAGCTCGGCTCGACTGTCGATTACGCCATCCTTATGGCGACCCGCTACAAGTCAGAAAGGATGGCCGGAAAGGAAAAACGTGCCGCCGTCGTCGAAGCCACGGCCGCCTCTATCCCCTCCATTATCGTCAGCTCCCTGGGCTTTTTCACGGCAACCCTGGCCGTGGCTATCTATTCCAAAGTCGGGATTATCAGCAGAATGTGCAACCTCATGGGCCGTGGAGCTCTCATCAGCATGGCCACCGTCATTTGTCTTTTGCCTTCCCTTCTTATGGCCTGTGACAAGCTGATCTGCAAAAGTACCAGAGGTCTTGGCAGACATACAGAGAAGAGAGCATGAACACTGTGTAAACCAACAGAAAGTCACTATTTTCGCATCCTGAAAGATGCCGTCATAAAACATTGGAGATTACAAAATGGAAAAGAAAAAAAGCACAAAAAGAATCCTCAGCCTTGTCCTTGCCATGGCGCTGCTGACGTCCTGCGTAACAGTCCTGAATCGCCAGGGACAAAAGGTTCTGGCTGAAGCAGAAAGCACTGTGGAAATCCTTGCTCCTGAATCTGGCGAAGAGACAGAGGGCAGCGTGGATAAACGGGAAACAGCCTATGTCATGATGGACGCAGACGGTAACGTCGAAGAGGTCATTGTCTCCGAACAACTCAGCAATACTCAGCAGGAAGACGAGATCACAGATTATTCCGATTTGGAAAATATCGAAAGTACCTCGGGAAATGTTAACTTTGTACAGGATGGTCCCAGGCTTAAATGGCAGGCCAAAGGTCAGCGTGTGGATTACCGCGGAAACTACCACGGCGAGCTTCCACTCAAAGTGAAAATCAGCTATTTCCTGGACGGCGAGAAAAAAAGCGCTGCCGAAATGGCAGGTCAGGCCGGAGAGGTCAAAATTCGTTTTGACTACGAGATTTTGCAAAAAGATCTGGTCGATGGGGAGTTCCGCTTACACCCCTACACTCTGCTGAGTGGACTGTCCCTGGACAATAAGCATTTCAGCGAAATAGAAGTCTCCAGTGGAAAAATTCTGGATGATGGCACTCAAACGCTTGTGTTCGGCGTAGCCTTCCCCGGGATCAGGGAAAATCTGGAGCTTGAAACGAAAGACTCTGAACTTCCCTCCTTCGTGGAAGTGCGCGCAAAGACAGACGCTTTCAGCCTCTCTTCGACTTACAGTATGGCCTTTTCCGGGCTTTTAAGCGAGTTCAATACGGATAAGGCGACCCTTCTGCAGGACAAAATCAGTGAATTAAAACTGGCTTTAACGGGCCTTTCCGGTTCATCCAAACTCCTGCTCAAAAATTTGGATCGTGCATCCTCAGGAGCCTCCCAGCTTGACAAGGGCCTTGAGGGTCTTCATAAGGGGCTAAAAAAAATCCAGACCGGAAGTGAAAGCCTGGAAGCCGGAGCAGAAGAGCTGCAGCAGGGTCTCGCCGCTTTAAGTGCCAAAAGCGCTGAGTTGAATCAGGGGATCAGCAGCATGGAGGCATCGATCTTTGCCTCCGCCTCTCAGCAGCTCAGTCAGGTATTGGGGCAAAGCATCAGTCTGACACCGGAAAACTATGCTCAGATTCTTGAGGGGCTTGCCGGACAGATGGCGCAGGCTCCCCCTGAATCAGCAGAAGCTGGATTAAAACAGATCGCCCAATTAAAAAACCAACTGGATGGCGTGGAAGCTCTCGTCTATGGAATCAGCAGCTATACCAACGGAGTCGATGCGGCAGCCGCAGGCAGTGAAAAATGTCTTGAAGGAGCCAGCGCCTTAAAAAATGGGGCCTCAGAACTTAAAAAAGGCTCAGCCGAATTACTCAAAGGAAGCCAGAAACTGAACGGCGGGCTGGAAAAATTAAAAGACGGCATGAAGCGTTTTGATAAAGATGGGCTGGATCGTCTGCTCAGCGCTTTTCGAGACGCAGACGTCGAAAAGCTCCTGAAAAATATTCAGGGCGTCAGCGAAGCCTCTCAAAAAAGCTATCTTCTGGGTGGCAAAACCGACGCCATGTCCGGCGCAAGTAAGCTCATCTTCAAAACTGGAGCCATCAGCATCGACAATAGCGACAATAAGGATTAAAGCCTGAAGCGAGACATAAAGCGAGACACCTTCCCGTGCAGGGCTGTCTCAAAGCCGTACAGTCAGGCATGTCCCATGGCACAATGAAGACACATTCCCGTAGAGGGTCTGTCTCAATGTCCTATGCTCCCCTCTTGCAGGGCACTAAAAAAGTGCCTGCAAGAGGTTTTTTTATCTGCAGCTTCAGCAGCTGAAAGGGGTTTTCAACTTCTGAAAGAGCTGTTAAGCCCCCTGTAACTGTTGTTTACTATATCTATCCTTTTTATTTTTTCATTCGTTATTAATTTATCGCTCCCTTTTCCATACTGTTGGTATAAAAATCACTCGCAAATATAGTCGATTTGTGTGTTCATTTCCTGTTCTCTCACCGCTACAATAAAAGCATCGAAAAAACTTGTTGATGTCACGGGTCTTGACAAATACCTGTAGAACTCGAAAAAAGCCAGTGCAAGGAGTGAACACAATGAAGATCAAACTTGCTGAAAACATTCGACAATTTCGCAAGGACAGGGCTTTGACCCAGGAGCAGCTTGCCGAGGTGCTGGGCGTGACCACCGGTGCAGTTTATAAGTGGGAAGCTCAACTGTCCAATCCGGAGCTCAATCTCATTATGGAAATGGCCGACTTTTTTGATACGTCCGTGGATGTTTTGCTGGGCTATGAGATGAAAGACAATCGCCTTTCCGCCTGCATCGAACGTCTCAAAACGTACAGGCACAATAAAGACCCGCAAGGTTTAGCCGAGGCCGAAAAAGCCTTAAAGAAGTATCCGCAACACTTTACGATTGTGCATGAGAGCAGTACTTTATATCGCGTTTTCGGCGTTGAAAGCATGGACAGAACCCTGCTGTGGCGCGCTCTGGAACTCCTGAAAGAATCTGCTGTCCTGCTCCCTCAGAATAGCGATCCGGAGATCAGTGAAACCACGATCATCGGTGAAATGGCCGACGTTTACCTGATGCTGGATGAAAGGAAAAAATCTGTAGAGCTGTTGCAAAAGCACAATGCAGGCGGGCTCTACAATGACAAAATCGGCCTGACTTTAGCGATGGATCCTCAACGCCGGGCCGAGGCCGCGCCTTTTCTCTCGGATGCCCTGCTCAATCAGGTGGGAACTCTGATCCGCATTATCATCGGCTACGTCAATGTTTTTCTGGAACGTGGCGATACTTCAGCGTCACAGGATATCCTGCTCTGGGGAAGCACGCTGCTTTCAGGTCTGAAAACGACAGGAAAAAGAAGCTTTCTCGACAAGATGGACGCCATCTTCCATATTTGCCTGGCTTTTACGCTGAGTAAAAGCGGGGACATAGTGCAGGCTCGAAGCGCCCTGGAAAAGGCAGAAGAGCTCGCACTTGCCTTTGACGCCTCTCCCGATTATGACCTCAGCAGCATCCGCTTTGTGGAGCCTGAAAAGCCCGCCAGCGCCTATGACAACCTCGGCACAACAGCCATGGAAAGTCTCGATAACACGGTTAGATCCTTTGCCAATGAAGAGCTTTCGGCTTTGTGGCAGGACGTCAGAAAACAAAGTCCATTCAGTGATACTAAATAGATAGACATATAGAACCCTATTAGCAAGGAATGAATGATCAAAATGAAAACGAAAAATTTGAAAAAACAGCTCATCAGCCAGTTTTACTACAAGAATATTCCCTCCTTTACTCTGGCTATTTTCGCCGCCGTGGTCGGCGGTTCTCTTAACCTGATCCTTTCGTGGATTATTAAACAGCTCATCGATACCGCAGCGGGCGAAGCGAATGCCCTGCCGCTGCTCACCCTGCTTAAAATCAGCGGCGGCTTTTTACTGCTCTGCGCTCTGGCCTTCCTTTTGCGCTACCTCTCCTTTCCCTATTACATTCGCCGCGCCATGTGTCAATACAAGGAATTTGCTTTGCAAAAACTCCTGGGGAAAAGCATTTCATCTTTTCGGGATGAAAGCACCGCGACCTACCTCTCGGCTCTGAGCAACGACGCCACCAGCATCGAGACCGATTATCTGGAACAGCAGTTTGATCTGCTGACCAAAATTCTCACCTTTGTCGGGGCTCTCGCTCTGATGCTCTGGTATTCGCCGCTCCTGACGCTGATCGCTTTCGCCATTACCCTTCTGCCGCTCGCGGCCTCCATATTGACAGGCAATAAGCTGGCCCCTGTCGAGAAAAAAGTTTCTACCGCGAACGCAAAGTTTACAGCAGCTCTGAATGAATGTCTCAGCGGCTTTTCCGTGATTAAAAGTTTCCAGGCCGAAAAAGAAATTTTTAACTTTTTTCTTCGGAGTAATCGTGAACTGGAAGATGAGAAATTCAGCAAGCGCCGTCTCAAGACACTGGTGGGCATGATCGGCGCCCTTGCCGGAATTTTTGCCCAGCTCGGGGTGTTCATCGCGGGCACCTGGCTGGTCTTGTCCACTCATGCTCTGACCGGCGGCACGGTGATTCTCTTCGTGAACCTGATGAACTTTGTCATCGACCCCATCGCTACGCTTCCAGGGCTCCTGGCCAGCCGCAGGGCCGCCAAAGGGCTGATGGGCAAACTGGCCGAAGCGCTGGAGAAAAATCCGACGGCCGAGGGTCACCGGGACATTAACGAGCTGAAGGAAGGCCTCCGGCTCGACGACCTTTCTTTCGCTTACGAAGAGGGTAAGGACGTCCTGCACCATCTCTCGGCCCGGTTTGAAGCGGGCAAAGCCTATGCTGTGGTCGGAGGCAGCGGCAGCGGAAAATCCACCCTGCTCCATCTCCTTATGGCTGGAAATACAGGGTATCAGGGGCAGATTTTCTTTGATGACACGGAATTGCGAGATCTATCTACAAGCTCTCTTTATCATCTGATCTCCACCATTCAGCAGAATGTGTTTGTCTTCAATGCCTCGATTCGCGATAACGTCACCATGTTCCGCGACTTTCCTCAGGCCGAACTGGACAAGGCGATCCACAGTGCCCATCTCGACGAGCTGATCGACAGACGCGGCGAAGACAGCCTCTGCGGGGAAAACGGCAGCGCCCTTTCCGGCGGTGAAAAACAGCGCATCTCCATCGCCCGCAGTCTGCTGAAACAAACCAGGCTTCTCCTGGCGGATGAAGCCACCTCTTCGCTCGACGCCCAGACGGCTCATCAGGTGACCAGCGACATTCTTGATCTTCAAGGTATTACGCGCATTATCGTGACCCACACGCTGGAAGAAGCGCTCATGAAAAGATATGATGGCATCCTTGTCCTGAAAGACGGGCGCATTGAGGAAAGCGGCCGCTTCGAAGACTTGATGGCGGCGAGAGGATATTTTTACGCTTTATTCACTCTGGCACAGTGAGGTGATCACTTATTCACTCTGGCACAGCAGGCGACCACAAGGAGCTTGTCTTCCGAAGCGGCAAGCTCTCCGCCGATGCAGCGCAAACCCTGCTTCAATATCAGCCTTCAGGCCAGCCCCAGGCGATATAGCGCTCCAATTCGTCGTCAGCTTCAGGAGCTGCGTCCCTGTTGGACCTGACATGCTTCTCCAGCGCTTCAGTGACGTCAAGAATATCGTCCGGAAGCAAAAGGCTGCCGTCTTTTCCACTGAAGGAGGGGTACCACAGTGCTCCTCTTTTCTGCAAGTTGGAAATACGCAGGCCTCCGGTTGGCATTGTTTCCGTTGACAGGCCGATCAGGCCAACGCCAAAGGCCCTTCCACTCTGAATTCCGCTTTGATCTTCTTCCTTTTTTTCGACGATTTGACTCTGTGAGTTAAGTTCGAGTTCACAAATTTCAATATAGTCGTTCGCGTATTTGGGAATAACAAGATAAAACTCACTATACGTTGTGACGGGAGTCCAGTTCGTATCTTCGCCATAGTCGTAGGAAAGAACCGGACTCGGGCTTTGGTACTCATTCCATTTCCAGGAAAAAACTGAAACCTTAGAAAGCAGTTCATGCAGCGCCGGCCGGTCAGTAGCCGGGCCAAGACAGGCAAGAAGTCCTTGATACGGGCTATTCCAGGGATCCTGACCAGAATCCCTGAGAATTCTGACATAGAGCGGATTCAGCTCCCTTTCACGTGGAAAGCTGAAGAGATAAAAAGGAGCCTCGTTGTAATAAACACCTGCACCTGCAGGGGAATGCTGTCGGTAGACAATGTTCAGCCTTGCATTATCACTCAGAAAAAGGACGCTTTTCTCACGGTCATTTGCTGCGCCCTCCATGGCATCCTGACGCACCATTGCCAACGTTTCTGCCACGGACTGATCGGCGACTCCGAGATAATCAGGCCGCGAATCATCGTTGTCAGAGTCATAGCTGAAACTGCGCATATGGTTTTCAATCGCGTTTCCCATATTCCGGGCTTCTCTGATGATATTTTCTTCAAAGAGAAGGTTCATATCGACCTGATCCTCCGGGAGTAAGGAAAGGGTTTTAACCAGCTCCTTATCTGATAAACGCTTGCCGCTTTTCAGATCAAAATTAGCGATCCACGACGTTCCGAGATTATCTTCCATGCCGTTGGAGCTGATGATTCTGACACTGAGCACCCCGGCGTAAATATTGGCCTCATAATAACAGGCAGCGTTGTAATAGAAAGGGAATTCCTCTCCCTCCTGCATGTTCTCCTGCCAGAACTCATAGCTTTGCTGATAGTCTTCAATCAGGGTCTTCTCCATAGCTTTGATTTCCTGATTCGCAGCACTCGCGTCAGCTGACTGAAGCAAAATTTCCGGCAGCGAAATACGAATAGTCACCTCTTGCCAGTCTTCGTTCTCACCATAGGCCTCAGCCACATCTTTCAAAGCTCTGGGGATGGGCCTGGTTCGAACAAAGGCCTGAACATTCTGATTTTCAGCCTGAGGCGACAGTGGCAGCAGAAATAAGCTCAGGCATAACGTCAGCAGGGTGATAAAAAAACGTCTTTTCATACAGAACTCCATTCATAGATCCTGCAAAGCAGGATGGCCAGCATATGCCAGCATATGATTGATATTATAAAAAAATATAAAAATTGAGCAATATTATAAATATGATGAACGATATGCTGATCGTGCCAAGACTAACTTAATAAATAGTTCCTGTAGTAAAAGTTTACACATAAATCAAGGCCTTAAATTTTCATGTCAGAGTTTAATGTGATTTATAGGGGAAGAAGCTTATCAAAATTTATGAGATAAACGCTTTTCTTGTTTTACAGGATAGGCTCTTATGTCAATTTATGCTGTTTTTGGTCAAAACAGCCAAGATGACCAATAGATTGCACTGAGCTGTAACTTTGGAAATTGATTCCGCTAAAGAAGGTTCTTATGCTTTCTGATATGTCGAGCCTTTAAGACCAAGTGCCTGCTTTGACTTCTGAAAATCTTTCAGCGCTGCGCAGCCAGTTCAGGCATCGGAGGCTCAGGACAAATCAAATTATGATGGGAGTATAGCTATGACCGAGCAAAAACTTCAAGGACAAGTTAAGGAGAGGCGCTTTTCCTGGCAATTCCTTTTTCTGGGTATTCTGGACATCATCATCGCCTTATTAGCTTTCCGCGACCCCCATGCGACATTGGGAAGCGTCGTTTATTTCTTTGGCTTCACGGCCATTTTTCAGGGCTTAACCGTCCTGTTTATGGCCAATACTGTAAGCCGCTATTTTGGAATAAAAAATATCTGGATAAATATTTCCGGCATTATTTCGATTATCGCCGGTTTCTTTATTCTGACCAACATCCTGGCCTCTGTTATGGCTCTGCCACTTGTCTTTGCCATCTGGTTTATCGCTGATGCCATTTCTGACCTGATGAGAACCATCCGAATCTACCGCATGAAGCGCGCCATCTGGCCAGGTGCTTCAGCCTTTAACATATGGAGTTTTGCCACAGAAATCATCACCCTCATCCTGGGTATTTTTATGTTGTTCCGTCCCGGCACTGCTGCCCTGACCATCGTCTTTCTGATTGGTTTTTATTTCCTGATGAAAGGCATCAGTTCGATCATCATGGCCTTTGTTTAAGCCGAGCCGAGATAAGGCCAGGGCCGATCAGAACTGCGGCCCTGGCTGCATTATAGATTCAGTAAACTGATTAAGAAGTTTCTCTGCTTATTCGCTCTTCTGCTGCATTTCCAGCACAGCTTCAATGAAAAGCCGGGGCAGATCAGCATGGATATCATGCGGAGAAGCGTACCCGGATTTTAAGCAGCTCCCTTTAATGAGCGCATGGACTTTTTCGGCATCCTTTTTATCCATAGCGGAAAGAAGGATGCCGTTTTTATCGACATAAGACGGCGCGGTCTTTGGTGATGGCGCAACGTGCAGGATCACCGTCGGGCATTCAATTTCACTTAAAGTCTGTTCCTGATCAAAGCCCTCGAAAAAGGAAAAGTCATAAAAGGTCTCGGCAAATCTCAGGTCATACTGACCGCTTCCGTCCTGCATATTGCGTGTGAGAAAGACCAGCTCATTTAACTTGATTTTCGGAGGATAGTACCAGACAATGGGCATCTTGCCGCTATTCTGGCGCTTCATATTTAAACGCTTAAGGAAAGGATTCCTGACCAGCCGAGACCAGTTATCCCTGCCGTCTTCATTGAACTGCTCTTTCATGCTCGTATGGTCGAGGTAATATGCGGTTGAAGTAACATTTTTGCTCACTTCCTTCTTCATCTGTCACGTATAATCACATATAATTTGCATGGTTCATTTTACACTTTAAATTATAATGATCTATATCATGATCTTTTCTATCACTTTCAGGCAAGCAGAAAAATGTAAAATCCTGGCCTGAAAGCTGCGAAGATCAGCAAAATTCTGAAAGTCAGCTGCAGTCTGGCTATCAGCAGAATACCAAAAGTCAGGTAAATTCTAAAATCTGCAAAATTCCGTGAGCAGTAAATTCTAAAAAACGCAGATTTTCTGCCCTGGCAAGTAGGTCACGAGGTAAGCACATGAAAGTTTCAAGACCCTATCCCTCATATGTCATCAGCAAGAAAGGGGCCAAATGGCTCATGTCGGGACATCCCTGGGTTTATGAAGGGGAGATTCTGGGACTGAAAGACCTTGAGGAAGGCTCAGAGGTCGAAAACGGCGATCTGGTCGACGTCATCAGCGAAAAAGGAACTTACCTGGGTACAGGTTTCCTGAGTCTCAAGAGTAAAATTCGCATCCGTCTACTCTCGCGCAATGCCAATGACCGTTTCGACAGGGACTTCTGGAAGCGGCGCTTTGCCTATGCCTGGGCCTATCGAAAACAGGTTATGGCTCCGGCCGACCTGAAAGCGACACGCCTGATCTTCGGCGAAGCTGACCAGCTGCCCGGCCTTACGGTCGATCGATTTAACAACATCCTCGTCGCCCAATGTCTCTCCTACGGCATGGACAGAAGGAAAGCTCTTCTCTATCCTCTCCTGCTGGAGGTTCTGAGAGAAGATGGTCAGGACATCAAGGGCATCTACGAGCGCAACGATGATGAACTGCGAAGCAAGGAAGGCCTGGCTCAGGGCCAGGGCTGGTTTGATGAAACCGCGCAAGGCCTGGCCCAGGCCAAAGCCAGTGTCGATCCTGCTGAGGGAAACTTGTCTCCAAAGCAGGGCTGCCTCAATGCTGCTGAGAACTTTGCACCTTCTCTCCTCACAACAACTCAAATCGAGGAGAATGGACTCCGCTACTGGGTGGACGTCGCCAACGGTCAGAAAACAGGCTTCTTTCTGGATCAGAAGCTCAACCGTCGTCGGGTGGCCGACCTTGCTCAGGGAATGGAGGTTCTCGACTGTTTTACTCATACCGGAGCTTTTGCCATGAACGCCTTAAAAGGCGGAGCCAGCCACGTCAGTGCTCTGGATATTTCCGAAACAGCCATCGTCATGGCCCGGAAAAACGCTGAACTCAATGGTCTTTTGGACGGTATGGATTTTATCACGGCCAATGCCTTTGACTTTCTGGAAGAGCAGGTGCAAAGTCGCCGCCATCCCTGGAATTTCATCATCCTCGATCCACCGGCTTTTACCAAATCACGGCAAACCGTCGGCAATGCGGGCAACGGTTACCGCAGGATAAACGAACTGGCCCTCCGTCTGCTCCCGCGCGGAGGCTATCTGGCCACCTGCACCTGTTCGCACTTTATGCCTGCCGAGCTCTTTCTCAAAGAGGTCAATCAGGCCGCGCACGATGCCGGCGTCCACCTCAAGCAAATCGAAGCACGGCAACAGGCGCCCGACCACCCCATCCTGCTGGATGTACCTGAGACAGCCTACCTCAAGTTCTTCCTTTTCCAGGCCATATAGGCGCCACGCGAGAGCGCCTGTGGGCTGACGAAATGCTGGGCGGCCACCCTTTTTATGCAATGTTTCAACTAGTGGATGGTTTTTCTTTGGTTTTCCTGATTTTCGTGCAAAGTAGCAACTAATGGAGTCAAGTCCACAATAGTGTGTAAATTTGTAGTTGAGTCTTTATCACTTCCTGTTTTTCTTAAGCCGCTTTAGCCAGGAGGCACTGCTGGCGGGCCAGA
>QWCB01002708.1_pt1 | contig 19159 bp, 10 predicted proteins | sample 1972511 | NCBI WGS metagenome assembly QWCB01 (sample SAMN09866719, study PRJNA288562) | Human gut metagenome isolate term5_stool, whole genome shotgun sequencing... | isolation source: gut | host: Homo sapiens | place: USA: California
CCGCCACCTATCACGAGAACCTTTTTGCCTTTGGCATTTACCAACTTGTCTTTCGGGAAAGTCTGTCCTGCCAGAATCCTATTCTGTTGTGCCAGCATTTCGAGTGCGAAATGAATCCCTTTCAGTTCACGTCCCGGAATACTCAAGTCACGTGCAGTGGGGGTTCCGGTACAGATGCAGTAAGCATCGAATCCTTCCGGTAAATGATTAACGTCTATTTCTACTCCCATCTCAAACTGTATTCCTTCTGCAGCCAATATCTTCATCCGTCGGTCAATTACATTTTTATCCAGTTTGAAATTAGGAATACCGAATCGTAATAATCCTCCGGGCGCTTCATCCTTATCGAATAAAGTAACGCTATATCCTTTTAAATTCAGCTGATTAGCCACCACCAATCCAGCAGGACCTGCACCAATCACCGCCACTTTCTTTCCGTTTCTTTCCGGCGTCTTTACTTGTATATATCCTTCACGAAAAGCCGCTTCTACGATAGCTGCTTCATTCTCGCGAATAGTCACCGGCTGATCGCAGGAAAGTTTCAACACACACGATTTCTCGCAAAGAGCAGGACAAATACGTCCTGTAAATTCAGGAAAATCGCAAGTAGACGACAATACTTCGTATGCCTCCTTCCATTTTCCCCTGTATAATGCATCCTGCCATTCCGGTTGTTTATTTCCTATCGGGCATGCCCAATGACAGAAAGGTACACCGCAATCCATACAGCGTGACGCCTGCAATTTACGGCTGTTTGTATTCAAAGTCTGTTCTACCTGACTATAGTCAGCGATTCGCTCGTTTACAGGGCGGTATCCCGCCTCTTGTCGAGGTATATTTAGAAATGCTTTAGGATCTCCCATCTTGTTATTTACTATTTGACGATTTACTATTTACTATTTCTAGACTATCTTATCATTTGCTATTTGACTATTTACAGACTATACTATACATTCAAATAGTAAATTGTAAATAGTCAAATTGTAAATCTAATAGTCTCTTTGCATATCTGCAATTTTTTGTTGTAACTTTCTCATTTGTTCTTCCTGCAGTACTTTTTTGTATTCGATGGGCACTACTTGGATGAATTGATCTACGTAATGATTCCAGTTGTCGAGCAGGATGCGTGCCAGTTTCGAGCCTGTGTAGAGGTAATGCTGGCGGATTAGTTCGTGCAACTCTTTCCGGTAGCTGGCTTCTTCGATGAGTGACAGTTCCACCATTTCCATGTTACAGAAATAATCGAAGTTGCCGTCTTTGTTCCATACATAAGCTACACCGCCACTCATACCGGCTGCAAAGTTACGTCCGGTTTGTCCGAGGACTACCACACGACCTCCGGTCATGTATTCGCAACAATGGTCACCCACGCCTTCTACGACGGCAACTGCGCCGGAGTTACGAACAGCGAAACGTTCTCCTACACGGCCGTTGATATATACTTCACCGCTTGTTGCGCCATAAAGCAAGGTATTACCGGCGATTGTATTTTTTTCGGCTTCGAAATTGCTGCGGATAGGAGGTAATACGGAGATACGCCCGCCGCTCAATCCTTTACCCAGGTAATCATTCGCTTCACCTTCCAGTTTAAAGTTAACTCCCGGTACGAGAAAAGCTCCGAAAGATTGACCTGCCGAACCTTTGAATTTTACATTCAGCGTATGTTCCGGCAATCCTTTGGCACCATATTTCTTGGCGATTACTCCGGAAAGCATAGCACCTATTGCACGGTCTGTATTGGCAATCGTATATTCTAAAGAAATCTCTTTCTCATGTTCGATAGCTTCTTGTGCGGCATCGATGATGGTTACATCCTTTACAGCAGAAATTCCATGATCTTGGTCGATGACATGACGGATAGCCGCACTGTTGTCAACACGTGCCAGCAATTTGGTGAAGTCGATTAAAGCATGTTTCGGATTTGGGTCATTGGCATCGGACTTGCGCTCGATTAAGTCTGTACGCCCGATGATGTCATCCATCCGGGTGAATCCCATTTCAGCCAAATGCTCGCGGACTTCCTGTGCCAGGAATGTGAAAAAGTTTACTAAATATTCACTGCGTCCATGAAAGCGTTTACGTAACTCTTCATTCTGTGTGGCAACTCCCACCGGACAAGTATTCTGATGGCATTTGCGCATCATTACACACCCTAATACAATCAATGCCGAGGTGGCGAAACCATATTCTTCGGCACCCATTAAGGCCATTAAAATGACATCACGTCCGGTTTTCAGTTGTCCGTCGGCTTGCAGGACTATTTGACCACGAAGTCCGTTCAAAACCAATGTTTGCTGTGTCTCGCTCAATCCCAATTCCGGTGAGATACCCGCATAGCGGATAGAAGAAGCCGGAGAAGCACCTGTTCCCCCTTCAGCACCAGAGATGACAATTAGGTCCGCCTTTGCTTTTGCCACACCCGCAGCAATCGTACCGACGCCGCTTTCTGCTACCAGTTTCACACTGATTTTGGCCTGTGGATTTACATTTTTCAAATCGAAGATTAATTGTGCCAAATCCTCAATCGAATAAATATCATGATGAGGCGGAGGAGAAATCAGCGAAATTCCCGGAATGGAATGACGTGTTTTCGCAATCACATCGTTCACTTTAAATCCCGGTAGTTGTCCGCCTTCACCCGGTTTGGCTCCCTGTGCTATCTTGATTTGAATTTCGTCCGCATTAACCAGATATTCTGCCGTTACACCGAAACGACCGGAAGCTACCTGCTTGATTGCACTTCGTAAAGAACTGCCATCGGGCAGCGGTTGGAAACGGGCAGCGTCTTCGCCACCTTCACCGGTATTACTGCGTCCGTGAATTTTATTCATGGCAATAGCCATTGCCTCATGAGCCTCTTTGCTGATAGAACCAAAAGACATAGCCCCCGTGACGAAACGATGCAGAATGTTTTCCACCGGTTCTACCTGATCGATTGAAATCGGATTACGACGGAATCCCAGAAAGTCACGAAGGAAAATAGGCTTCTCTTTTTCGTCTACCAGATGGGTGTACTCTTTAAATTTTTTATAACTCCCCAGTCGTGTAGCCAATTGCAGAGTGCTGATTGTTTCCGGATTCCATGCGTGCTTTTCTCCATCTTTACGGAAAGCATACAAACCGTTATTTTTTAATAACTCTTCATTTTTAATACTTTCAAATCCTTCTTTATGGAAAGCAATGGCATCTCTGGCTATTTCTTCCAGACGGATACCTTCGATCGGTGAACCGAGTCCTCCAAAATAAGCCTTGCTCAATTCTTCACTCAAACCGACAGCTTCGAAAATCTTAGCACCACGATAGGAGCGGATCGTAGAGATACCCATCTTACTCATGATTTTAAACAAGCCTTTACAGATGGATTTGATATAGTTCTTTTCAGCAGTGGTATAATCCAACTGAATATCTTTGTCTTTTACCAGTCGGTCGAGGACAGCGAATGCCATGTAAGGATTCAGGGCACTTGCTCCGAAACCCAACAATAACGCGGCGTGCATCACTTCACGTATTTCACCACTTTCTACGATCAATGCCGTTTGCACCCGTTTACCAACTGAAATCAGGTGGTGATGAACAGCGCTTACTGCCAGCAATGATGGAATGGCAGCATGGGTAATATCCACCTCACGGTCGGTCAGGACAATGTAGTTTACACCTTCCGTCACGGATTCTTCCGCCATTTTACAAAGATGGGTCAGTGCTTCCTGCAGTCCGGCTTTCCCTTTTGCAACCTCAAACAACATGGGTAGTTTGACTGTTTTGAAGCCTTTATACCGGATATTACAAAGAATATCCAGTTGGGTATTGCTTAAAATCGGATGATTCAGGCGTACCATTTTGCAATGACTTTCACTGGGCGTCAGAATATTCATACCGACTGCTCCAATGTATTCTGTCAATGACATCACCAGTTCTTCACGAAGGGGATCAATGGGCGGATTGGTTACCTGTGCAAATTGCTGACGGAAATAGTTGTAAAGCAACTGTGGTTTATCTGAAAGTACGGCGAGTGGCGTATCGTTACCCATTGAATTGATCGGTTCTGCTCCGGTGCTTGCCATCGGCATAATCAGCCTTTCGATGTCCTCTTTGGAGTAGCCGAAAGTACGAAGCATCCGGTCGTAGTTTGCTACGTGATGAGGAACTTTGCGCCCGCTTTTCAGTTCATCCAGTTCGATTCGGTTGGTAGATAGCCAGGTGCGGTAAGGCTTGGCTTCAGCCAACTGTTTTTTCAGTTCGCCGTCATAGTAGATCTCGCCTTTTTCCGTATCCACCAGCAAGATTTTGCCGGGCTGTAAGCGACCCTTTTCTTTGATGTCTCCCGGTTCGAAATCCATAACACCGACTTCCGAAGCCACTACCATCATATCGTTTTTAGTAATCAGATAACGGGCAGGGCGCAGGCCATTGCGGTCGAGCATACCTCCGGCAAATCGTCCGTCGCTGAATAGTAGTGCGGCCGGTCCGTCCCACGGTTCCATCAGGATGGAGTGGTATTCGTAGAATGATTTCAGATCTTCACTGATCGGGTTCTTCTCGTTGAAAGATTCCGGCACGAGCATAGCCATGGCATGTGGCAGGCTCAATCCTGACATCACCAGGAACTCCAGTACATTGTCCAGAGAAGCACTGTCGCTCATGCCCGGTTGTATAATCGGGCGGATTTCTTTTATATCGCCTAAAGTGGGAGTGGAGAGTACACTTTCACGGGCTTCCATCCATCCTCGGTTACCACGGATAGTATTGATTTCACCGTTGTGTGCCAGCAGACGGAACGGCTGTGCCAATCCCCATGTAGGGAATGTATTGGTACTGAAACGAGAGTGCACCAATGCCAGTCCGCTGGTAAAATAGCTATTTGTCAGGTCCGGATAATAGTTGCGCAGCTGTAATGATGAAAGCATACCTTTATATATAATGCTTTTGGTAGAGAGTGACACAACATAAAAATCGTCTTTTGCCGGAATAGATGACAATCTGACTTTATTTTCGATTCTTTTCCGGATCAGATATAACTTCCGGTCGGCAGTTTCCATTTCCGTAAATCCGGTGATGAACACTTGTTTGATGTCCGGTTCGTTTGCCAGAGCCGATTCTCCCAGGATTTCGGGGCAGGTGGGCACATTGCGCAAATGCATCAATGTGAGTCCTTCTTTTTCAATTTCTTCAATAATAATACTTAGAATAGCTGCCTGGTCTTTTTCGTTTTTCGGTAAAAACAATAATCCTGTGCCGTACCGTCCTTTTTCGGGGACAGGAATACCTTGTAATAAAATAAACTCATGCGGAATTTGAAGCATGATACCTGCACCGTCACCGGTCTTGTTATCCGCACCCTCGGCACCGCGATGGCGCATGTTTTCTAATACCTTTAAAGCCGACTCAACAATGTCGTGTGACTTTTCTCCATGAATGTTAACCAGCATACCGACACCGCAGGCATCGTGTTCGTATGCCGCATCGTACAAGCCCACCTGTTGGGGCTGTCGTTGGTAAGGGAATCCTTCTGTTACGTTGTTAAAAAGTTCTTGTTTCTTCATTCTTACTAGCTTTATTGTATGATAATACCTGTTTGATGTATCAAATTGTTTGGCAAAGTTAATATTTTAATTTCAAAATGATAGTGAAATTTAGCTTTTGTGTGACGCGAAATGAGAATAGGAATCTTTATTCTTTTAATTTGTTATTAAAAACAGGAAATTTGCTTTTAATTTGTTAGCTTATTTATCCTTATTTGAAGCTGATTGTAATTTGTTTCTTTTTGAGCTAAAAATAATATATTATTTAACTTTTTGATGTGTTTGCAACTTTTTTATGCGTTTCTGTCAAATAAATATGCTTTTTGTTGTCTTTATGTTATTTGTAATGTGTATATTTGCAGGCGAAATAAAAATATCATAATATGTGTGGAATAGTAGGCTATATTGGTAAACGAAAAGCCTACCCTATCCTTATCAAAGGGCTGAAGCGACTGGAGTATCGTGGATATGACAGCGCGGGGGTAGCAATCATTAGTGATGACCAACAGTTAAATGTGTATAAGACGAAAGGAAAAGTCTCTGATCTTGAAAATTTCGTCACACAGAAAGATATTTCCGGTACAATCGGAATTGCCCATACCCGTTGGGCTACTCACGGGGAACCTTGTTCTGCTAACGCCCACCCTCATTACTCTTCTTCCGAAAAGCTCGCTCTCATTCATAACGGTATTATTGAAAACTACGCCGTTCTTAAAGAAAAACTTCAAGCCAAAGGCTATATTTTTAAAAGTAGTACAGATACCGAAGTCCTCGTTCAATTAATAGAATACATGAAAGTCACTAATCAGGTCAGTCTGTTGACGGCTGTTCAGTTGGCGTTAGGGGAGGTAATTGGTGCTTATGCGATTGCGATTCTTGATAAGGAGCATCCCGATGAGATTATTGCTGCCCGTAAGAGCAGTCCATTGGTAGTGGGGATTGGAGAGAATGAGTTCTTTCTTGCTTCAGATGCTACTCCGATTGTAGAATATACTGATAAAGTGGTTTATCTGGAAGACGGGGAAATAGCTGTTTTGAATCTGGGGAAGGAGTTGAAGGTAGTCAACTTGAACAATGTCGAAATGATACCTGAAATAAAGAAGGTGGAACTCAACCTCGGTCAGTTGGAAAAAGGGGGATATCCGCACTTTATGTTGAAAGAGATTTTCGAACAGCCCGATTGTATTCGTGATTGCATGCGCGGACGTATCAATGTGGAAGCTGATAATGTGGTGCTTTCTGCTGTGATAGATCACCGGGAAAAGCTGCTGAATGCCAAACGGTTTATTATTGTTGCTTGCGGAACTTCCTGGCATGCCGGACTGATCGGTAAGCATCTGATTGAGAGTTTCTGCCGCATACCGGTGGAAGTGGAGTATGCTTCCGAATTCCGCTACCGTGATCCGGTGATTGACGGGCAGGATGTGGTGATAGCAATCTCCCAGAGTGGCGAGACGGCAGATACATTGGCTGCTGTGGAATTGGCGAAAAGCCGCGGGGCATTTATATATGGCATTTGCAATGCGATCGGCTCTTCTATTCCCCGTGCCACTCATACCGGTTCATATATTCATGTGGGTCCAGAAATCGGGGTGGCTTCTACCAAAGCATTTACCGGACAGGTCACTGTATTGGCGATGTTGGCATTGACACTTGCCAAAGCGAAAGGAACCATTGACGAACAGCATTATCTTTCAATCGTACAGGAGTTAAATCATATTCCGGAAAAAATGAAAGAGGTGTTGGAATTGAATGATACTTTGGCGGAGTTATCGAAAACTTTCACTTATGCGCATAATTTTATTTACCTGGGACGCGGATATAGTTATCCCGTTGCTCTGGAAGGTGCATTGAAATTGAAAGAAATATCGTATATTCACGCCGAAGGTTATCCGGCTGCGGAGATGAAGCATGGACCGATTGCCCTGATCGATGCGGAAATGCCGGTAGTGGTGATTGCTACGCAGAATGGGTTGTATGAGAAAGTATTAAGTAATATTCAGGAGATTAAGGCACGGAAAGGAAAAGTGATTGCATTTGTGACGAAAGGAGATACCGTTATCAGCAAAATTGCTGACTGTAGTATCGAACTTCCTGAAACAATCGAATGTCTCGATCCGTTAATTACTACGGTACCTCTGCAACTTCTTGCTTACCACATTGCGGTATGCAAAGGGATGGATGTGGATCAGCCGAGAAATCTGGCGAAGTCGGTAACAGTAGAGTAACTTTAAGTAGTAACTAGTATATAGAGAGATGGAACAATTGAAACATGAATGTGGCGTTGCCATGATACGCTTGCTCAAACCGTTAGAGTATTACGAGAAAAAGTACGGGACATGGATGTATGGTCTTAATAAACTCTACCTGTTGATGGAGAAGCAGCATAATCGTGGACAGGAAGGTGCGGGACTGGCATGTGTGAAACTGGAAGCAAATCCGGGTGAAGAATATATGTTTCGTGAACGCGCTTTAGGTTCCGGAGCCATTACGGAAATCTTTGAAAACGTTCAAAACAATTTTAAGGATCTCACTCCCGAACAGTTGCACGATGCAGCGTATGCCAAACGAACTTTGCCTTTTGCCGGTGAAGTATATATGGGACATCTTCGTTATTCCACTACGGGAAAATCCGGAATCTCTTATGTGCATCCATTTTTAAGAAGAAATAACTGGCGCGCCAAGAATCTGGCCCTCTGCGGAAATTTCAATATGACAAATGTGGACGAGATATTTGCCCGTATCACTGCCATTGGTCAGCATCCGCGTAAATATGCCGATACATATATCATGTTGGAGCAGGTGGGGCACCGTCTTGACCGTGAAGTGGAGCGTGTATTCAATCTTGCCGAAGCCGAGGGGCTTACGGGCATGGGAATCACTCATTATATAGAAGAATATATTGATTTGGCAAACGTGTTGCGCACTTCCAGCCGCGAATGGGATGGGGGATACGTGATCTGCGGATTGACCGGGAGCGGCGAGTCCTTCGCCATCCGCGACCCGTGGGGAATCCGGCCTGCATTCTGGTATCAGGATGATGAGATAGCTGTTCTTGCTTCCGAACGTCCGGTGATCCAGACTGCTTTGAATGTTCCGTTTGAGGAAATCAAAGAATTGCAACCGGGGCAAGCATTGTTAATCAGCAAAGAAGGTAAAATCCGTACTTCGCAAATTAACAAGCCGCGCGAAAATCATGCCTGTTCTTTCGAACGTATCTATTTCTCCCGTGGGAGTGATGTCGATATTTATAAGGAAAGGAAACGGTTGGGTGAAAAGTTGGTTCCGAGAATATTGAAAGCTATCAATAATGACATCGATCATACGGTTTTTTCTTTTATTCCCAATACTGCGGAGGTGGCTTTCTACGGAATGTTGCAGGGACTGGACGATTACTTGAATGAGGAGAAAGTGCAGCAAATTGCTGCATTAGGGCATCATCCGGATATGGAGGAACTGGAAGTCATTCTTTCCCGCCGTATCCGTAGCGAAAAGGTGGCGATCAAGGATATCAAACTCCGTACGTTTATTGCCGAAGGAAACAGTCGTAATGATCTGGCAGCCCATGTGTATGACATTACATACGGAAGTCTGGTACCCGGTGTTGATAATCTGGTGATTATTGACGACAGCATTGTGCGTGGTACTACGTTGAAACAAAGTATTATCGGTATTCTCGACCGTCTCGGTCCGAAGAAGATTGTGATAGTATCTTCTTCTCCGCAAGTGCGTTATCCTGACTATTACGGTATCGATATGGCAAAGATGAGTGAGTTTATCGCTTTCAGGGCTGCTGTCGAACTTTTAAAGGAGCGGGATATGAAAGATGTGATTGCGGCTGCCTACCGTAAATCGAAAGATCAGGTGGGACTGCCGAAAGAGCAGATGATAAACTATGTGAAGAATATCTATGCTCCGTTCACCGATGAGGAAATCTCTGCCAAGATGGTGGAACTGCTGACTCCCAAGGGAACAAAGGCGAAAGTGGAAATTGTCTATCAACCGTTGGAGGGATTGCACGAGGCTTGTCCGCATCATAAAGGCGACTGGTATTTTAGCGGTAACTACCCTACACCGGGAGGTGTGAAAATGGTGAACCGGGCGTTCATCGACTATATAGAACAAATGTATCAATTCTAACAACCATACAACGATTCAATAATAAGAATGAGAAATGTGACATTAATCCTTGACGACGGGAGCCGGTTTTCCGGTAAGTCGTTTGGCTACGAGAAGCCGGTGGCAGGCGAAGTAGTTTTTAATACTGCCATGACCGGATACCCGGAGAGCCTTACTGACCCTTCATACGCCGGACAGTTGATGACGCTTACCTATCCTCTGGTAGGCAACTACGGTGTTCCTCCTTTTACCATCGAACCGAATGGACTTGCCACTTTCATGGAAAGTGAGAAAATCCATGCGGAAGCGATTATCGTAAGTGACTATTCTTATGAATACAGCCACTGGAATGCGGTGGAAAGTCTCGGTGACTGGTTGAAACGCGAGCAGATTCCCGGTATCACAGGCATTGATACGCGCGAGCTGACTAAGGTTCTTCGTGAACATGGAGTAATGATGGGAAAAATCGTTTTCGATGATGAACCGGATAATGTGCCTGAAGCAGTATACGCAGGCGTCAATTATGTAGATCGTGTATCTTGCAAAGAGATTATTTGCTATCTTCCTGCCGGAACTTCACAAACTTTCTCCGTAAATAGTTCCTATGCGCAGCTTAATTCTCAATTCTCAACTTTCAATTCTCAATTTAAGAAGGTTATCCTGGTAGATTGCGGTGTAAAGACAAATATTATTCGTTGTCTGCTGAAACGTAATGTAGAAGTGATCCGTGTACCTTGGGATTATGATTATAGCGGACTCGAATTTGACGGGTTGTTTATCTCCAACGGACCGGGTGACCCGGATACTTGTGATGCTGCGGTACAGAATATACGGAAGGCGATGGTAAATGAGAAACTGCCTATCTTCGGCATCTGTATGGGTAACCAGTTGCTTTCAAAAGCGGGCGGAGCCAAGATTTATAAATTGAAATACGGACATCGTAGCCACAATCAGCCGGTGCGTATGGTAGGTACGGAACGTTGTTTCATTACTTCACAAAATCATGGTTATGCCGTAGACAATAATACGTTGAGTGCAGAGTGGGAACCGTTGTTTATCAATATGAACGATGGGTCCAACGAGGGAATCAAACATAAAAAGAATCCCTGGTTCTCTGCGCAATTCCACCCGGAAGCTGCGAGTGGACCTACGGATACGGAATTCCTGTTCGACGAATTTGTAAAACTATTGTAACAATGAAAGAAAATATAAAGAAAGTATTGCTATTAGGTTCAGGTGCCCTGAAAATCGGTGAGGCTGGTGAATTTGACTATTCCGGTTCACAGGCACTTAAAGCCTTGAAAGAAGAGGGGATTGAAACCATTCTTATCAATCCGAATATTGCTACGGTGCAGACTTCCGAAGGAGTGGCAGATCAAATTTACTTTCTTCCGGTGACTCCATACTTCGTAGAGAAAGTGATCCAGAAAGAAAAACCGGAAGGTATTATGCTGGCGTTCGGTGGTCAGACGGCTCTGAACTGTGGAGTAGCATTGTATAAAGAAGGTATTCTTGAAAAATATAATGTAAAAGTGCTGGGTACTCCGGTACAGGCCATTATGGATACCGAGGACCGTGAACTTTTTGTTCAGAAATTGAATGAGATCAATGTAAAAACCATCAAGAGTGAAGCCGTAGAAAATGCGGAAGATGCACGTCGCGCAGCAAAAGAACTGGGCTATCCGGTGATTGTTCGTGCTGCTTATGCGTTAGGAGGCTTGGGGTCCGGTTTCTGTGATAATGAACAACAGCTGGATGTGCTGGTAGAAAAAGCATTCTCTTTCTCCCCACAGGTATTGGTGGAGAAATCACTACGCGGCTGGAAAGAAGTGGAATATGAAGTGGTACGTGACCGCTTCGATAACTGTATCACCGTTTGTAATATGGAAAACTTCGATCCGCTGGGTATTCATACCGGTGAGTCTATCGTTATTGCTCCTTCACAGACGCTTACCAATAAAGAGTATCATAAACTTCGGGAATTGGCAATACGTATCATCCGCCATATCGGTATCGTGGGTGAATGTAACGTACAATATGCCTTCGATCCCGAATCCGAAGATTACCGGGTGATCGAAGTAAATGCCCGCCTTTCCCGTTCATCGGCTTTAGCATCTAAGGCAACCGGTTATCCGCTGGCTTTCGTTGCTGCCAAATTGGGATTGGGTTATGGACTCTTCGACCTGAAGAATTCTGTAACCAAGACTACTTCCGCTTTCTTTGAACCGGCACTGGATTATGTCGTATGTAAGATTCCTCGTTGGGATTTAGGTAAATTCCACGGTGTAGATAAAGAGTTGGGTTCTTCTATGAAATCTGTGGGTGAAGTGATGGCTATCGGACGCACTTTTGAAGAAGCTATCCAGAAAGGTCTTCGTATGATCGGACAGGGAATGCATGGTTTTGTGGAGAACAAAGAATTGGTTATTTCCGACATTGATAAAGCCTTGCGCGAACCGACCGATAAACGTATTTTCGTGATCTCGAAAGCGTTTCGCGCTGGCTACACCATCGATCAGGTGCACGAATTGACTAAGATTGATAAATGGTTCTTGCAGAAGTTAATGAATATTATGAAGACTTCCGAAGAACTGCATAGTTGGGGAAACAATCACAAACAGATTGCCGATCTGTCGAACGAATTGCTCCGTAAAGCTAAGGTTCAAGGTTTCTCCGATTTCCAGATTGCCCGTGCCATCGGTTACGAAGGTGATATGGAAGATGGAATTCTTTATATCCGCAAACACCGTAAAGAGGCAGGCATTCTTCCGGTAGTGAAACAGATCGATACGTTGGCAGCCGAATACCCGGCACAAACCAATTATCTGTATCTTACTTATAGCGGTGTAGCAAATGATGTGCGTTATCTGGGCGACCATAAATCTATTGTCGTATTAGGTTCCGGTGCTTATCGTATCGGTTCTTCCGTAGAATTCGACTGGTGTGGCGTACAGGCTTTGAATACCATTCGCAAAGAGGGATGGCGCAGTGTCATGATTAACTATAATCCTGAAACCGTATCCACGGACTACGATATGTGCGACCGTTTGTACTTTGATGAATTGACTTTTGAACGTGTGATGGATATTCTGGAACTGGAAAATCCGCATGGGGTAATTGTATCTACCGGTGGTCAGATTCCAAATAACCTTGCTTTGCGTCTGGATGCACAGAAGATTAATATTCTAGGTACGAGTGCCAAGAGTATTGACAATGCCGAAGATCGTGAGAAATTCTCTGCCATGCTTGACCGTATCGGTGTGGATCAGCCCCGTTGGCGTGAGTTGACTTCTATGGATGACATTCAGGAGTTCGTTGAAGAGGTAGGTTTCCCCGTACTTGTTCGTCCGTCTTATGTGCTTTCGGGAGCTGCGATGAATGTTTGTTCCAACCAGGAAGAATTGGAACGTTTCTTGAAACTGGCAGCTAATGTATCGAAGAAACATCCGGTGGTAGTAAGCCAGTTTATCGAACACGCCAAGGAAGTGGAAATGGATGCGGTGGCGCAGAATGGAGAAATTGTAGCATACGCTATAAGTGAGCATATCGAATTTGCGGGAGTACATTCCGGCGATGCAACAATCCAGTTCCCGCCGCAAAAGCTGTATGTAGAAACTGTTCGCCGTATTAAGCGTATCAGCCGTGAGATTGCTAAGGCTTTGAATATCTCCGGTCCGTTTAATATTCAGTATCTGGCGAAAGACAACGATATCAAGGTGATTGAATGTAATCTGCGTGCCAGTCGTTCTTTCCCGTTTGTCAGCAAAGTGTTGAAGATCAACTTTATCGAGCTGGCAACGAAAGTAATGCTCGGTCTGCCTGTGGAGAAACCGGAAAAAAATCTCTTCGAACTGGATTATGTGGGAATCAAGGCTTCCCAATTCTCTTTCAACCGCTTGCAGAAGGCTGATCCGGTGTTGGGAGTAGATATGGCTTCTACCGGTGAAGTGGGTTGTATCGGAATGGATACTTCCTGTGCCGTACTCAAAGCGATGCTTTCCGTAGGCTATCGTATTCCGAAGAAGAATATCCTGCTGTCTACGGGAACAATGAAACAGAAAGCCGATATGATGGATGCGGCCCGTATGTTGGTGAATAAGGGATACAAACTCTTTGCAACGGGTGGTACACACAAAACGCTTGCAGAGAATGGAATTGAAAGTACTCATGTCTATTGGCCGAGTGAGGAGGGACATCCGCAAGCATTGGAGATGCTTCATCGCAAGGAGATCGACATGGTAGTCAATATCCCGAAGAATCTGACAGCCGGAGAATTAAGTAATGGGTATAAAATCCGTCGTGCTGCCATTGACTTGAATATACCGTTGATTACGAATGCCCGTCTGGCTAGTGCATTTATCAATGCCTTCTGTACGATGAGTGTGGATGATATAGCTATCAAGAGCTGGGCAGAGTATAAATAAGCAGAATGTCATCTTTTTGAAAAGAGGCTGACATCACATTGAAATGAAAATGTTAAGGCCGTTCCTGTTATTCGGGAGCGGCCTTTGTTGTTGTAGAAATGTAATAACTCTGTCATTCATTGGTATTTCCATGTCGTTTACTTTGCGCCTGCAAAACGATAGAGATACGATATGAGAAAAAGAAACATGATTCTGGTTGCCGGTCTGCTGGCATTTACTTCAGTATGGGGACAAAACACGACTTCCGGTTGGGAAGATGAATCGGGTAAGATACCTGTAAAGGCTTATTTTGAGAGTGGAAAACTTCACTTTGCTTCTAAAAATGAAAACTTTCATTTATGGTTTGATAATCGAATTTATTTGGATGCAGCGGTAAAATGGTTTGCAGAACTGGATCTGGATTTCGCTTACAATGAAGTGGAAATAAAAGATATGTATCTGGGCTATAAATTTAATAATCATTTCTTTGTAAAGGCGGGAAATTTTAAAGTTCCGATGAGTATGGAACGTACAACAAGTTCTAAATATCTGATGGCTTCGGAACGTCCGATGGCAGTGGAAGCTTTTGCTGACGGGCGCCGTCTGGGACTTGCCGGAACTGGTTGGGGAAAACATTGGTGGGCTTCCGCTGGAGTATTTGGTAGGGAAGTGGATATCATTCAGAAAGAGCGTAATAGAGGGAATGACGGTTATGCTCTGGCTACCCGTGTAGCAGTGTCGCCTATTTACAATGAAGATATGACGATTCATGTCGGCGGATACTTTAACTATCAGACACCTTCCGGTTCAGGGCTGGAGGATAAGACGGTTCTTTTCCGGACTTTCCCGGAGAGCAGGGTAGACCGTCGCCGATTTGTGCAAGCCGAGATTTCGAATGTCAATCATTATTATACTACAGGCTTCGAACTGGGATTCCGTTATCGTAAGTTGCTGACTTATGGAGAATATATTTATAACAACATATCCCGCTATACCTATGGTGCTAATAATCAAAAGACTGATTTGAAAAATGCAGTATTTAATGGTTGGTATGCTACGGCATCTTATATGATATTGGGAGAAAACCGTCAATACTCCCCGGATGAGGCGGAATTTGGTCCAATGAAAATGCGTCGTAAGGGGGGGAATTTGGAAGTTGCGGCTCGTATCAGTAATATAAATATGAATGATTTCCATGATCCGGCTGCGTATATTACAGGAGGTAAGGCAACCAGCTATTCTGCTTCGTTGAACTGGTATCCTGTACGTAATGTGGTGATTGGACTGAATTACATTTATATGAATAATGATAAATATGCCGACTCTAAAGGACAAATTACCAAGGGAGGTAAACCTTTAAGTGAAGTAATGCCTTCAGGAATCGATTTTAATGTATTTCAGTTGCGTACAATGATTTCTTTTTAAACGCGAATAACGATATAAATTAAAAAAAGATGATTATGAAAAAGTTTTTGCTGATGAGCACACTTTGTGCTTTGGCTTTGGTTGGGTGTAAAGATGACTCGGAACCGGAAATTCCTACTGATATTGATTATTCAGGATTGGTATTGAATGAAATTTGTGGAAACGATGGGAATGCAAGTGAAGAAGATTGGATTGAGATTTATAATACTTCCAATACAACAATTAATCTCAATGGCGTTAAACTGGTGAAAACTGATGAAGAAGGTGTTTCGGAGATTATTTATACATTTGGGGAAGGGGCAGCCATTGCCGGTAAAGCATATTTGCTGAAAGTCAAAGGCGTTGATTTTACTCAAGGAATCTCAAATACTAAATCTGTTTCTATCACTTTGCAAATGCCCTCTGGTAAAGATATAGACAAATTTGATAAGGATGCGGAATTTGGTGATGGAGGTAAACATGAAGTGGGAGGCAGTTATTCACGTATTCCTGACGGTACGGGAGAATGGACTGTTGTATTGAAAGCTACTAAAGGAACAGCTAATAAAATTACGGAACCTGAAGGACCTTCCGGTATTGATTATATTGGATTGGTGCTGAATGAGTTGAACGGTAATAAACCCAAATATATTGAGTTGTATAATAGTACAGGTCGTGAACTGGATATAACCGGAGTAAAGATTAAAAAAGATGATGGGGATATTGTTTATATAGCTCCCGAAGGGACTAAAATACAGTCTCATGGTTTTTTAGTGCTTCTTTCGGATCAAGCGGATTATTCTACGGGCTTTACAAGTGGACTCTCCGCTAAAAAATCTGTGAAGATTGAGCTTCTTTCACCGGAAGAAACTGCCATAGACGTATTCAAGAATCTAACGGATGCCGGTGAAGAGGTTTGGGGAGAAACACCTAAATACAATGGAGAAACAGAGGGAATGGCGTATGCCCGTAAGGATAACGGTGCTGAATGGTATATGATGAAAGCCACTCAAGGTGAGAGCAATAGCACCACTGCCGGACTAAGTACAAAAATAGAATGGTAAGATTATAATTGTAAGGAATGAGAAAGCTAATCCTTTTATTATTTACGGGAATTCTTCTTTTTAGCTGCACCGCTGTCGGAGCAGACGAAGGAAGAATTCTTCGTTTTATATATTGTTCAGACGTACATTATGGTCTTGAACGTGAATTTCGGGGAAAAGAAGTGGGAAGTGATGAGGTAAGTCGTGCTATGTTGGCAACCTTCAAATTGCTTTCTGAAACTCGGCTGCCGGAAGATAGTGGGGTGGGTGCAGGAATAAAATTCGGTTCTCCTGATTTTGTTGTTTGTACGGGTGATATTGCCAATCGGATGGAAGAAGGAGTTCAATCTGCTACTACATCATGGAGTCAATTTTGCAGTGATTGGGATTCATCGATAAGTTCTCCTTTGTATCTGGTACCGGGTAATCACGATATTTCTAATGCGATAGGTTATTCCAAGGTTTTATCTCCAGAAAAAGATGCATCCAGTGCTGCCGGTATTTTCAACCGGATGATGCGCCCTGCGGTGGAACGTACGGTGGAGACTTTTAATTATCAAACGGATAAGGTGCATTATTCCTTTGTAAAGGACGGGGTACGGTTTGTTTTTATGGGAATGTGGCCTGATGCATATATGCGTCAATGGTTCGATCAGGAAATAGGAACCGATACGATTATTCCTGTTATTTTATTTACCCACGATCCTCCCATTGCCGATACCAAGCATTTTACGAATCCGAACGGTAAGCATACGATCAATTCAGTAGATAAGTTTCAGAATTTGTTAGCAGATACCTGTCTGGTGACTGATGTCAAAAAGAAAGCCACAAAGAATTGGGAAAAGCTGGAGCAGTTTATCCATTCTCATTCTATGATTAAGGCTTACTTTCATGGAGATAAGAATTACAATGAATTTTATACCTGGAATGGGGTAAATGGAACAATTGATTTACCTGTTTTCCGGGTGGACTCCCCTATGAAAGGTGAATATTCTTCTTCTGACGAACGTCTACTTTCCTTTATTGTAGTTACCATGGATGTGGATCAATGCTTGTTAACGGCTCGTGAATGTTTGTGGAATACGGAAAACAAAACCAGTATCCAATGGGGAAGTTCTTGCACTATCACTTTCTGATAAATAGCCAAATTTAGTATTAAATCGTATAGGTTACTAAAAACTTTATAAGAAAACGACCGTAAATCACCTTCTTTGTTGTAAATTCGTTCTATTTCTCGTAATATCAAACTTATTTTAATCAATTAATATAGAAAGTAAATTATGAGAAAAGACGGATTTACCGTATGTGCAAATAATTATATAAATTGTTTGCGTCAGGAAGGGCGTTATGCCACAGCACATGTTTATGAGAATGCACTTCGCTCTTTCACCATATTTTGTGGAACAGAATGTGTGTCATTCAGTTTGATTACTCGTGAGAACTTGAAGCGGTATAGCAGTTATCTGATGTCCTGCCGCTTGAAGTTGAACACGATTTCCACCTATATGCGAATGTTACGTTGCATATACAATAAGGGAGTAGATACTCATCAGGCTCCTTATATTCATCGCTTGTTTCGTGATGTCTTTACCGGAGTAGATACTCGTCAGAAAAAAGCAATTCCTATAAACGAATTACACACGCTGCTTTATAAAGATCCGCAGTCCGAAAAACTTCGCCGGACGCAAGCCATCGCTAATTTGTTATTTTTATTTTGCGGAATGCCTTTCGCCGATCTTGCTCATCTGGAAAAGTCGAATTTGGAGGGGAATATATTGAAGTACAACCGTATCAAGACTGGAACCCCAATGAGTATAGAAATCTTAGAATCGGCTTCATGTATTGTTTCCCGACTTCGTAATACGCATTCTGCTGTTCTCCCCGAGCATCCGGATTATCTTTTTTATATATTAAGTGGAAAAAATAAACGGGATGGGGAAGCGGCATATAGAGAATATCAATCCACACTGCGTCGTTTTAATAATGATTTGAAGAGTTTAGCTAAAAAATTACGTATCCATTCATCCGTGACTTCTTATACATTTCGTCATTCCTGGGCAACTACCGCTAAATACAGGGGAGTACCTATCGAAATGATTAGCGAATCATTGGGGCATAAATCTATTAAGACAACACAAATTTACTTGAAAGGCTTTGAATTGAATGAGCGTACCAAAGTAAATCGACTGAATTATTCTTACGTCAGGAATTATAGGGGAATTCTTTGAAAAGTATATTAAGTCTTTGATAACCAGTCTAAATACGCAGCTGTTACTTCTTAGGTAACGGAAATTATTCGGTGCAAATATAGACAAATTTGTTAATAACATACAAGCAAAATTCCTTTTTTTTCTCTTTTTATTTAAATATACAGTAAAAATGTATCGGGACATGAAACATTCCTATTTCATGTTCTATGAATTCGACTGCCTATACTTTTCAAATATCTCTGTATATCAGGCAAAATGTATCTAAACTCCCTTGTTCGTACGTATTTCTTCTTCTTTTTGTGGTAGGTGTCCAGTACTCTATAATTTCCGTTACCTAAGAAGTAACGGAAACTTAAGGGGTAAAAAAGTATGATTCTAACGAAAGAAACTTTAAGTGCTGGGCCTAAAATTGGGACAGGGGAAGGCGTAGCACACTCTAAACGCTGGTATGTCGCTCTGGT
>QWCB01002057.1_pt1 | contig 19134 bp, 12 predicted proteins | sample 1972511 | NCBI WGS metagenome assembly QWCB01 (sample SAMN09866719, study PRJNA288562) | Human gut metagenome isolate term5_stool, whole genome shotgun sequencing... | isolation source: gut | host: Homo sapiens | place: USA: California
ATACAATAGAATAGTTAAAGACAATGGTGCTATGATTTTTACAGCATCAGGCTTATTTACAGCACAATTAATGCTTTCAAATCCTAAAAATTATAAATACAAAATAGTTTGGGAAAAATCTAAGCCAACAAATTTCTTAAATGCGAAGATACAGCCACTAAGAAAACATGAAGACATAGTTGTGTTTTATAGAAAACAACCAGTTTATAATCCTCAAATGACTAGAGGAGAAGCTTATAGCAAAGGTATACGTAAAAATCAAGTGACGGGTTCATATGGGGACTTCAATCCTGTATTAGTCGAGAGCGATGGAGACAGATATCCTGTTGATGTATTATATTTTAAGACAGCTGAATCGGAAGGGAAAGTTGTTCACCCAACACAAAAGCCTGTAGAATTAGCAAGATATTTAATTAGAACATATTCTAATATAGGAGACGTCGTTTTGGATAACACATGTGGATCAGGATCGTTCTTAGTAGCTGCTTTACTTGAAGGTAGAAATTTTATAGGTATAGAGAAAAATATTGACGTGACTTTATTTAAAAATAAAAAAGTTGATTATGTAGAGATCTCAAAAAATAGAATATTAAAATCTTATGAAAAAATGCTAATAACTGATGGAAATATGTTAAGTGAAATTGTTCCGGTCAATCTATTGGAGGGTGAATATGCAAAGCAAATCAAATTTAATATCTAACGAAAGAAGTGTGGGTAGCGAATTAATTACTAAAATAAATATAATATTTAGCCATAATAACTGGGGTATGAAAAAAGCGGTAGGTGAACTTTCACTTAAAAGTGAGAACGCTAAAGATAATCGAAATTCTACTCTTTTTCCAGATATAATTATATTTAAAGATGAAGATAAATTACAACCTTTAATGGGTTGGGAACTAAAAATGCCTGATGTTCCAATAGATGATACTGAATTTATATCTAATGCTAGAGATAAAGCAGATAGATTGGGTACAGGTGCTTTTGTACTATGGAATTTTCAATATGTGTCTATTTACATAAGAAATAAAAATGGTGAATGGCAAGATAAGGCTACGCATTTTTTTAATCAATATAGTGAAGTATTAATTAATAGAAAAGAAGTTGAAAACAATACAAATGCATGGGAAACACAGTTAGAGGATGTTCTTTCTTGTTTAAATGAAGAATTGCTAGCTGAAAAATTTGTAGCTGCGCCTATAGAGTTTAATATTTCAAATTATGTAAATACGATATCAGATAAACTTGCTCCATTAATAGCTTACAACTACTCAAATCTTACAGATATTACATTTAAAAAATATATTAATCATTGGGTAAAAAATGAAAAAGCAGAGTTATCTATAATTTCTGATATTAATAATGAAAAGAAATCGTATTTAGCATTTGCTAAGAATATCATAATCAAATGGATTAATAGAATTCTATTCTCACACTTAATAAAGAGATATCATACTGGAATAAATGATTTATTGGTTGATTTTTCTAAACATGAAAACATCAATGAGTTATCGGTAAGATATAATGAGGAAGTTAAAAAAACTGACTTTTATACTATATTAAATGTTGGAAAGTATGAAACAATTTTGCCACAGGAAGTTGTTTATAGTATAAATGAGTTTAACATTTTTCTATCACAAACAAATTTTTCAAATGCAAGCATGGAATTTGTTTCAAATATTTTAGAAAGTATTGTAGATGTTTCCAAAAGAGAATTAATGGGTCTTTATACAACCCCAAACAATCTAGCAAAACTATTAGTACATTTAACAATTGATGATGGGGTTGGTGAATACGCAGATCTAACTGTTGGATCAGGAACTATAGCAAAAAACGTGATTAAGTATATTTCAAAATACAATTCTATAGATTATGCTCATGATCATGTTTGGTCTTCTGATAAATATAACTATCCTCTACAAATTGCAAATCTTGCAATGACTACTCCAGAAAGTATTAATAAGAAAAATATAGTTTTTCAAAGTGATGTTTTTGATTTAAATATTGGGGACTCAATTAGTATTGTTAATCCTGTGACAGGTAAAAATGAAGTATTAGAAATTCCTACATTTAATTATATATTATCTAACTTACCATTCATTAGTAGTAATAAAAGGAATGAGTCAGATAAATCAAAAATAGACAAGTTCGCATCTTCTGCTTCACTAGATAGAAAATCAGATATATATCAAATAATATTATTGAAATTCAAAGATTTATTGGACAAAAACAAAGGTAAAATCGGTGTAATAACTTCAAATTCATGGTTTAAGACGCAAAAGAACTACAAATCTTTTTATAAGACCCTTTTGGAATATTATGACGTTGAATACATCTTATATTCGAATGTTGGTAGATGGTTTGTAAATGCAGAAATAGTTTCTTCAATAGTCATATTAAAAAATAAAAGCCAGTCTTCAGATAGAAGTACTAAATTTGTTTCATTAAATATTAATCCAAGGACATGTAAAGAGGATATGATTGAAGAACTATCCGAATCAATTTTATTTGATTCCGAAAGTACTCTATTTAATCTAGAAGAATATGGGTACGATGAGGTTAATGAATTTATCAACCTAGGAGTATCATTAGAACCTCTATTTGACGATGTTAGCTGGATATTAGGTATTAAAGAAAAACTAATAGATTTAAACAGTGTTTTTAACAGTAGTAGAGGTGTTAGAACTGGAGCAGATAAAATTTTTATTACAGGTGTAAAGTATGCCGATGATGAATATATGTTCCCTATACTAAAAAACTTAAGTAAAGTTGATAGCTACTATATTAACACGACCAATGATTACTATTTCTACACAAAAGATTCAATAGATACTATTAAAGACAAAGGCAATACTTCTACAATCAAATATATTAATAAGATTGAAAGCACTCCAGCAGCTATAAATAGAAAAAACAAGAAATATAAATCATGGTATCAAGCTGATCAAAAACCCCAATTTGCTGATTTCGCTACCTCTATAAACCCGGAAAAAAGATTCTTTTGGGTTATGTTTAAAGAGAAGACAGTTGTAAATCAGCGGGTTACTGCATTTAGATTAAAGTATGAGCATAAAGATGATAAAAATCTAATCCATGCATTACTTAATACATCAGTTTCAATATTTATGTTAATGAGTTCAGGCTTTGGTAGAGCATTAGGGGCAACTGATTTAACTAAGGAAGGTATAAGTCAATCGTATTTTTTAAATCCTGATTTATTATCGACAGAATCAAAATCTAAGATATTAGATTCGTGGAAAAAAACAAAAGAAAAGAAGGTTGAAAACATTGATACCCAACTAGAAGATGTTGATTGGATAGAATTTAATAAATTGGTTTACAAGGAATATGGATTATCTGAAGGTATTTTTGAATTAAGTAAAAACAATATTATTAAGTTATTGAACAGAAGATTAAACTCTAAGATAATATAATTTGTGATACTTAGAAATGAGGTAAAGATTTAGAAATGGATTTAGAAAATTATATAGAAACACAGTATAGAGAGATTGTTGAATATATTAATATAGAATTTATTGACTTATATGAAAGTTTTAAGACAGAAAAATTACAGAAAATTTTCTCCACAATTCATCATCTAATGGTTAAGAACTATAAAATCATGAATCAAAGATTGCCTACTAGAGAGTACGGCGCACATTTTTGGGCAGAACCTAGTAGAGAGTTATTATTAGCCATTAATATTGTCACAGGTATGCATCGAGCACTGAAAAACACTAAATTTTCTTTTTCATTTGATGAATATTATAAAAAGGTTATCAAAGAGTCTGAAGAATTTCTTTCTAATAGTGGAGGTAGTGAGATACCGCCAAATATGGAAAAAGTTCAACTTTATTATACTATTCCTATTTTAAAACCAAATGAGGTAATGTCGATTAATTCTCTTAGCGATATCAATAAAACTGTTGATATAAAAATTATCGGAGAAGGCTCGTATGCAAAAGTATTTTCATATATAGACCCTTTTTATGGAAAGAAATTTGTCTTAAAGAGAGCAAAAAATGATTTGTCTGATAAAGAAAGAGTTAGGTTTAAAAATGAGTATAAAGAAATGAAAAATTTATCATCTCCATATGTTGTTGAAGTATATAATTTTAACGATCAGAAAACAGAGTACATAATGGAATATATGGATAAAACTCTAGAAAGCTATATAAACGAAAACAACACTGTATTAAAGCAAACTGATAGGAAAAACTTATCACTACAAATACTGAAAGCCTTTAAATACATTCATTCAAAAAATATACTCCATAGAGATATTAGTCCAAATAATATTTTGATAAAAATCTACGAAGATGTTAATGTAGTAAAAATTTCAGATTTTGGTTTAGTAAAGACACCCGAAAGCAAATTAACATCATTAAATACGGATCTTAAGGGGTGTTTCAACGATCCAGGATTAGTAACTTATGGTTTTAGTAATTATGGAATTGAACATGAAACTTATGCAATTACTCGATTGATATATTTTGTATTAACAGGTAGAAAAAATATAAATAATATAAAAAATGAGAATCTATCTAGCTTTGTTAATAAAGGACTATCTGCTAACTTAGAAGAAAGATTTAAATCAGTTGATGAAATTATTGATTTTCTATATAAGATATAAAAACTCATCTCCTACACTATATTAAAGAGATGAGTTTTTACCACCTAAAGACTTTCTAAATTAATTTTGTAAAATCTCTAATTAAATGAGCCCTTAGGGGCTCATTTTTTGTTGGGCTTATTCGATGCGGTTTGGTACTTATGGGATTAATAAGCTAACTGCGTAACTCACCAAATTGGCAAGTACGGCATAGCGAACGGGGTGCTGTTCTTTCGGCAGTTTTCTGCGGTAGAGAAAAGCTTCGATGCCGAGGACAAGAGCTTCCAGGGGAAGCAACAAGACAGGGCGCATGACCTGCATGATGCCGGTTGTCCCCAGTCGGAAACCGATAAACCATAAGCCGAGATGGAGAAGCGCCTGCGTGCCGAGATTCACAAGGGCGATGTAGCGAAGTGCCACCGCCTTTCGGATTCCTAGCAGGTAGGCGACGGCGAGCTCAATCAGGATCGTGCCGACGATCAGCGCCAAAAGCTTCGGAACATCCGCCAGATAGTCATAGCGGAACTGAATGTCGGTGATGCGGTCTTCTTTTACAGTGACAGTATACTCATTTTGTAAAGCGTGACGCGTGAGCGGCGCACTCAGCAAAAAATGATCCGCTTTCTCGTCATAAAGGAGGATGCGAAACGTTTCCGGTGGATAGTAGCCCCAACGAAAATCGCGAGGAGCCGCTTCCGCTACATAGCCTAAAAAATAATAGTCTTCGGGAAGTGTAAACTGCTGAAATTTTTGTTGAATGGCATCCGGCGCATCAGTGGTCCAGACTGTATTCGCTCTCCATGGACCATACTCTGCAGAGGAAGATAACAAGGTTGCGTAGTAGCGTGTGTCCGATCCGGTGATATGCACCGAAACGTATGGCTTAGGACCCATATCGGCGTGGGATAGGGAAGGACAGAGCAGAAAGAGAAGCAGCAACACAACAAAAAAGCGACGTTTCACGGCAACCTCCTTTTCCGCATTCTTAAGATTATTATATCCGTTTTTTTAGGATCATTATAACGGAAGGGGAACATGGAGAAAACCGAAAACGTCGCAGTTTCTTAGTTTGTTCAGGCGCGCGCATTGGAAGCATCGGTTCGCTGCTTCATGGGCAGGGCAAGAGTTCCCGACTTCGGCAGGCGCAGCTCAAATTGTCCGACCACAAAGGATGAGATGAGGGTCGTAAGGAAGGACCACAGCAGGTTTTGCGCCGGCAGATAGACAAAGAAGGACAACCCAAGAACCACCGCATCGCTGATGAAGTACGCTCCGCTTAACGACAGCGACGTGCGCTTTTTGAGAATCAAGGCAAGGCAGTCGTCCCCACCGGCAGCGCCGCCTCGGGTAACCACCAGACCGCATCCTGCGCCCAAGAGCAATCCGCCGACGATGGCTGCCAGATAAGGTGCATTTTCAAGGGACGGCAAAACCGGACCGATCGCGGAAAAAATCTTCAAGGAAGTGGCATAAGAAAGTGTTGAGAACACAGCCTTTTTCAAAAATCCCCGTTCCAAAAGAAGAATGCCTAATCCGTAAAGGGTAAAGTCCAAAACAATGCTCAACATGGCAGGATCCAGCCCGAAAGCCTTATTCAGCAGGACAACGCCACCAAGTACACCGCCCTCGGTAATGCGGGACGGCATATGGATGTTATAGAGGGCAAAGGCCATTGTCAGATTGCCCAGAACCATTAAAAAAAGATCCAACACGGATAAGTTCATCCACGCCGCAAATCGGCGCAGTAGCTGCATGGGCTGATTTCTCCATGACTTTTTCGACAAGCATTTCATAAAGACACCTCGTTTTCATGGACACGGTGTCTTCCGAACCAAAAAAAGATTGCCTTGGCCGTGAGAAGACTCCGTGCTGTACAATCGTGTGGTGTTTGATGCTATTGTTTGCCATTCTTTCTTGTAAGAACTCTGTCTGCCTCGCCGTTTAATGATTCATCGTGCCACATCAGACAACGTATGAACCCGCTCACAGCAAGGTGCGCAGATAAAAACTACCGCTTAGCGGCACCCACAGGATATTACTATTACTAAAGCATCGTCAGTATAGCATAAAAAGAAGTGCGCTGCAGAAAAAAAAGAACATGTTCGTTTCACAATTATGGCGTATACTCATACAATCCTTTTTGCCGAGAATAAAAGTGGCGGAAAAAGGGTAACACCATCAAGAATCGATAAATGGAAAAGAGGTGTACAGTGAATCCGGACGGAAGCAATAAGAAACGACCGATAATTTACTATTATCTGGCAGTATTTGTGGTGCTGTTGATTATTCAGCTCATCATCAGCCCGATGATTACCGAGTCCCGCATAAAAGAAGTGTCCTATTCGACTTTTACGAAGTTGGTGGAAGAGGGACAGGTAAAGAAAGTGCAAAAGAGCGCAACCGGTTATACGTTTGTGGTGAACGACAAAAACGGGACTGCCGTCAAGATGAAGACCGGCCCGTGGGAAAGCGATACATTGACCGAGCTCCTGGATAAGAAAGGTGTGGAATACAGTGCGGAAATACCCACTACACCCAATCCGATTTTGGGATTTTTGATTACCTTCCTTATTCCCTTGGCTCTTCTGTGGTACATGGGTCGCCGCATTATCACCCAGATGCAGGGTTCCGGCGCAATGAGTTTTGGCAAGTCGAATGCCAAGGTGTATGTGAAAGCCAAGAGTGGCAAGAGTTTCCACGATGTTGCCGGACAGGATGAAGCGAAGGATTCCCTGTTGGAAGTGGTGGATTTTCTGTCAAACCCTGCAAAGTATCGCGAGATTGGTGCGGTATCGCCAAAAGGGGTTCTTTTGGTCGGCCCTCCGGGAACGGGGAAGACGCTTTTAGCGCAGGCCGTCGCCGGTGAAGCGCATGTGCCGTTTTTCTCCATCTCCGGATCGGAATTTGTAGAACTCTTTGTCGGCATGGGCGCGGCGAAAGTAAGAGATCTTTTCAAAGAGGCAAAGAAAAAAGCGCCTTGTATTGTTTTTATTGATGAAATAGATGCCATTGGCAAGCGCCGTGATACCGCTGGCATCAGTGGAAATGACGAGCGTGAGCAGACATTGAATCAATTGTTAAGCGAAATGGACGGCTTTGAAGGCAACAGCGGCGTGGTGATTTTAGCAGCGACGAATCGTCCGGAAATCCTTGACCGTGCGCTTACGCGTCCCGGACGCTTTGACCGCCAAATTCGTGTAGAATTGCCGGATATTCGCGGACGAGAAGACATTCTGCGCGTTCATGCCCGAAAGATTAAGACCGACGCACAATTGGATTTCCGCCAGGTAGCCAAAATGACTGCCGGTACATCCGGCGCAGATTTAGCCAACATTGTCAACGAAGGTGCCCTTAGAGCCGTCCGCGAAGGTCGTAATGCGGTAACGACCGAAGATTTGATAGAGTCGGTGGAAACGGTGATTGCCGGACAGCAGAAAAAGAATGCGGTCATTACCGATCGCGATAAAAAAATCATTGCGTATCACGAAGTCGGACACGCTCTCGTTGCCGCCATCCAGAAGGGGACCGCGCCGGTCACAAAGATTACGATTATTCCGCGTACTTCGGGTGCCTTGGGCTACACGATGCAAGTGGACGAAGAAGAAAAAGTCATCATGACGCAGGAAGATATTTTTCGCGAAATTGTCACGTTTACCGGTGGCAGAACAGCGGAAGAATTCGTGTTTCAGACCAAGACGACCGGAGCATCCAACGATATTGAACGGGCGACACAAATGGCACGCGCCATGGTTACTCGTTTCGGCATGAGCGAAGACTTCGATTTTATGGCGCTGGAAACCGTGAACAGTCCTTATTTAAGCCAGGATACGTCCTTGATGGCGGCGGATGCTACGGCTGCGGAAGTCGATAGCCGCGTCGCGGAGATTCTGAAAAAAGCGCATCAGACCGCACGGAAAATTCTGGAAGAGAACGAAGAGGAAATGCACGTCATTGCCGCATTTCTTTTAGAGCGCGAGACGATTACCGGCGAAGAATTTATGGAACTGCTCAATAAGACGCGCCGGGAAAATGGAAAAACCACTTTACCGGAACAGTCTGCTGCGGATGCGGACAATGCCGCCTCCGAGGAAGGCTTTTCCTCGGAAGAGGTGGATTTGTCGGTGGAGCAGTCGATTGCGTCGCAACCGTCCGCCATCGCAGAACAGGAGGAAGAATAATGGGCGGAAAAGAGATTCTTTATATTTCCGGACATCAAGTGCCGGATACCGATTCCATTTGTTCGGCGATTGCGTATGCCGAATTGAAGAATCGTACTACCGATTACGATGCCATCCCCATTCGTTTGGGCGACGTGAATCAGGAAACGCAGTTTGCGCTGCAGTATTTTGGTGTAAAAGCTCCGGCGTTTCGTGATACCATGCAGGCTCAGCTTTCGGAAATCGAGATTGATACGAGTTATGGCATTTCACCGATGACTACGCTTGCGCGTGCGACCCAGATTATTCAAGAGAATCATCAAAACTCGCTTTCCATTGTGGACGATGACCAAAAGCTCATGGGGGTCATTTCTCTTTCCAACATCACCAATTCCTATGCCACGATATGGAATGATAATATCTTAGGGCGCTCGGATACCCCGCTGGAAAATATTGTGGAAGTCTTATCCGGACAAGTCGTCTATCTGCCGGAACATCCCCGTGAGCGAACCGGATCGATTCATATTCATGCCATGGATCACATTAACGAGGTGATTGGGGAAAACGACATTGTCGTGGTGGGCGATCGCGAAAAGGCACAGGAAGAAACCATCCGCATCGGGGCATCGGTGCTTATTTTGACGAATAATGCACATTTGGCGGAAGGCATGGAGGAACTGTGCAAGACGTATCGGGTAACGGTGCTGCGCACGCCCAATTCCACGTATTCGACTGCGCGTCTTTTGCCCCAAGCCGTTCCCGTGCGGTTCCTGATGACTTCGGAAGGATTGGTGACATTCCATCGATCGGAATATCTCGATGAAGTGCGTGAAATTATGGCGACAACCCGTTTTCGTTCGTATCCGGTACTGGATGGACAGGGGCGTGTCGTGGGGTCCATCAGTCGGTATCACTTGATTAACACACCTAAAAAGAAAATTGTGTTAGTGGATCATAATGAGTCCACCCAATCCGTTCCGGATTTGAACCGCGCGGATATTCTGGAAATTATCGATCACCATCGTGTAGCGAACGTGAATACACCGAGTCCCATCTATTTTCGGGTGATGCCGGTGGGTTGTACCTCGACGATTGTCTCCCAGATGTACTTTGAACAAGGTGTTCGTCCCTCTCGGACGGCAGCCGGCATGATGTGTTCGGCGATTATCTCCGACACCCTTTTGCTTCGTTCCCCGACGACGACGGCGCTGGATCGCTTGGCACTGGAACGTCTTGCCCCCATCGCTGGCATCAACATTGAAGAGTATGCCATGGAAATGTTTCGCGCAGGGACAGACTTAACCGGCAAAGATCCCATCGATTTGTTGACCGGTGACGTCAAGCCGTTTGATATTGAAGGCTCTAAGGTCAAGGTGGCGCAAGTGTTTACGTTAAACAGCGAGAGTCTGGTGAATATGGAAAAAACACTGATGGAGACCATGCAGCAGCTTCGCCGTCAGCAGGGGTTGGATACCTATCTTTTGGTGGTAACGGACATCTTTGCGGAAAACTCGCTTATTTTTGTGGATGGCGAACACGCCGAAGAAATTGCCGAAGAATTTCATCAACCGTTGAAAAACAACAGTTTTTTGGGCGTGGGCTTGCTCTCGCGAAAAAAGCAGTTAGTGCCTAAGCTGACCGCAGCGATCGGACGGGCGAAGGAGAAGACGCGATGAATCGTTTTTCGGATAGAGAACCGATGGGAGAGAAAGGAGCCGCCGAGGAGCACCGGTTTACGACGCAGGTGCTGCCTGCCGTGAAGGCTTCTGCTCCTGCCATTACAGAAGCTGCCGAATGGATTCGTCGAGGAGAGATCGTTGCTTTTCCGACAGAAACGGTCTATGGATTAGGCGCAGACGGTCTTAATGAAGAAGCGGTAGCAAAGATTTTTGCCGCGAAGGGGCGTCCCCAAGATAATCCGCTGATTTTGCACATTGCTACATTAGATATGTTAGATCCACTGGTAAAAGAGGTTACTCCGGCACAGTACAACGCTTTGCAGCGCCTCTGGCCCGGCCCGATTACGTTTATTTTTGAAAAATCGGATCGGGTTCCCGATCGGGTGACGGCAGGGGGATCGACCGTTGCCATTCGTATGCCGACAAGCGAAGTGGCGCGATCGCTCATTGCGCAAGCGAAAACACCGATTGCCGCCCCTTCTGCCAATCGCAGCGGACGACCCAGTCCGACGACGGCGTTGGATGTTTTAGAGGATATGGATGGTCGTATTCCGCTTATTCTCAATGGCGGCGCTTGTGACATCGGCGTGGAATCGACGGTTGTGGATGTAACGGAAGAGCCTGCCGTGGTGCTTCGTCCAGGTTATTATCCGCCCAGTATGCTGGAAAAGTTTTTTCCCGGCATACACATAGATCCGGCGTTGGCGCTGATGAATGGCTCTTCGCCGGCTTCGATGGAAAAATCGACATCGTCCGAAGAAGGCGTGGCGCCTCCTAAGTCGCCGGGTATGAAATATCGGCACTATGCGCCATCCGCAGAGGTGACCATCTACATCGGCGAGGAAAACGCCGTAGAGTCGCGCATGATTAGCGACTTTTATGCCCTTGTCGAAAAAGGAAAGAAAGTCGGCTTTATGGTGTTTGCCGAAGCGGCGAAAAAACTTTCGCTGCTGCTTCCGCCGGAGGAAGCGGTGATTCGTTCTCTCGGAACAGAAGGAAGGATTGATACCATGGGGCAGCGCATTTTTCAGCTGCTGCGCGAATTAGACCGTCATCATTGCGACGCTATTTTTGTCCATGGAATTGAGCCGGTGGGGTATGGCGTGGCGATTATGAACCGCTTGATGAAAGCGGCGGGCGGAAAGAGCATTTATGTGTCGTAAAGCCTCGTTTACGGGTTTTATTCTACGGGGGATTCTGTGGTAGAATAAAAAAAATGCCCGGAAAGGGGGACGAGATGGGAAAACTGGTTGTATTAGATCATCCATTGATTCAGCATAAGGTATCCATTTTGAGGGATAAAAATACCGGAACGAACGAGTTTCGTCATCTGGTGCAGGAAATTGCTCTTCTTGAGGCGTATGAGGCTTTGCGGGATTTGCAATTAGAGGAATATGCACTGGAAACACCGATGGAGTCGACCACGGGATATCGACTGACCGGCAAGAAACTTTGCATCGTTCCGGTTTTGCGTGCCGGTTTGGGCATGGTAGATTCTTTCCTCGATATCGTACCGACGGCAAAAGTAGGGCATGTCGGTCTTTATCGTGATCCCGATTCGCATCTGCCGGTGCAGTATTATCTCAAGTTGCCGCAAGATGTCGCTAATCGTGATGTGTTTGTCTTGGATCCCATGCTGGCAACGGGGGGATCCATGGTTGCCGCCATCGACTTTTTGAAAAAAGCGGGATGCAAAAAAATCACGGCGGTCTGTATCATCGGTGCGCCCGAAGGCGTAAAGACGGTGCAGGAGAGCCACCCGGAGGTAGATATTATCATGGCGGCATTAGACCGCGAACTGAATGAGAACGCCTATATTCTGCCGGGACTGGGGGATGCCGGCGATCGCCTTTTCGGCACAAAGTAAGGAGTTTTTATGGAGTATATACGGGTGCGCAATCGCGGTCCGTTAGAAGGGCGTGTTACCATCAGTGGCGCTAAAAATGCGGCGCTGCCGATACTTGCTGCGTCTTTACTCGGCACAGAAGAGATTGTGTTAGAGCAGGTGCCACCGCTAAAAGACGTGGAAGTGATGGTGGATGTGCTGCGTGCGCTGGATGTCAAGGTGGAATATCTTGATGCGGAAACCATTCGCATTGATGCTTCACAAGTGAACAAAACAGTAACGCCGGGCGAGTTAATGAACCGTATGCGGGCTTCCTTTGTGGTAATGGGCCCCTTGCTCACTCGTCTGGGGCGCACGTTCACCCAAATGCCGGGAGGTTGTAACATCGGGAAACGACCGGTAGATCTGCATTTGAAGGGCTTTAAGGCGCTCGGCGCGGAAATTGACGAAGAACCGGATGCCGTAGGCGCAAAGGCACCGGACGGCGGTTTGGTAGGTGGAAAAGTATACCTGGATTTTCCCTCCGTGGGGGCGACACAAAATATTATGATGGCTGCCACGATGGCGCGTGGGGAATCCATTATTGAGAATGCGGCAAAAGAGCCGGAAATTACGGATTTAGCGAATTTTCTGAATAAGATGGGGGCAAAAGTACGCGGAGCAGGCACCTCTACGATTACCGTACAAGGGGTAAAGAAGCTCCATGGCGCACGCCATGTGATTATTCCTGACCGCATTGAAGCGTCTACCTTCATCGTTGCCGCAGCGATGACCGGCGGTACGGTGGAAGTGCAGAATGTGCTTTCTGCGCATATCCGCCCGATTTTGGCGAAGATTCAGGAAGTGGGCGTTCGTATCGAAGAAAATGACGATGATACCATTCTCGTTCAGTCAACCGGCAGGCTCAAAGCGACCAAGATTCGCACGCTTCCCTATCCCGGATTTCCGACGGATGTGCAGGCGCAATTCATGGCACTAATGTGTATCGCCAAAGGACAAAGTCATGTCGAGGAGACCGTCTTTGAAAATCGGTTCATGCATGTGGATGAGCTGAACAAGATGGGGGCGCTCATCGTGACCGATGGCAATGAAGCGGTTATCCGCGGCGTGGAGCATTTAGTCGGCGCAAAGGTGAATGCTACCGATTTACGTGCCGGTGCGGCACTGGTTCTTGCCGGATTAGTTGCAGACGGAGAGACGCAAGTGCATAATGTGTTCCACTTAGACCGCGGCTACTATCGCTTTGAAGAAAAACTCAAAGGATTGGGCGCAGACGTCGAACGTTTTGTCGAATAACAACGAGGTGCGCCAGCTGCTTCATGCGTTTCGGCGTTCACGAGGTCGCCGATACAGCATCTTTTAGGAGTGCATCGAAAAGAGGTGTTCTATGCAAATTAAGGGGACGGTTTCCACCGTACGCTTTCACAAGGACGAGAGTGGGTGGACCGTCTTTGTGCTGTCCACAGAGGACGGTCCCTTAACGTGCGTAGGCACCTTTTTTTCGTTGACGGAAGGGGAAGATTGGGAATTGGAGGGCGATCTCGTTTTCCATCCCAAATATGGCGAACAGCTGCAGGTGAAAATGGCGCGCAAAGTGGAGCCGACGACGGCAGAACAGCTTATACGCTATCTTTCGTCGGAGGCGGTTCCGCATATCGGAAAAAAACGGGCGACGCAGTTGGTGGAAGAATACGGCGTAAACGTGTTAACCATCCTGCGCGAGGAGCCGGAGGTGCTGCTTTCGCTTCGCGGCATTGGACCCGTGAAAGCCGCAGCGATTCAAGAGGCGTTGATTGCGCAGGAAGCGTCTTCACGCACCATGATGGCGTTGCAGAATTTAGGTGTGGGTCCCAAAACGGCACAGGAGATTTTGCGCGTTTTTGGTTTGGATGCCGTAGAGGAAATCAAAGAAAATCCCTATATTTTGGTTGAGCGAGTTGAGGGGATAGGCTTTCTTACGGCAGACGCGATAGCGAAGAAGATGGGCATAGCAGAGGATTCTCTTCTGCGCACAAAAGCCGCTATTGCTTTTTTTTGTGAACATGCCGCACTTTCGGATGGAGCTTGCTATGTGACCGATGAGGAGCTGGAACGCGGCTTGCGGCATCTGCTGGGGCGTGTGCCGGAGACTCTTGACGAAGCGATTTTTTCGTTGACGGTGGACGAACGTGTCGTGCGAGATGCCGCTAAAAAACGGCTGTACCTGCGTCGTTTTGATGTGGCAGAACACGATGTGGCGATGCGTCTCGTATTGCTTCGAGAAGATGTGGGTGAACCGTTAACGGTGGATTATCCGGCGATAGAAGAGAAACTCGGATTGGTTGCGGATGACTTGCAAAAAGCCGCTATTGCACAGGCAGCGCGGGAACGGGTTGTTGTGATTACCGGCGGTCCGGGCACGGGAAAAACAACGATTGTGCGAGCCATCTTAGAGCTGTTTGACCAAAACGGACTGGTGAGCGCCCTTGCGGCACCGACGGGACGCGCAGCGAAGCGATTGGAACAGTCGACGGACAGAGAAGCCTTGACCGTGCATCGTTTGCTGGGCTATCGTGGAGGAGAAGAGACTTCCGGTCCAAGTCGCAATGCAGAGAATCCGCTGGAAGCCGATGCGGTGATTGTGGATGAACTGAGTATGGTGGATCTGCCGTTGATGGCGCATTTGACCGACGCCCTCAAGGATTCGGCGCGTCTTGTGCTGGTGGGGGATGCCGATCAGTTGCCATCGGTCGGCGCAGGAAACGTCTTGCATGATCTTATCGCCTCCGGCGTGATTGCAACCGTTCGATTAGAACATATTTACCGGCAATCCGAACAATCCGGCATTGTACGTAATGCGCATCGTGTGCGACATGGGGAAATGCCGGTAGCGAACGAAACAGGCGGCGATTTTTTCTTCTTGCCGACGAAAAATGTGCGCGATGCAGCGGATTTGATTGAAGATTTGGTTACGCGTCGTCTTCCCGATTATTATGGGCTTTCGCCGTTTCAGGACATTCAGGTGCTTTCGGCGATGAAGAGGGGGGAGTGCGGTGTAATTAGCCTAAACGCCCGTCTGCAGCGTGCGCTGAATCCGCCTCGCGAAGCGAAGCGAGAATGGGATGTTGGCGATAGACATTTTCGCGAAGGCGATGCCGTCATGCAGGTAAAAAACGATTACGATTTGGCATGGACGACGGCAGCGGAGGAAAAAGGAGAAGGCGTTTATAATGGCGATTTTGGCGTGCTTTCTGCGATTGATGAACAGGGAGCGTCTTTTGAAGTCGATTTCGAGGGTCGCCGGACGCGCTATGAACCAAAACAATTTCACGAGCTCGACTTGTCGTACGCCATTACGATTCACAAATCACAAGGATCGGAGTTTCCTTGCGTTGTGATTGCCGTTGTGCCGGGCGCGCCGATGCTCTTAACGCGCAATATTCTGTATACCGCTATGACACGCGCGCGAAATTTGTGCCTTTGCGTTGGGGATAGGCAAACCCTCAAGCGTATGGTGGAGAACAACCACATCCGACGGCGCAATTCTTCGTTGGATGAACGGCTGAGCCAGGCGTTGGCATTACGTCAGGAACTATTTTAAGGAGGAAGGGTGTCCTTTTTGTTTGTGGAGAAAGATCGCTGTCCTTTTTGTCATCGTCCGGCAAACGGGCGGTTCGGTCTGTGTCGCGATTGCTTGGACATGTTGGAAGCGCCGGGCGCGTGTCACCGTTTTTCTTCCACAGACGATGTTCCCTTTTATGCCTACAGTGCGCTGTTTTATAATCGCTTTTTGCGCCACTACTTTGGAGCCTATAAGTTTCACCAAAGAACGGCGTATGAATTTGTTTTTCAACATCTTTTGAGTGCCTATGCGAAACAGCATCCCTTGCTTTCACGGGCATCTTGGGTATCGTATATTCCACAGCATCATCGCCGGGAAGTGCTTCGCACATCTAATCCGGCAAAAGCACTTGCGGAGTCGGTTTCCTCTGCGCTTGCTATTCCGCTGCTTCCACTGTTGCAAAAAGATTCTTCACGCAAGGCGCAGAAGACAATGGCGGCCTCGGAGCGACTAAGGAATGTGAGAGGGGCGTTTTCCTTATCTCCTTCTGCTTTGCGCACTTCGCCATTTGGCGTGGGCATTGTCTGTGACGACTTTATCACGACAGGAAATACACTTTGGGAAGCCTTGCAAACTCTAAAAGAAGCGCAATGGTATGCCGTGGGGCTAACATTGGCGTGCGTCGACTTTCCAACCGAAGAAGAAAACGAAGGTGGCTGGTTACAACAGAAGGAGGAAAGATGAAAACGGTCTTGGTAGAACCGCTGGCAATAGCGGAAGAACGTTTGAATGCGCTGTCTGCGCCGCTTCGGGAGAACGGCAATCAATTCGAAGCCTATACCACGAAGCCGAAAACAGAAGAAGAATGGCTTTCTCGTATGGAGGGCGCCGAGCAGGTTATCTTGGCAAACACCCCTATGCCGGAAAGCATCCTGGACAAGACTTCCGCCCTTCAATATATCAATATCGCCTTTACCGGAACGGACCATGTGCCGGTAGAAAAAGCGCGCGCTAAAGGGATTCGTGTCACCAATGCCGCGACCTATTCGGATGAAGGTGTTGCAGAGTTAGTGATGGGTATGACCATTTCTCTTCTTCGTCATCTCAAAGAATGTGATGGCGAAATCCGTCAGGGAGGAAAGGCGGCCGATTTTTGCGGAGGAGAGATTGCCGGTCGAACGGTCGGGATTATCGGAACCGGTCGTATTGGAACGCGTGTAGCACAGCTGTTTCATGCCTTCGGGGCGCGACTGATTGGCTTTAATCGTTCGCAAAAGGAGGCGCTAAAAGCACTTGGTCTTACCTATCTTCCGCTCGAAGAGGTGCTTCGGCAAGCGGACATTCTTACGCTGCATCTGCCGAGTACGCCGGAAACCCGTGACTTTCTTACAGCGCGTCATTTTGCTTTAATGAAACCGAGTGCGATTCTTCTTAATTGTGCCCGTGGAGCGATTGTCCATTCGCATGATTTGGCGGAAGCACTGAAACAAGGGAAACTTGCCGGTGCAGGAGTGGATGTTTTCGAGGAAGAACCGCCTCTTTCTTCCGATGAGCCGCTTCTTTCTGCTCCGCATGTTCTTCTTACGCCGCATATCGCGTATTTTACACAGGAAGCGATGGAAAAGCGTGCGAAAATTGTTTTTCGTAACGCTTGCGCCTTTTTAGACGAAAAGAACCGGGAATAATCCATTGCCACTGTCAATGTCGATGGTTTTTCTTTACGACATTGTTTTATAAAACGATGTTGTTCTCCGTCATTGCGTATCTCGTTTGGGGAAATCAAACGGCATTCTGCACGAATCCGCTATAATGGGAAGGAACAGGAAGGAAGAGAGTTGGCGTATCCGGATCGTGCAAGTGGCGTTGTGCTTTCGACCATGCCACATGATCCTGTGGGAGAGATGCTGGAGATTCCCGTAGATCATAGCGGACGAAAAGGAATAGCCCCCATGCGGATGAAGGGAGGACTTCCCGGACAAGTTTGGCGTTGTCGCGTGAAGCGTTCGCATGGTGGCGTGCGCGAAGTTTTGCCTTTACAACTGCTTTCGCCATCCCCTATGGAACACTATCCTTCCTGTCCGCAGGCGGGCTTCTGCGGCGGTTGTAATTACCAGACGATTAACGTGGAAACCGAGCTTCTTTTGAAAAGTCGGCAACTGCGTGCATTGTATGCGCCATTGGGCGTATCCTCGTCGATTTCTCTGTATCGCAGTCCAATCACCGAAGGATACCGCAGCAAGATGGAATACACGTTTGGGGACAGTACGCCGGGCGGACCGTTGACTCTGGGGCTTCACCGTCCCGGTCATTTTTACGATATTTTGCCGACTCCACTTTGCAACATTGTGCCGGAGGATTTCAATTCTTTGCGCAAAGCCGTGGAGCGTTTTTGTCGTGAACGTGCGTGGTCGTTTTATCATCGTGCGACGAAAACCGGTTATTTGCGCCATTTAGTACTTCGTGCCGCCTTGACGACGGGAGAACTGATGGTCAATCTTGTGACCACCTCGGAACATGAGTGGTCTGCCATGGATACCTCGGAATTTTTGCGCCTTCTGCACAATCTTTCTCTTTCTCTGCCTATAGTCAGCGTTTTTCATACCACTAACGACAGTGTCGCGGACGTTGTTCAAGCGGATACGCTTACCCTCTTGGAAGGGCGTTCGTATCTTGAGGAGCGCCTTTTCGATCTCACGTTTCATGTGGGACCATTCTCTTTCTTTCAGCCCAATGTGCAAGGCGCAATCAACCTTTATACGAAGGCACTTGACCTTGCCGGCGATTTACGTGGCAAAACGGTCTACGACCTCTATTCCGGCACCGGTACACTTGCCCAAATTGCCGCAACGCGCGCCCAGCGTGTGGTCGGCGTGGAGATTGTGGAAGAAGCCGTCGAAAAAGCGCGAGAGGCTTCCCAGCGCAATCATCTTGCCAATGTCCGTTTTGTTGCTGCCGACGTCTTAGACGAGCTTAACCGCCTCGCCGACCTCGGCGATCGTCCCGATGTTGTTCTTCTCGATCCGCCCCGCCAAGGCATCCATCCCAAAGCCATCGCCCACATTCTTTCCGCTGCTCCTGAACGCATCGTTTACATCTCCTGCAATCCCACCACGCAGGTTCACGACCTTTCCCTTTTCACCGCCGGTGGTTACCGCATAGAGCAAGTGGTCGCTTTTGACCAGTTTCCGCGGACGAAGCATGTGGAGACGGTAGCACTTTTGTCCAAACTCGATGTCGATAAGCATATAAATATTGAAATTGAGCTGGATGAGCTTGATTTGACCAGTGCTGAAAGTAAGGCA
>QWCB01008611.1_pt1 | contig 19113 bp, 16 predicted proteins | sample 1972511 | NCBI WGS metagenome assembly QWCB01 (sample SAMN09866719, study PRJNA288562) | Human gut metagenome isolate term5_stool, whole genome shotgun sequencing... | isolation source: gut | host: Homo sapiens | place: USA: California
CAAGCCCGAAGAAAAACCGGACAGGTTACGAAACACAAACCACAGAGCTCTCAAAAGTGCTGACTCCGCAAACACTGGGGAAAAACTGTAGGAGAAAAAATAGAAAAACAGTCGCATCAAGCTCGGATCATACTTCCCCACCAAAGTCCGACAAACCCAAAATTCCGAATAAAGAAATGAAACTTAGTTCCTGTTTAACTGTTGTTCCGTATTCTTTTGAAAGTTCTTTTTAAAGAAAATTTAAATATATTTTCATATTGCAAAGCAATTCCTATCTCACATTCCAACTTCCCCAAAATAACACCCGAGCATGTTGCCTGCAACCAAAAACAGTTCTTATAACCTGTCTTCCCCATTTATTTTGTACCTTTGCCACACATTGAAAATCTATAAACCGAAATATTATAAAACTATGGCAAAGGAATTAGAATTAAAGTACGGCTGCAATCCCAACCAAAAACCGTCACGCATCTTCATGCAAGAAGGGGAATTGCCTATCGAAGTATTGAACGGACGTCCCGGATACATCAATTTTCTGGACGCTTTCAACAGCTGGCAACTGGTCAAAGAATTGAAAGAAGCTACCGGACTACCCGCAGCAACCTCCTTCAAGCATGTCAGTCCGGCAGGAGCCGCAGTAGGAATCGAGTTGAATGACACCTTGAAGAAAATTTATTTTGTGAATGACTTGCCACTTACCCCATTGGCTACCGCATATGCCCGTGCTCGTGGCGCTGACCGCATGTCTTCTTACGGAGACTTTATCGCATTGAGCGATACTTGCGACGAAGCTACCGCGCGCCTCATCAACCGTGAAGTTTCAGACGGCGTCATAGCTCCCGATTACACACCGGAAGCGCTGGAAATCCTGAAAAACAAACGCAAGGGAACATACAATGTAATTAAAATAGACCCAGCTTACCGCCCTGCACCTATTGAACACAAAGATGTATTCGGCATTACTTTTGAACAGGGCCGCAACGAAATCAGACTGGACGAAAGCCTGCTGACTCATATTCCAACTAAAAGCCAGCATTTTCCAGACGAAGCAAAACGCGATTTGATTATTGCCCTTATCACCTTAAAATATACACAAAGTAATTCTGTTTGTTATGTAAAAGACGGGCAGGCTATCGGCATCGGTGCCGGCCAGCAAAGCCGCATCCACTGTACACGTCTTGCCGGTAATAAAGCGGATATATGGTATTTGCGCCAACATCCTAAAGTAATGAATCTGCCGTGGGTAGAAAAAATCCGCCGTGCAGATCGTGATAATACAATTGATGTCTATATCAGTGACGATCATGAAGATGTTCTGGCTGACGGCATCTGGCAACAATTCTTCACTAAAAAACCGGAAGTGCTGACTCGCGAAGAAAAGCGCGCGTGGCTGGATACCATGAAGGGGGTATCATTGGGTTCGGATGCTTTCTTCCCATTTGGTGACAATATAGAACGTGCGCATAAGAGCGGAGTGGAATACATAGCACAAGCCGGAGGCTCTGTACGTGATGACCATGTAATTGACACTTGTGACAAATACGGCATCACCATGGCATTCACTGGTGTTCGTTTATTCCATCATTAATTATTCATACTCAGTGCAAATTGCAACACGGATTTACAGATAAAAAGCAAACCATACTTAGCCTGTAAGATCCGTGTTTACAATCCATATAAAAAATCGTCTTAAAATTTATATCCCGCTGTTACAAAACCGGTAATATTCTTCCCTTGAAGTTCTTTTTGAAGTTTGCACAGCCCTAATCGTCCTTCCACTCCTATCACATAATGCCGGTATTCCACCGATAAACCTATCGCCACTCCATAATCGAAACGACGCAGATCAAGTCCATCTTTGCCAAAAGTATTTATTTCAACCACATTTCCAGTATTCCAATCCGGTGTAGACGATGATGACCAGCTATACCCTAAAGCCTTGGTTTTGCCACCAATCCCCCATGCGCCATAGGGACCTGCCGCAACAAGTATATAAGTATTCCGATCCATTGCAAACCGGGCTGCCACCATTACAGGCAACTCCAAATAGGATGCATTTACTTTAGCCTGAGCCGAAATTCCATCTGTTTCAACAATCGTATGATTAGTGCCTTTGGAAACAAACGAAACGCCTGTTTGTAAAGACCAGATCTTATCAAAAGGGCACTCCAAGCCAATGCCTAATTTATACGCCAGCTTTACTTTAGGAGATCCCATATTATCACCTATAATATTTGCCATGCCTATACCGGCCTTTATACTCCAATCCACCTGACTCTGAGCCGGAGTCACCATGCTTACCATCATAAACAGTGCAAAAAGAAGTAGTTTTATCACTCTTACCTTATCTATTAATGCCATATCCCTAAAAAATTGTGTCTTTAATCATAATCTGCAAATATAGCTTTTATTTCATAAACCACGCTTCATCTAAAAAAATGGCTGCTTCTTTCTAAAAGAGAAACAGCCGTTCTTTATATATTTAAAGGTAAGATTATATCTGTGGTCAGAATTTATAACCGATAGTGGCCAATGCAGAAAGGTTATGAGCACTAACACCGCTAGCTACTTTAGTAAAACTTGTGCCAGTTTCAACACCTACAACTATGTTGCCAAATTCAAAAGCAACTCCTAACCCCAAACCGGCATCGAACCTTTTTAAACCATCATCACCGAAAGTATCAGCCTTCTCGGATACACCATCTATTTTAGTTTTTCCGCCAACTCCATAAGCCAAATACGGACCACCTTTGAAAAGAAGATCAAAATTGCTGGCCGTATGTATCCGAGCACCAACCATCAAAGGCAGTTCCAGATAAAGCTGGTTGATCGTCACATCAACCACGTCCCAAGCATCAGTTACTCCATCACCTTTCACACCTTTAGAAATAAAGTTCAAACCTGTCTGGAAAGACCATATATTAGTATTAGCAAAAGGTACTTCCAAACCTATACCCACCTTATAAGCAAATTTAGCATCTGTACCATCCGTATCATCACCATACCAATTTGACATACCAATACCCGCATTCACATTCCATTTCAGATTTGATTGTGCAGAAACACCTAGTGTAACCAATGACAATAAAATAAAAAAGGCTAGTTTTTTCATGACTGTTTGTTTTTAGTTAATAATAAATTTCAGTTCCCAATTCCTTTATACCGTCATTACATTCACAAATATAAGCTTTATTTTGGAAACCAGTCCTAATGTGTAAAGAAAATAAGCGGAATCTTTCATAAAATGAAAAATTCCGCTCACCAAACTATTATACAGTTATATGATTCCTGATTATCAGATACATTTATATATGATTAGAATATATAATGAAAGCCAAAGTTTAACTCATCCGTATCAAAATCTATACCAACATTTTCACTCTCATATCCATGATTCTCTTTTTTGGAATATCCAAGAAAACCATACTTGGCAACCAGACAAAAATGATCAGACAATTTGATGGCAATACCCGGTTTAATACCAATATTCCACGAATTCAAAGCGTCATTCCCCTTCGTTTTTGAAGTAGAAAAGCCAAATCCGCCATCGGCAAATAACCGGACTACATCACTATTCAAAAAGAAATAACGTGCATAAGGAGCAATAGTGAAAGTATTAGTTTTCACATCACCGCTTTTATTATATTCATAACCGACTACTGTACCGACAGACCAATCTTCATTTAGTTCATAACCGACCTCCGGCAGAATCTTGAAAGTAGTATTCTTAACTTCTGTTCCTTCTGTTTCCACTTTATCAGAACCTACTCCAAATGTTCCACCTACATACACCTGCGCATTTGCAGTAATAGCAATCAATGCTACAATAATAGACAATACAATCTTTTTCATCTCTTTTGTCATTTTTAAATTAAACTTTTTACCTATTAATCCACGCCGAAGAGGTTTGCCTTCTTTGTGTTTTACATTGCAAAGGTACAGTTTATTCTATGTTTTACAACATATTTTATATAAAAACGAATAATTCCAAAACAAAGGAGAGGATAATTGTTTAATTATTAATAAAGTACTGAATATTAAATTCAATCTACATTCCTATTTATTCTTATGTCTGTTAGCACGTTTTTTACGAAACTCAGCTTTCATCTTGGCAGCTCCCGACCCATGCAACCCTGCTTCGGTGATTGCTTTTTCTATGTCCATCGTCTATTTTTTAGGTGTTAAATTCTGTTTTACTATCACTCTATTGCCGGCTTTGGTACAAACAATTTCCGTTTTGTGCAAAGTACGGTCTTTCATATCAAAAATCAGATTCGGATTGAAATGTTGTCCATCTATCCGGAATTCCAGATGAAGGTGTTCAGTAGTGGCACGTCCGGTTCTGCCTGTCAATCCTACTGCATCACCGGCCTTCACGATATCTCCGGATTTTACCAAATTCCGGGAATTATGACTATAAATACTTTCCAATCCATTATCATGACGCACAACAACTACATTTCCATAAGCAGCGTATGTTTTTGCCATACGTACTATTCCATCAAACGCACAACGGATAGTATCATTGGCCTTAGTCTTTATATCCGTTCCACTGTGCCCCCGGCGGGCTCCGTATGCAGAAATCACTTTACCACCGGGAAGAGGAAAACAATATTCATTCTCTTTTATACTATCCAGATGAATGGAGAAACTTTTGCGCCCGTTAAAGAGCCCGGGAGTCTTGACTCTGATATGGTTTACTTCCATTGCGGTAAAATTACTCTTGGCCGGCCCCCCAGCCCATGCCGCCACACTTATGAACAATAAAAATAGTAATTGTGTGCTTTTCATTATCTCATTTTAAAAATAAATTAATTCTTCATCCTTGGACGCTGCAAACTCTTTCAAGAGCTCCAACATATAATCTGCCGCTTCCTGCAAACCTTCCTTGCCGCTATATCCATTAATAATAGTCAGCAGATGCGTAGTTCCTGCCTCCAGTTTAGTACGCTCGTTATCACTGGTCGGCGTACCGATTCCGCCCATAGCATCTCTGTAAACAGGCATTCCTTCTATATTCAACTCTCCACGTCCTATCCCTTCATAAGGCTCTCCGGATTTACCGATACCCAACACCAATGTATCTCCTTGTATTTTATCCGCATCAAAGCCACCGATGGAATATCCGTAACGAATAGATACCAAGTTAATAAGATCTACCAAAGTATCTATCTGATACAAGGAAATTCCACGCAGGATTCTACGGCAGAGCGCTTCCCCCGAAGGACGATAACGGCTAGGGTCTTTCCCACATTTCTTATAAGCCTCCCGAGTGGCATGAATCGTAACCATATCCTTAATGGAATCCGTAGTGTACATTTCACGATAGCATATAGTGAACTCGTCTATCTTTTTCCACAAAGATTCGCTATAAGCAGTGTTCTCTACCGTAGCACGGATGGCTATACCGGCAAACTGCGGACAGGCTTTCTTTATTTCTTCCGATACTTTTATTTCCATATTTATTTTTATACTGCGTTCTTCCAATGAGTGTGTTCCTCAGACACCTAAAAGAATGCCCGATAATATCCTTCCCGACCGGATTCCTTGCCGGCGGGCCGAAAAGAAATCATCGTTATTATGATACGTACAAATGCCGGATATCTCAATATGTTCAGGCTTCACACCGTATGCCAACAATTGCTGACGGTTGGCTTCCCACAAATCAATATGCCATTTTGCTTCTTTACGGGCAATCTGATTCATATCAAACCCCGCCTCACAAAAAGCTTGATAAACTTCATCCCCTACTTCAAAAGCCTCCAATGAAATACTGGGACCGATGCAAGCTATGAGATCTTTCCCTTGCGAGCCGTATTGGTTATCCATGACTGAAACTGTCTTCTCCACAATCCGGGCCACCGTACCACGCCATCCGGCATGAATGGCAGCCACTACCTTCTTTCGGGTATCATATAATAAAACAGGAACACAATCGGCCGTAGATACACACAAGCAATAACCGGGAATGTCTGTTACCAATGCATCCACTCCTTCCAATTCAGTATTTACCTGAATAGTATCCACAACTTTCACATGGTCACTATGGGTCTGATGCGGAATTACGAGTTCTACCGATTCCCCGGGTAACAAGCTACGCAGCAATTCCCGGTTGCGATTCACATCTTCTGCCTCGTCCCCACAATATCCGTTACAATTGAACGAAGCGTAGTTTCCCTTACTACAACCTCCGTGACGGGTGGTAGAAAAACAAGAAATGTTGGGATATGCCTTCATCAGCTCATATCCCAACATTTTATTATCTGATGTCAGCCGTTTCATTTCTTTTCCTCTTCTTCGTCCCAATTCTCATCTTCATATTCATAATCGAAGTCATCATCGGCATCTTCTTCATATTCATATTCAAAGTCCTCATCCTCACCCATGTCTTTCAACTCTTCCTGCAGTTTGGCAACATCTTTGGCGCGATGAACAATTGTTTCCGTACGGACACCTTCCAACTTATTGCTGTCCTTATTCAATTCTGTCCATAAAATATCCTTCAGCTGCTGTATCCCCAAGCCAGTTACCGACGAGATAAAGATATGCGGAACATTATCCGGCAATGTCGGCTCCAACATGGCAATCAGTTCTTCATCCAACATGTCACTTTTGGTAATGGCAAGCACACGTTGTTTATCCAACATTTCCGGGTTGAAGGTAGCCAACTCATTCAGCAGGATTTCATATTCCTTACGGATATCATCTGTATCACCCGGTACCATAAAGAGCAACAAAGAGTTGCGTTCTATATGGCGCAGGAAACGAAGTCCCAGTCCTTTTCCCTCACTGGCCCCTTCAATAATTCCGGGAATATCCGCCATGACAAAAGATTTTCCTTCGCGATAGGACACGATACCCAAATTCGGCTCCAGCGTAGTAAACGGATAATTGGCTATTTTAGGACGTGCCGCCGATACGGTAGACAATAAAGTGGATTTCCCTGCATTTGGAAAACCTACCAAACCTACATCAGCCAACAGTTTTAATTCCAAAATAACCATCAGCTCCTGCATGGGTTCTCCCGGTTGTGCAAAACGTGGCGCCTGACGGGTTGCTGTACGGAAGTGCCAGTTTCCCAATCCCCCACGTCCTCCTTTCAACAGAATTATTTCTTGTCCGTGTTCGGTGATATCACAGATATATTCACCTGTTTCAGCATTATAAACAACTGTACCACAAGGCACTTCAATAACTTTGTCTTCACCATCTTTACCAAAGCTTTTGTTCTTCGATCCATTGCCGCCGTGTGTGGCAAACACGTGGCGGTCATACTTCAGGTGAAGCAATGTCCAATAATTACGGTTTCCCCGCAAAATAACATGACCTCCTCTACCGCCATCACCACCGTCAGGGCCACCATTGGGTACATACTTCTCACGACGCATATGCGCAGAGCCTCGCCCGCCCTTACCCGAGCGGCAATATATCTTCACATAATCAACAAAATTCGATTCAGCCATAATTAATAATTTACTAATTTTGTACTCCATGTATCATTATGCAGACTGACACATTGGCGGACTGCTGCATCAGCACATTAGCATATTACTATAATTTTTCAACAGCAGCAACAATGTCGGCAAAAATAGCATCCATCGTACCCAAACCGTGAATGTGCTGATATTTACCTTCGTTCTTGTACCAGTCAATCAGCGGAGCCGTCTGCGAGTGATAAACAACCAAACGTTTCTTTATTGTTTCCTCGTTATCATCCGCACGTCCCGATTCCTGTCCACGCTTAATCAGGCGAGTCATCAATTCTTCTTCGGGTACATCCAAGTCCAACATAACAGATACTTCCTGTCCACGTTCGGCCAGCATTTTCTTCAACGCTTCTGCCTGGGCGATGGTTCTGGGAAATCCATCAAAAATAACCCCTTTGCTTTCCTTAAAGCTATCCAGCGTACTTGCCAGAATATCAATAATCAATTCATCAGGCAGCAACTGGCCCTGATCGATATATCCTTTGGCTGTCTTTCCCAATTCTGTACCCTTCTTAATCTCAGCACGAAGCACATCCCCTGTTGAAATGTGATTAATACCGAATTTCTCTACAATACGTTCACTCTGAGTACCCTTACCAGAACCCGGAGCTCCAAAAATTACAATGTTCAACATCTTGTTTTACCTTTTATTTTTATATTTAGTTGTACAAATTTCATTCCATTACGGTGTAAATATCCCGATAGTTACGTCCCAAGCCATCATAATCCAGACCATACCCCACAATAAAATCATTGGGAATACGCATGGCCACATAATGTATATCCAATTCCACCTTCAATTTATCAGGTTTCAGCAGCAAGGTAGCGATACGGATCTCTTTCGGTTTTCTAGCTTGTAATGTTTCCAACAAGTGCTTCATTGTCACCCCGGTATCCACAATATCTTCCACAATCACCACTGTACGACCCTCAATATCATCATTCAAACCTACCAACTCTTTTACCTTTCCTGTAGAAGAAGTTCCTGCATAAGAGGCCAGTTTCACGAAAGAAATTTCACTGGGAATGGTAAGGTTACGCATCAAGTCGGCAGCAAACATGAATGCGCCGTTCAATACACTTAAAAACAAGGGATTAGTTCCTTCTAAATCCCGATTAATCTCACTCGCTACCCGTGCCACTTCTTTTAAGATCCGTTCTTCAGGAATGAAAGGAGTGAAACGTTTATCTTTGATTTGAATGGTATCCATAACCGCTATTTTATTAAATTGCTGCAAAAATAACATTTTTATTCCAAGTATCGAAGTATTCACATAACCTCTTTTTGTAAATAGTGTTATCTTTGTACGTTCAAACAAAAGAGATTGTCATGAAAATTATTTCGAGCACCCAACTAAAAGAGCTGGACAAGTACACGATTGCCAAAGAACCGGTTGCCTCCATTGATTTGATGGAACGGGCAGCCGAAGAACTGACTCGTGCCATTACCCACCGATGGGATACTTCTTTCCATATTGTAGTATTCGCCGGACCGGGAAATAACGGGGGCGATGCGCTTGCCGTAGCCCGTATGTTGTCTAAGCAAAACTATCACGTAGAAGTCTTTCTGTTTAACACCAAAGGAAAACTGTCGGAAGAATGTCAGACCAATCTTGAACGGTTAAAAGAATGCGGCTCGGTGTACTTTACTGAAGTAAGCACACAATTTGATCCTCCAGTCCTGACAGAAAGGCATCTGGTAGTAGACGGATTATTCGGTTCCGGACTCAACAAACCACTGAACGGTGGATTTGCTGCCGTAGTGAAATATATTAATGCATCCAAGGCACAGGTAGTAGCCATTGATGTACCTTCAGGATTAATGTGTGAGGACAACACTTATAATATCCGTCAAAACATGATACGCGCGGATGTCACTCTCAGCATTCAGCTACCTAAGTTATCCTTTCTTTTCCCCGAAAACGAAGACATTGTAGGCGAATGGCAACTATTGGACATCCAACTGAAAAAAGACTTTATTGATACAGCACAAAGTCCCTACTATATCACAGAGGAAGAAGAAATTCGCAGTCTCATCAAACCGCGGAAACGATTTGCCCACAAGGGAACTTTCGGCCATGCACTGCTCATCGCAGGATCTTATGGCATGGCAGGAGCATCCATTTTATCTGCCCGTGCCTGCCTGCGTTCGGGAGTGGGATTACTGACTGTCCATGTACCTATCCACAACCATGATTTACTTCAGACCACTGTTCCCGAAGCCATTGTACAGACAGACATACACGACCATTATTTTGCCGAGCCCGTGGATACAGACCGTTATCAAGCCATAGCCATCGGTCCGGGGTTGGGACAAGAAGAAGATACAGCGTTGGCCATGATGGAACAAATACAAGGTTGTCCGGTACCTTTAGTGCTGGATGCGGATGCCATTAATATTTTCGGCACTCACCGCAACTGGCTCAGCCGGATGCCGAAGCGCTGTATTCTCACCCCCCATCTAAAGGAACTGGAACGACTGATAGGTAAATGCATGGATACTTACGAACGGCTGACAAAGACGAAAGAACTGGCAGCCTATCTGCAAAGCTATATCATTATAAAGGGATCATGGAGCACAGTTGTCACCCCCGAAGGAAATTGTTATTTCAATCCCACCGGGAATCCAGGTATGGCAACCGCCGGCAGCGGTGATGTGCTGACCGGTATTCTGGCAGCCTTATTGGCACAAGGATATACTCAAGAAGATGCATGCCGCCTAGGCGTCTACGTACATGGTCTGGCAGGAGACATTGCAGCGGAAGAAAAAGGAGAAATAGGAACCACCTCAAGTGATCTTATTGACGCATTACCCGCAGCATGGAAGAAATTAACAGAAACAAAAGGCAAATTTACAAAAGAATAGCTATATTTGCTTACATATATGATAGAATATAGAAATATGAAAAAAGGATTAATCGCAGCAGGGTTACTGGTTTCATTAAGCGGCACCGCACAAGATGTCAGTACATATACTCCCGGAACCATGGGAGAAGGAGTGGTTTATTATTTGCCTAAGACCGAAATAGAATTGCAAGTCACCGCAACCAAAGTTGTCTACACGCCCGGAGAATTCTGCCAATACGCCGATCGCTATCTGCGCCTTACAGGCATATCATCCCAACCGGAAGAACATTGGGAAATAAACAGTATCAAGGTAAATTCCATAGGCATTCCTGACCCGGACAATGCATACGCTGTAAAACTGAAAGACAAAAGTGCGGCCTCACAGGTAGAATTGACTCCTGAAGGAATCATAAAGGCTATCAACACCACCTCTCCTATAGAGAAAGCACCTGTGACAAAGGTTGCCGATACGGTCAAAAAACGTATTGACCCACGCAGTTTTATGACCGAAGAGATTCTGATAGCCGGTTCTACCGCTAAAATGGCTGAGTTGGTGGCGAAAGAAATCTACAATATACGAGAAAGCAAAAACAGCCTGACCCGCGGGCAAGCAGATTATATGCCCAAAGACGGAGCCGCTTTAAAACTCATGCTGGACAATCTGGATGAACAGGAACAAGCCATGATGCAAATGTTTGCCGGCACAACAGACCGCATAGAAAAATCATTTACCATCCGCATAAAACCAGAAGCGGACATGAAAGAAAAAGTAGCTTTCCGTTTCTCAAAGAAACTAGGGATGCTGGATGCCGATAATTTATCCGGTGAACCTTATTACATTTCCATCGTCAACCAAGAAACATTGCCACCGATGGATCCGAAAGGCAAAGAAAAAAAGAAGACGGATGGTGTTATTTACAATATTCCGGGAAAAGCTCAGGTTACCGTATTCACTCCAAACAAACGTTATTTTGACGGAGAACTACCTGTTACACAATTTGGGACAACGGAATGTCTGATAGATAACCTTTTTAATAAAAAAGTAAATACACGAGTGATCTTTAATCCTAATACCGGAGGAATTGTGAAGATTGATAAAGACTAAAACTCCATCTCACCCCTACATAGCAAAATGAGGGTATCCATAATACACTGGACACCCTCATTTTCACTAAAAGACAATCAATTATTTTTTAATATTTGGTTCCTCCAATCCATACCCCTTTTTCTTATTCTCACCTTTCAGCCACAAAGCAAAGAACAATGCAGCCACACCAAAGCCTGCAAATATCCACATGGGAAGTGTATAATCATAAGTCTGCATTCCATCTACTACCGGTCCTTTGCAATACTCATTCAAGACAAAACCAATCAAAGCAGGTACACCCATCAACCCCCAGTTTTGTACCCAGAAGATCAAAGCGTAAGCTGTACCCAACTGCTTTTCCGGAATAATTTTAGGAACAGAGGGCCACATAGCCGATGGCACCAAAGAAAAGCCAATCCCCAATATAATCATAATGATAGTGGCAAACCACCATACATTCAAGACAGGTAACGCAAACATTGTATGAACAAAAATCAACAGCACAGAACCGATGATCATCAGCGTAGCTCCCTTGCCTATCCGATCGTACACATTACCGAAAAGCGGAGTAAGGAACAAAGTTCCCAATGGTAACAGGCTAGGAATAGTACCCGCCAATTCCGGATCTACATTATATTTCTGCACCATCAAGTCTGTAGCATATTTCAAGAAAGGGAATACGGCAGAATAAAACAACACACACAGCAACGCAATCAGCCAAAATCCTTTATTGGTTACAATCAACCAAATATCTTTCATACGGAAAGGCTCTTCAGGTTCCGCCCCTTCTTCTTCTAAAGAAGCATCCAGTTTCTTATCATAGAAAGTATAAATAAAGAATGCTACCGTACCAATACAAAGCATAGTAAGGCACAGCAACAATGGAGCAGGAATATTAGGATGGAACACACCCTCATCATCAGTAATACCAAAGAAAGTAGCGATAGGAACCGTAACAGCCAAAGCCAGCATAGTGCCTAAACGGGCTGTCGCCATCTCCATACCCATGGCCAGAGCCATTTCTTTTCCTTTAAACCACTTCACAATAATTTTTGAGACCGTGATGCCTGCAATCTCTACACCGACACCAAATATAGCATATCCCAACGCAGCCAGTCCTACCTGGGTTTTCATTCCAAGCAAAGTGCTTCCCTCAGCAAATGTAGTAGAAATAGCATAATATTTTAACCCACAGCCCAACACCATCAAAAGGCATGCTCCCATACCAGTAAAGCGCACTCCCATCTTATCCAAAATGATACCACCGATAATAAGCATAAAGGCAAAGACATTGAACCAACCGTATGCACTGGTAAAAATACCATAATCCAGACTATCCCACAGCAGCTCCTTTTCAAGCATCGGTTTTAAGGGGGACATTACATCGGTCAAAAAATAACCGCATAGCATGGTGAAAGCCACCAACGCCAACACACTCCACCGAAGAACCTTGGAGTCATTGAGCTTTTTTTGAATTTGTTCTTTCATTCTTTTATAAGATTTTTGATTAATAGTTTTTCATGTTCAGCTTACAAAGATACAGTTTTTTAGGTAGAGAAGCCTCTTTCCATAAAAAAGTTCTATCTTTGCGTGACGATTAAATCGTTTTATTGTAGGAAATCGTCATAAAATTACTTTTTATAAACTTAACTTTATTGATCATGAAAAAAAGCAAAACATTTCTTGTTTGCGCCATGTTGAGTGGCAGCGTCTTATTTTCATCATGCATCGGTTCTTTCGGATTATGGAATAGTTTGAAAGACTGGAACCAGGGGGTAAGCAACAAGTTTGTCAACGAACTTATCTTTCTCGCTTTCCATATTGTCCCTGTTTATGAAATTGCTTATCTGGCCGGACAGAGCTTCGAACTTGTGAAAATGAACGAAGACGGAACGGCTGTTTTGAGCCTGCAAAACGGAACCTCCATGACTGTCACTCCTGATGCACAAGGTATTGCTACCGCAAGAATAGCTACAGGAAACTCCTTGTTTTTTGCTGCAAGATAATAAACACAACATCATTTAAACACAAAGAAAAGAAGTTGCCCATGCAAACAACTTCTTTTCTTCCATAACAATACTACTATGAAGAAGCAAATCATGCTGGGCGGCCTACTCCTATTATTAGGCTCCTGTACTCCCCAAAACAAAGCGAATGACCCGAATGCAATTGACATTGCCGTAAGTCTGGAACACCTCACAGAATTAAAGACCTCCCAATTGGGAAAACAAATCCGTTATATCCCTTTGGAAACAACAGACTCATCCCTGATTGGCAACTCCTATTCCATCAAGTTATCTAAAGACCATATCTTTGTCTCTACCAACGGACGATGCCTGTCATTCAACAAGCAAACCGGAAAATATCTTGGCAGCATCGGGCACAAAGGAGAAGATCCACAAGGCTACAGCAATGCCAACTGCTTTATTCACCCCCATACCAACAATCTCTACTTTTATCGCCAACCCGACAAGTTGGTAAAATACGATACAAAAGGTAACTATCTAGGGCAAGTACACCTACCACAAAAGATTTCCCCATCCCTTTACTTTACTTTTTCCGACTCCCTTATTCTTGCTCATTATGGAGAAGGAATAGGACAACCGCAAGCAAGTGCGTTACTTTACTTCAACGAACAGGGAGAAGTAAAAGACTCATTGCCGGAATTTGCCAATCCAGGTGATCCTATGGGCATGGACCAGATATCCAGCATCAACGTATTCAAGCAATTACCCGGCAACGCCAACATAGGAGGGTTAATATATATAAATTATCAGGATGGAACAATGACTGTTCTTCCTATAGACCAGCCTTCACTTTGGCTGAACAACGGCAGCATACGTTTCAGAAAAGCGTTCAATGACACAATCTACGACATTAAAGGACACGAAGCTACTGTCCATACCACTTTCCATACCGGGCAATGGCATTTCCCGGCTGAAAAAATGGGACAAAAAGAGGATACAGACAACTACATCGTTATAACCGGTATTCTGGAAACTCCCCAACATCTCTTCTTTATATCTCTACAGGGATTATACGACAAGAGAAAACCCTTCTACGGTATTTACGACAAAGAAAAACATATTACTTATATGAATGATGCCAATGTGGGGCTGACAGATGACCTGACGCATTTCATGCCTTTCTATCCCATCACTTGTACAGAAGAAGGAGAGTATGCCGCTTTATTGGAGATAGGGAAAATGCTGCTTTCCTCACGGAGAACAGCGTTCTCTTTCTTCAACACGTTGAAGATAACAGTATGCTAAATTAGTCACGACCTCCACCCAATGCCTGATAGAGATTGATTACGCCTTGCATTTCAGTAAAACGGTTAGCAACCTGAGTTAACTCCGCATTAAGCAAAGTCTGCTGAGCCGTCAAAACTTCCAGATAAGTCGTATTCCCATGTTGCATCAGCAAAGAGGTACTTTCCAAAGCTTTATTTAATGAATTTATTTGTTTATCATAATAAACTGATTTATCACGGGCCGTCTGATATTTCACCAAAGCCTCGTTCACTTCACTTCCTGCATTCAACAAAGCCTGTTGAAAACTCAGTTTGGCTTCTTCTTGCTGAGCTTTAGCTATCTTTAGCTGTGCTATGTTCGCACCTTTATTAAACAGTGGCTGGGTCAACGAAGCTACAGCCGTTGCAATGAACTTGCCCGGATTGACAATCATACTTCCTGCTGAATTAGTCCATCCCGCACTTCCACTTAAAACAATAGAAGGATAAAAGGCGGAACGAGCCTGATTTGTGGCATAGAAAGCTACTTCCAACGAACGCTCCGCACTGCGTACATCGGGACGGTTGGCAAGCATTTGCACAGGGATGCCTACCGGGAAATGTTCCTTCATCATATAAGAACTGTCCCATGTGCCCGTTCTCTCAATAGCATGAGGAGATTCAGCCAACAACAACGACAAACTGTTTTCTACCTGGTTAATTTGTTCTTTCAGATCAAGAACTGAAGTACATATAGTATAATATGTAGCTTCCATTTGTGAAACGGCAGCTTCATTTGCCAATCCGGCTTCCATCAGAGCACGGGTTGCATCTACGGTTTCTTTCCAGGACTTTTCAGTCCGGACAGAAATGGCCAGCTGATTGTCCAGCATCAGCAAGGTATAGTAAGTATTAGCTATACCGGCTATCAGCTGTGTCCGGACAGCCTGTTTATAGTCACGGCTCTGTTCCAGCAATGCTTTCGCCTGGCGTTTCGCATTACGGATGCGGCCGAAAATATCAATTTCCCAACTTGCCGCCACCGGTAAAGTATAAGTTTGTACAGCTTTTCCTTTGTCAAAACTACTTGCTGTCCCCTGAGGTGACAGAGCGAAAGAAGGCAGATAAGCCAATTTGGCTGACAGCATAGCAGCTTCCGCCTCTTTCACACGCCATTGTGCTGACTGCAAATCCGTATTGTTCCGCAAGCCTTGCTCTATCAATTCCTGAAGCCGCGGATCTGTAAAAATCTCCTGCCAGCTCAGATTGCCGATATTATCCACGGTATCAGCAACTGCCACCTCTTCCCCATACAAATTATCGGGCACTTCGGTTGCAGGTTTATATTGGGTATATATGCCGCAGCTACTCAGTGTGAGCGCTGCGACAGTCAGAGTGATGATCTGTTTTTTCATTTTTTCTCTTCGTTTTTGCTTTCGATGTGGTGTTGTCTCTCTTCTTTTGCTTCTACACATTCCTCTTGAATCTGCCAATCGGCCGCCGGCTGAAACTGAATAGGACGTACCTTTTCCTGTAAATATTGGAATACGATAAACAAAGAAGGTACAATAAACAGCAACGCCAGCGTACCGATCACCATTCCACCCACAGTACCTGTTCCCAGCGAACTGTTTCCATTAGCACCTACTCCACTGGCAACCATCAACGGGAACAGACCGAAAATCATAGTCAGTGCCGTCATCAGGATAGGACGCAAGCGGGCTTTGGCGGCAGAAAGTGCAGCGGAAGTCAGGCTCATACCTGCCTTACGACGCTCGGTAGCGTACTCGGTCAGCAAAATGGCAGTCTTAGCAAGCAAACCTATCAACATAATCAAACCGGTCTGCAAATAAATATTGTTCTCCAGTCCCATCATCTTCGCAAACAGGAAGCTACCCATCAGCCCAAACGGAACAGACAACAACACCGCAAACGGAATGAGGAAACTTTCATAAAGTGCACTTAAAATCAGATAAATCATCAAGAAACAGATAGCAAAGATGATAATGGTAGTACCTCCCTGGTCGGTCTCTTCACGGGTAATACCACCAAAGTCGTACCCAAAACCTTTGGGAAGTGCCTGTACGGCAGTTTCCTGAACGGCACGGATGGCATCACCGGTACTATACCCTTCGGCAGGCATTGCATTTACAGCAATAGAATTGAACATATTGAAACGGCTCAGCGATTCTGCCCCATAACTGCGGGTCAATGTCACAAACTGGCTGAGAGGAGCCATCTCGCCATTAGACATACGCACAAAGATATTATTCAACGAGCTTTCATCCACACGATATTTCGGATCTGCCTGAATCATAACCTTATATACTTTAGAGAAACGATTAAAATTTGAAACATACTGCCCACCATAATAGCCGGATAATGTGCTTAGCACAGCATCCGGAGTGATACCGGCACGCTTACATTTGGACGCATCCACTTCTACCGTCCATTGCGGATAACGGATATCAAAAGTAGAGTATGCCATCGCGATCTCGGGACGTTGGTTCAGAGCACCCAGATATTGTTGAGTGGTATTGAAGAAAGTGCCCACATCACCACCTTGTTTATCCTGCATATGGAGTTCCAACGCATTACCCATACCATACCCCGGAATCATACCCGGAGAAATAGCAAATATACTGGCATCCTTGATGTCTGCCGTACGGCCATATACCTGTCCGATTACTGCCTGAACATCATTTTCCTTTCCTTCACGCTCATCCCAAGGTTTCAGTTTCAGAATCAACATACCAAAAGAGTTACCCTGTCCGGCTAGCAGACCATAACCTGCCACACGCTGCACATGCAGCACCTGAGGAATATCCATCATGCGCTTTTCAATACGCATCATTACGTCATTAGTCGTTTTCAATGAACTACCTGCCGCCGTGCTGACATTCACAAATACAACCCCCTGGTCTTCATCAGGTACCAAACTGGTTTTAGTTGTATTCATCAAGAAAGCCAATAGTACTACCGAGGCCGCAAGAAGTGTCCATACCATCCATTTGCGTTTGATAAAGAACAATACCCCTTTCTTATATCGTTCAATCATTGCATCGAAAGCAGCATTGAACGCTTTACGGAAACGTGCTGCAAAATTGTTTTTTTCCGTTCCATCCTCATTGATATACGGTTTCAAGAACAAAGCACACAGCGCCGGACTCAAAGTCAGTGCATTGACGGCAGAGATACCTACGGCAACCGCCATAGTCAAACCAAACTGAGTATAAAAAGTACCCGAAGTTCCACTCATAAACGAAACCGGAATAAACACAGCCATAAATACCAACGAAGAAGAGATGACCGCATTGCTAATCCCCTTCATCGCATCAATACTAGCCATATAAGAAGAACGATATCCCACATCAAAACGCGCCTGCACCGCCTCGACGACAACAATGGCATCATCCACCACCGTACCGATCACCAACACCAAAGCAAACAGGGTAATCAGGTTGATACTGAATCCTGCTATGGACATAAAAGCAAATGTACCAATCAAGGACACGATGATCCCCACCAACGGAATAATAGTAGAACGGATATCCTGCAAAAATACATATACAATTAAGATTACCAAAAAAATGGCCTCGAACAAGGTTTTTATCACCTCATGGATAGATGCATACAAAAAGTCATTGGAGCTCATAACCTGAACCATCTCCACCCCTTTGGGCAGATCCTTCCTTGCTTCTTCCAAAAAGGTATCAATATTATTGTTTACTTCTGTCGCATTCGATCCTGCCGTCTGAAAAATCATACAGGAAATACCAGGATGACCATTCATAGCCCCATGATAGGCATAGCTTTCCTCGCCCATCTCTATATCGGCAATTTCTTTCAGCTTCAACACTTCGCCATTATCCGAAGACCGGATCACAATTTCCCCAAACTCTTCCGGAGTAATCAGACGCCCTTTATACTTCATTGTATATTGATAAGTTTCATCAGAGTTTTCTCCGAATGAACCGGTAGCCGATTCAATATTCTGTTCAGCCAACACTTGGGTCACATCCGATGGAATCAATTTATACTGGGCCATCACGTCAGGCTTCATCCAGATACGCATACTATAGTCACCCCCCATAATCATCATATCACCCACACCCTGGATACGAAGAATAGCAGGTTTCAAGTTAATACTGATATAGTTGGACAAGAATTTCTCATCATACGAATCACCCGGACTATATAGTGAGAACATCTGCAAAATACTGGTCTGCCGCTTTGAGGTAGTCACACCCACCTGCGTTACTTCTGCCGGTAACTGTCCTGTTGCCTTCGATACACGGTTCTGCACATTGACCGCTGCCATATCGGGGTCTGTCCCTTGTTTGAAATACACAGTGATATCCACAACTCCGGCATTTGAAGCGGTAGAAGTCATATAAGTCATATTTTCCACACCGTTAATCGCTTCCTCCAACGGAGCGATAACACTCTTCTGAAGAGTT
>QWCB01001852.1_pt1 | contig 19104 bp, 8 predicted proteins | sample 1972511 | NCBI WGS metagenome assembly QWCB01 (sample SAMN09866719, study PRJNA288562) | Human gut metagenome isolate term5_stool, whole genome shotgun sequencing... | isolation source: gut | host: Homo sapiens | place: USA: California
TATAACCGTTCGGGTTCTCTCATAGGACGCTACGAGAGTGGCAAGATATATAATCGCTCGGGTTCCTATGAAGGCAAGGTCAATTCGGGGCGTTTTTATAACCGCTCCGGAAGCTATGTCGGCTACGAACGTGATGGAAAGTTCTACGACCGATCGGGCTCTTACATCGGTTATACAAAGGCTGGAAAGTTCTATGACCGCTCTGGCTCTTACATCGGTTACATCAGTGGCAACAACGTCTATAACCGTTCTGGTTCACTGATAGGCAGAGTCAGGAGAGTGCCAGACTTAATAGTTGCCCTTGTCTATTTTTATGGCTATTTTCCCTTACGTTGAATCCAAAATCCAACAAGACATGAGAATCATATGCACCAGTGACTGGCACTTATGCCACAGTGCAAAAAGTCATATAGCAATAATAATCCAAAAATGCCAAGGTGACAAATCTTTCCTCAATTTGAAATTGGAGCCTCAAAAAATACTGGCATAAATCACAACAAATACACTCTCAAATTTCTCTTATTTGAAAACTAATCAAAAGAAAGTTCAAATTTGCCAAATTTGATGATGTCTTATAATGACCTGATTGATAGGCTGTTGTGCACACTTATCCTTTGCTGTATTTTTCTTGAGCCGCCTTTGCCTGCGATTACGCACGATTGGCATCGCGACAAAGTTCTAATCCCATGGCAACAAGATAGCAACGGCAGAACGACAGAACCTTCATGGCAACGTGATTGAGTGTTATTTGTAAAACCTGTGCTGTGTTTAGCTGATAGATTTTTCGAAGAAACAAGAAAAACATGGCGTGATTTTTTCTGTAGCATCATTTTATGATGGCTAAAAAACATGATGTTTTCCTGATAATCCTAAAATATCAGAATAACCCGTACTATGTTTGCATCCCCCTCGATAAACAAAAGATCATTGGTGAGCTTCTGAGCTTCCGGGATTTTCGTAAAAGATACTTCATATTAAAAAGAGCAATGTGCTGAAAAACTGCGCATTGGTCAATTCACCAGTACTCCGACTGGGGATCGGATCCGGATCAAAGTTTAGGAAACCTCCGTTTTATCCATTGAACTATCAGAGCCCATTATTTCTAATGTAGGTGCAAAGATAATTGTTTTGGACAATGATATATTGGTTGACATGACCCTGGTTGCTCTACCGAGAGAAAAGTTAAACTTTTCTACACCAAGGTGCCAACTCTTCAAACACGTTTTGTAATTTTGCACTTGCTGGTTGACTCTGCCCTTCTAATCATCTGTTTTAATAGATGCAAAATTTTTCTCTCAATTTCTTGATTTATCTCAAAAAGATTTCATATCTTTGCCCATGAGAACCAAAACTCGAAGCCTTGGAGGCTGTTATTAACGATAACAAAAGCCCAAGGGTGGGGAAGGAATGCCCATGAGGGGTGTTTTAGCTTTGGGGATTATATATGATTAAGGCGTTTACTTGACGCTTTGTTCTTGACGCTAAGAAACTTCGCAACTTTCTATCACTGTCGAGAATGAGGCAACAGTAGATGTCCATGGATGTGTAATCGTGCAGCCTAAGGTAAACCTTTACTTTAAGGTTTACTAATGGGTTGGTTTGCATATCGGCGTGGGCTTCTGCGTTGCTCGTTCAACAGTGATGGGCAATGCGAAGGCCTCTTAGCGTGGGACGGGTGACAATATGACTCCCACGCTTTTTTTGTATATATCAAGCCTATTGTTAAAAAAATCTCTGTTTGGGAATATAGAGATGCAACACTTAAAGCTATGTGGATGAGATGCATGTGTTGTGGGAAGGAATATCCTGCTAATTTCAGTTGGTACGTTTGCGACCAATGTGGTTATCGTATTTGCCCATTCTGTTTAAGCAAACACCAAGGACCTTATGGATCTGGCTACAAATGTAGTCAATGTAGATGGGGACATTTGAAAAAAATCTAATATTAAATAGAATCTATGAATTTATATAGAGTAAGCACAACTGAACTTGATGTTGGTGGGACAATTATGCCTAATCCAGAAGGTTTCTTGTCGAACATTTCGGGATTTCAAAAGATAGCTGAGGATTTTATTGATGAACATATTCCCCATGAATTAGGGATTAACTCTCGTAAAGAATGTGTATTCCTCTTTCTGGACTTAAAAAATGCTATTGAGTATTATTTGAAGGCTCCAGGAGATCAACATATTTATATATACGAGGTATCTATCCATCCAGAAGATATCTTGAGAAAATGTGATATGGGGCTAATTGACGTTATAAAAAAACTAGTAGAATTTAAAGCAAACATTAGCGTGATTAATCAAATGTGCATATACTACTGGCATTCAGGAAGTACTCCAAGTAGTTGTTACGAATATCTGGTCAAGAAGGCAACAATAGAAAACCTATTATGGGAGGGTAATACTCTAGAAATTAAAAAACAATGTGGTAGGGCTGGCAGTATAGAAAGGACTTCATTGTATAACAGCTGTTTAACTCACTCAGGGAGAAAATAATTCATATTGTAGTAAAAATACTTGTCATATTACAAGAGGAATCCGAAACGCTTTATAGGGAGTAGGAAAAATTATAAATCGTTTACATCATGAAGAAGTATGCAAAACCAAAGATGTTGGCAAAGAATGCCCCATCAGGATCTTACGCAGCAGGCTGCAGTGGTAATATTCCTACTACATGCCACTTCTGTGAGGGTGCTCGCTAATTTTTCATTAAATGAGGGGATTGCCTGGGATTCCCTATGCAGTCCCTTTTTTAAATATTATTATGTTAGTTAAGCAGTCAAAAAATAGTTTTATCCGAATTTATGACAATGGTAAATTAGGATATATCAACAACCAACTGACTCGGTTAGATAGAAGTTATGACGAGAACGGTGCCATTTTCTTATCTGAACTGTCTCGCTGTCCAAAAGATATTAACGATATTTTCACTAATCTGTTGTCTATCTATTCCGATGTCGACAAAGAAACATTAGAAAGTGATTTTTCTGACTTTATCCTAGATCTGGAAAGTCATAAGTTTGTTGTTACAGGTGATTCTCTTGAAGAAATAGAGAAGAAGGACGTTTCTTTTAGCTATTCATTCGAGAAGCCTGGAAAATCAACTTATGATTACACCCAGATTACCAAACAAAGCGTAGATAAAACTTCAGAGAATTTCTTCTTTGAACATGACAAAAATAAGCCGCGTCTTGCTAGTCTTCAATTTGAACTGACCAGCAGATGTAATGAAAGATGTATCCATTGTTATATACCTAATGGGAAGAAGAATAGTGGGTCCGATTTGTCTTTTGATGAATTCAAGTTTATCATCGACCAGTATATAGCAATGGGGGGATTACATGTTACTCTTTCTGGCGGTGAGGCTTTAATGAACAAAGATATTCTAAAGATTTTAAGATATTGTAGGGAAAATGATCTTCAGATTTCACTTCTTACAAATCTTATTGCTCTTAAAGATGAGCAGATACCGGTATTGAAAGAAGTTAACCTCTCTTTAGTTCAGGTGTCACTGTACAGTATGAATCCTTTAAAACATGATAAGATAACTACGGTAAAAGGTTCTTTTGAAAGAACAAAAGCTGCCATATTAAAATTGCACGCTGCAGATGTTCCTGTTCAGATATCGTGTCCGGTTATGAAAGCTAATAAAGACGGATATGATGAAGTTATCAAATTTGCACAAAGCTTAAGAATGAAGGTTCAGACTGATTATATCATGATGGCCGAAGCTAACTTTGACACTAGCAATCTCGCAAACCGCCTTTCTATTGAAGAATCAGAAGGTGTCATCAGAGATATTATTGACAATGACCCCAATTATAAGAAGGCTATTTTGGAAATTGAACCATGGTCAAGTCTTCCTAGAGAAGAGTTCGCAAATATGCCGCTTTGTGGAGCAGGAATGAATTACTTATGCGTGACTGTTAATGGTGATGTATATCCATGCGCTGGATGGCAATCAATGATAGTAGGCAATGTTTTTAAACAATCTCTTAAAGATATTTGGGAGAATTCTAAGCAGCTTAATTTTATCCGAGGAATCAAGCAGAAAGATTTCCCGAAATGCATGGATTGTGAAGCCCGGGATTATTGCTATATGTGTCTTGTACGTAATTATAATGAAAGCGACGGAGATATGTTTAAGATTAACAAACATTTTTGCAAAGTTGCATTCCTGAATAAAAGGCTGATTGAAGAATGGAGAAGTGAATTGAAGAACTAAATGATAGACAATCATGTTCATATAGGTTGGTTTAGTGATGGGTACCATGATCCGCTTGATGTCCTCAAATCTGAAAAAGAAGTTGGAATTTCTGAAATAGCAGTATCATCAACATCAACTTGTGCAGAATTGTACAAGCTCGTTGTTAAGGAAATGAAGTCATTAATAAAAGAAGATGGCTCTAGTATCCATCCCATCCTTTGGTTAACTCCAAGGATGCTGAAAACATATGGAATCAGGTTCATGCTTCATAGTAAAATCCAGTGGAAAGGCGTCAAACTGCATTGTGTATCACATAGGGAATGGTATTATAACCAGAAACTAACCAATAAGGCTATTGATATTGCAAGGAGATTAAAAGTACCTGTATTACTGCATACTGGAGAGTTTAAGGAATGCAGAGCAGCTGTTTTCGAACCATTAATAAAATCAAACGGAGATATCACGTTTGTTTTAGCTCATGGAAGACCGATTAAACAAACTATCGAAATCCTGTGCAAGTGTACAAATTGTTTCGTCGATACCGCCTTTATGCCGAGGGAACATATTAAATTATTACTGGACTCTGGCCTGGAAGACAAAATAATCTTCGGCACAGATGCTCCTATAAATTTAATTTACGTAAAAGGGCTTTCTGTTAGTCAATACATAAAAGAAAGATTGATAGAGTTGCATAGCATCTGCTCTGAAGAACAGTTTGAGAAGATAACATCCTTTCATGTTTATCATTAGCTTTACCCACAGCAACGGGTTAGAGCATTTTGGCATCATAGTCACAAATTCTATCCACTTCGATATGATTTCATGAATGGGACATACTCAAAGATCTCCCTCAGGCGGTCGGACATTAAGATACCATACCACTCGCCTACTTGTTCAGGTGCAAGGTTCGAGGTGAATATCATCGGCATCTGTCTGTTGTATCTCCATGCGATGAGGTCCACCATTGGGGTGAGGACATAGCGTTAGACGCTGATTTCACGAGGCTCCGTGCCGAGATCATCAATTGCCAGCAATCACGATTGATAATGTTCTTCCACTTGGTATGGGCATCCTAACAGATGTTTGCTAACTCACGGGCGTTGAAGATGCCACGTGGGAAAAAAGTCATCTTGCGCATCCCATTAATGTACCACCCCTTGCTGAGTAGCAGCGCATGGTAAAGGAATTGGTTCAGCTCGAAAACGAGATAGAAACGCTTCAACAAACCATTACCGATTGACCAGGCATGAGGCAGGCAATACTGGATAATTATCTCAAATAAAGAATAGAAATGGATGTAAAAGCTTTCTTTTTATATACTATCGCAGTTATAGGCAGTTTTATCTTCTTAACGTATAAGAGATATATAGTCAACCCTCAAAAAGGCGACATACCATTTTTCATATAGACCTACGGGATGAATTGGTGTTGAGAATTAAACCCCTGTCTTCCACAGCACTATACAATCACTCTTTCAATAAGGTACAAAAGAAGTCTCATGGCTCTTTTGAAGTTAAATGCGGCAGCTGTATCATGACATTGATAGAGTCTCCGAAGAGACCCTTGTAGAAGTTCCTCCCTAACCGATGATCTGCCTTGTAGTGGCCAATAACAGGTTCTGTTCCTGGCCGCTTTCGGAAGAGTTTGTGTTTTTTCTTGGTGTACTGTGAGTCTGTTTTATTGGGTGTGTCCGGCAAATGTATGTGACTCTATGCGGGAATACGAGAATGGCATATACGGAGACAAAAAAGATAGAAAACAAACAATTTGATAGATATACGTATACTCGTTTTTCTTTGCTGAGAAATAAAAGCTATCTTTGCTGCAAATTAGAAGGAGATATTTAAATATTCACTAAAAACAACGATATTATGGCTTGGATACCTTGTCAATGTTGCGGGCAGGAGCTCCCTGAGCACTGGAACTGGTACGTATGTGACAAATGCGGTTACCGCATCTGCCCATCATGTTTAGCAAAACATTCTGGACGTTATGGTGCCGGATATAAGTGCAGCCAGTGTGCATTCGGACACATGCAGCGCAAGTAACACGAGTTACTTACCCTTAAATCCATAAATAAAATAGCTTTATACAGTATTGAAAATGAAACTTGTCTGGGTATCTCGCACTCAGGTGCAGTGAACGTAGAGAGTGAAGCCTATCGATGAGTTCAATCTTTGTATGGCTACTTAAAATATGAGATGAATTTACAGTTGACAAATATTCATATTAATGAAATTTAGTTATGGACAAAATGTTAGAAAAACTCAAGGAACAAGAAGCAAAACTTGTTAAGGAACAACAAAGTCATTTACACGAAGGAACAATAAAGTTGTCACCAAAGATTGACATTGAGGAAAAGCTCCGCAATGGTTATATCACTGCTGAAGACTATAGAAAATCACTTAGTAATAACAATGGTAATATAACGTGAGTTTGACGAATTCACGTTGATAATTGGGTAGGAGGTAAAATGGATTCTCCGAAGAGAGAATGTCCCTGACCGATGATCTGCCTTGCAGTGGCCTATAACAGGCTCGGTTGCAGCCCGCTTTCGGAAGAGCCTTTGCTTTTTATTCTTGGCGTACCGTCAGTCTGTTTTCTTTGGTGTGTCCGGCAGATGTAGGTGATTCTATGTGGCAATACGAGGATGGTATATGCGGAGACAAAGAAGATAGAAAACAAACATTCTGATAGATATACGTATACTCGTTTTGCTTTGCTGAAAAATAAAAGCTATCTTTACTGCAGATTTAGAAAGAGTTATTTAAAATATTCACTAAAAACAACTATATTATGGCTTGGATACCTTGTCAATGTTGCGGTCAGGAGCTTCCTGAGCACTGGAATTGGTACGTATGTGACAAATGCGGTTACCGCATCTGCCCATCATGTTTAGCAAAACATTCTGGACGTTACGGTGCCGGATTTAAGTGCAGCCAGTGCGCATTCGGACACATGCAGCGCAAATAACATGAGTTATTAACCCTTAAATCTATAATTAAAATGGCTTTATACAGTATTGAAAATGACACCTGCTTGGGTATCTCGCACTCAGGTGCAGTGAACATAGAGAGCGAAGGTTACGTAGAGCTCTCAGATGAAGAGGTAGGAAAGATTGTTGACCTCATCAGGCAGAAGAAAACGACAAACATCATAGGACTGGGACTGGAAGAGAAATATCCGGACATCTATGAAAAACTCCGTGAGGCCTACTACGATATGGCTTATAATGAAGAAGAGCTTCATTGGATGTGGGAAGGATACAATAACGGATACTTCGAATATGATGTAGGTGAGCTGATGGATTACTGCGAAAAGAATTGTGGATTCCACTTTGAGTTTGACAAAGAGGACTATATTGAAGACGGGGAATTTGACGAGGATGGTCTTAATGATGACATGTTTGAGGCCTTCAATGACTGGCTCGATGATTATGTGACTGGTCTGGAAGACGATGAGGTTAAGCTCTTCTTCTATAATCATATGAATGCAAGATTAGAACTCGATGATGTCAAATATTCGGTTGAGATTCCAGGTGCCATAATCAAACTTGCAGAAAAGAAGGACTAACAATGGACGAGGAATTTATTGAATATATGAGGGACATGAACCAGATTGGGGCATGGGAGACCTATGGGATGGATGCAATCGCTGTAGTAAGTCAGGGAACTCCGGGTGAGTATACAGATAACCCGACTGTCAAGGAATATGAGGCAAAGGGCTATAAGCTGAGAGATGCCAACATATTCGGACAAGGCTATGAAACTGGCGAGATACTTATATTCTCAAAGTCAGAATGACTTATTCACAGTTATTACATGGTCCACAATATCATGATAAGTGCGCATAAAGAATGAGCACTTATCCCTTAAATTTGCTACAAAAAAATCGAAACATGAGCTACTTTGATAAAATACTTGACAAGCGAAATCTGGATAAATGTCCACTGCCGCTTTGGAAATTAAAAATTACCGATGAAGAGTACGAAGAACTAAGAACTGTTCTTGAAAAACGAACACACATCATTGGTACTAATGATGTATTCAATGGGTTTCAGCGCGAATGTGCATTATTCTATGCAGAATATTGGCGCAGAGAGTATTGTGAGGGTGCTCATGATACGGCAGAGGTGTACAAGACACTTAAGAGTACAATCCACAGCAGAAACTTCACGGAGATTTTCTATGAGGCAGCAATTAAAGGTGCAAAGTATCTTGGAATACAAATATACCAAGGTAAACGAACTGAGGTGATGGACTCTCTTCTCTATCAGGGAGGACTTCCTATGCGATCGGTAACCGACGGTGATAGAAATGGTGTTTGGAACAAATTTACTCATGGTTTGGTTAATCGCCACATAGATTTTGATAACCAGAAACTTGGCATTGTTGCAACTGAAAGTAACTCAATGCGTCAATATTGTGACCAATTAGTAGATGCTATTGAGGCTGAACAATATATGCTATTGCCATTCTATTGTGACAATGAGGACAATAGTTGGTTTGTGTATCTAAAGAATCTGGCAAAGCAAGAACGTCACAAAAGAAGACAGTTGCGTCCTTTCTCTTTAGATTGGGAATTTACTCTTGATCAAAATGCCTGCAAAATTACTGTCAAATATTTGGTAAAAGGACTTCAGAACCTTCCTGGCGCTTTCATTGAAGAACAAAACCTACAGAACTTCAAATTCTTCACCACTCAGGTGAGAGTTAACGGCAAGGCTATAGACTCTTTCGACTATATTAATTTCTATAGCCGCTATGCTGTGGTAAGCAAGCATCCATATAAGGATGGTGAAAATGTGGCGTTCTATATCAACGATGCTCCGGAGCCACACTTGTCTGACGAGCTCGACATGAGTGTTCCTCACCTAGTGTATAGGAATGAACGTGGAGCATTCGTGTTAGGCAACAGATTGGGTAAGGTAGAATCGGCTATTATCTATCCAACGAGTTGGAAATTAAATAACAAAGACTTAGTAGAGGAAACCTACACATGGAATGACGGTTCTTATAAGGTTGCTATCATTCCCGAGAAGTATATTGACCCAATAGTGCTCATTGGTGAAGATGGAACGTTGGAATTATCTTCTAATGCTCGGCTGGTTTGGACCGAGGTTAGAGGCTGTTCGGTGAACAATCATGATGTTGTCGAACAGCTTTATGATGCCAGCAGCCTACATTTTTTCATCTGTTATGATGGTGACGATGGAGTGAAGAGCTATAAGGCCAATGAGATGGAATATAAAGGTTCCAGACAGAGCTCATGGCAACAGACTATACCATATGGTCGTATCTCTGCACGTGCTAAAGATGCAAGCGGAAGATTTGTAACACCCTTACGTCTTATTAATATCGGCTCGAAAGACGATCTCGTTGTGTTTTATACGTCAGAAACAGAGGACACATGCTACATAAAAGTGTTATGGAAGCATGGTAAGGTGATATGCGAGAATGGGACCAAAGGTGTGAATGAGCAATGGGAGGTGAAGAAGGAAGATTGTGAGAACAACAAAATTTTATTCACTCTTGTACCTGAAGATAACCCCAACAACCAATTCTCAATCCATATTCGCGCTCCTTTCAAAGAGTTCTCTATACTCGATGTAGATGATAAACCCGTCAAGAGCAATAGTTGGGTGCCCTATGTTGACATAGACAAGTATAAGTATCACATTGTAGGTCACTATATTAAACAATATAGCTATGGCAATGTGGTGAGGGAATTACAAGAGAATGCAGATAAGCTTTGGATAGTTGAGAATGGCAAACGCATGAAAAGTATTCCGTTTGAGGGCAGCCTAACAACTCTCTTTGATTCTCGTGAGGTTATACGTGCCATGCTAGACCAAACGTCAGAAAATATGCTCAACGCTGCAGTTGAGATTAGATTTCTGACGACTAAGGGAGAAGAACTTATACTCGAGGTTAAAGATTCTCCTTATAGAACGTCCAACTTTGCTAATCGAATTTATATTAACTCAAAAGACAGGCAGGTTATAAACTATCATGGTGCTTTAAAGCTGTTGAAGTTGGACGAGCCACAACATGAGCCATACACCCTCCTACCTGATGAAGAAAATGGTTTTACTGTTCCTGAAGAAGTTTATTCTTGGGGTAATATCATTGTGGCTGGTAGAAGCAGAGGAAGAATCTGCCCAGGTCTCATGAATATGACTCAAGAACTCACAGGAGAGAAGCGACTAAATATAAGGGCAGAAGCAATCAATAAAATTAATGAAGAAATTGCCAATTCTAAACTTGGCGATGGCTTCTGGACAAGAGCTCTTGGCTGGTATGACCGTATCCAGAAAGATGATATTCCTGCAAGTTCTCTCATAGAATTCGTTTGCATCAGCCAAAACCCAGTAGCTCTTCTGTGTTTGACATTCCAGCTATATGCACAAAGTACAGATGAGGATTCCGCTGAAACTTTGGCCAACCAATTAATGACTTTAAGTAATGATCTCGCATTTCAATGGTTCTGGCTGAGAGACTATATACATAGGGCTATGTTTTATATGCAGCCGATGATAGATTCATTTGATAATGAGGTCATCCGCTCCATTTATGTGCTATGGGCTATGACAAAAGATGCCCCAACGCAGTACCTTAGACGCTCGAAGATTCCTGATTATTTGATGACATGCCTTAGTGAAAAGCTAACGGCATATCAAGAGTGGATGGAAAAGCTGGCCATTGAATCACTGCAAGAAAAATATGATGATAAATCAGATGAATTGATTGAAAGTATTTCCAAAGATATTGCAAAAGGAAATAAAGTCCTTCACATAGAAGACAACGAGTCATTGTATGTTGATACAAAGCAAGACCGCTCATGGAAATATTCACCATTCTTCGATCAATACGCGGAGAAAAGATATTGCCCTGAAAATGAGCATTGGTTTTGGAAGAGAGTAAACGTCATGACTGCTCATTTGAAAGGAGAAGTCAATCTGTTTGAGCAAGCAGATGGCATTAAACGAAGCATCATTTTCTGTTCTAAATCCTGTAACCGTAAATTCATTATCGAACTAAACAATAAACTAGCAAAACAATGAAGTTCCTAAACATATACAAAGAGACTGATGAGAGAATGCAACAGGCGCTTCTCTCACTATGGGCACCTGGAAAGCATCCAATGCGCAAAGCTATTGAGGAACTTTTTAAGAAAGAACCTTTATTGGCAGAACCTGTTTTTCAGAGTACTTTTGGTTGGAAGCCGACAAAAGGTGATGCATGGAAGAATTATCTGAATGCTAAGATTATTGAGCGTCTACATATAGGTGAGGAGTACAGTCCATACACCCACCAGGAGGAGAGTTGGAAAACCCTAAAGGAAGGCAAGAGCATTGTTGTAACCAGTGGAACTGGTTCTGGTAAGACAGAGTGCTTTATGTATCCTGTAATCTCCGATTTGTTTGAGCAAGAGAAGGACAACTCCATAAATGCTCTTTTCCTCTATCCACTCAATGCACTGATGGAAGACCAGAAAAAGCGTTTGTCTAATTATTGCGGCAATGCTGATCTTAAATTTGCTGTCTATAATGGTGACACAGGTGAATTTCGTCCCTCTGCTCCTGGCGAATTGATGCCAAATGAGGTTGGTACGCGCAAAGAAATAAGGGATTTGGAGCATGCAGGTTCACGTCCGCAAATATTGCTGACTAACCCTAGTATGCTAGAATATATTTTGGTCAGACAGCGTGACCAGCAGATGATTCAAGAGTCAGCAGGCAAGTTACGTTGGATTGTAATCGACGAAGCACACACTTATTCTGGATCAGCAGCTGTTGAGCTTGCATATCAGATTAAACGCATTTTTGATGCATTTAAGGTGAAAGCTGAAAATGTTCGCTTTGCATGTACCAGTGCTACCATCGGAGGAGAATCTGGGAAGGACTCTCTGAAAAAGTTTATATCAACAATCACAGGTCAGAATGTTAGCCAAATAGAGGTAATTGACGGGCATAGAGATATTCCTGTTCTTGACATAGATAGTTTAGATATAGAATTACGCAACAAGAACCTCCCATCAGTTCAGAGAGTAATGACACTCCGCAAGAAGATAAACTCTATCTCAGGAATGTCACTTAAAGACATGTGGACAAGTTTGATGGGCAGCACACCTTACAATGTAGAGAAAGCTTTAACGCTGTTGGATGCTTTGTGTGATATCAAGCAAGGCAAGAATGCGGTACTCTCACTTAGGGCCCATTTCTTTATGCGCTCAATTAGTGGCTTGTATGGCTGCGCTAATGAAAAATGCAGGGAAACGAGTGGAACAGCATATGGTCATCTGACTACTTATAAGGCTTCGGTTTGTCCTGGATGTGGTTCACCATTACTAGAAATAGTTCAATGTAAGCGTTGTGACAGCTTCTTGATGATGGGTAATAGTGACCCTCAGACAGGTAAAATTACCCCTTATGATGACACCTATAATCAAGCTGATTATTTCACTATTGATGGTAACGACAACGATGAAGAAGTTGAAGAATCTCTATCAATAGAAAATGATGGCACATTCTTTATGTTGCCCTATCATAAAGAAACTTTCTATAATCCTTACAACAAAGCGCATGTGCAAATAAGCAAAATTGCTCATTCGTCGTTAGGTAGTAAGCTCATCCCTGAATTAGCCGAATTAGGTAAGACGTCTTATCGTGGCGTAAGCGCAGCAGATATTGCGTTGAGCACTACGTGGGTTGACTTGAAGAATGAAACAAAATCTTATTGTCCTTCTTGTGGCAAATTGGCTAAGGGTAAAAATCTAAATTTCAAGCATTTCCGCATACCAATCAATTTTATCAATCAGACGATTGCACCTGTTTTCTTAAAGGAATGCGCAACAGGTGGCCATAGTTGGGGTAAATATATAGCATTCACAGATAGTCGACAGGGAACAGCCATCTCTGCCAAGTCTTTCAATATCAATGTTGAGAGATTGCGTGGTTGGCAGAAGTCAATAAAGTTGTTAACAGAGAAAAGTTCGTCTAACACCAATGGCATAGATCTTGAACAGATACCAGAATCCATGCGTCCTCAGGTTGCAGCTTTAATGAATCAGCAAGGTGGAGACGGAAGTGCTAGTTTATATGAGTTGGCAAATACAATTTTTGATGATACTCTGTATGCACATATCACCAAAGAGGATAATAATCCAAACAAAGAGGCATACAAAGCTTCGTTAATCCGTGGCTTTATTGGCCGTCGTCCTGCTTTCGAGATTAGTGTTGAAGGTTTAGGCCTGCTCACTTTAGACTATCCATCATTGAAAAGTATAAAAGCTCCTTCTAGCATTCTTGATTATACAGATCGAAAAGGAATATCATTCAAAGATGAAGATTGGCAGAATTATCTCAAAACAATTCTGGATTACTTTGTCAGAATGGGTAACCATATTCAACCCCTTGTCACTGATGAAAGAAAATATATTCGTGACACAAATCTTAGTACACCATTTGCAGGACCCAAAGATGAACGTACAAATTGCAGTCATTGGCCTTCTTTAAAGAAAAAGGATGATGGCTCAATTGAAGCAAAACAATCAAGAATATTGCTTATTCTATGTGCAGGTCTTGGTCTTCACACTTTAGAAGATGTACAAAATAATTCTAGGGTTATAGAAAATATCCTTGCTGATGCATGGACTAATTTGGTAGATAACAAACTTCTTACTCAAGTTAAAGCTGATGATCGAGACGGTTATAATCATCCTCGTTATTATGGTGATGAACGTTATGTAGGATGTTATTATATTGATCTTTCTAATAAAGAGTCTAATACAACTGCAAAAGTAACCCTAACCAAAAAGACATATATTTGCCCTGTAACAGGCAATAAGCTTGACACAACATTTATGGGTTATAGTCCCCTGATGACAGGTGAGATCACTCCTAAAATGTTTGCACGCTATAAGTGTACAGATGCAATTGAAATGCCTGTTCGTCCTAAAGAAGACGAACAAATTGGTGATTGGTTGGACTCTGATCCCTCTGTTGCAGAAATGAAGCGTAACGGTCTTTGGGGAGATCGTTATGGGGATATCTATGCTTGCAAGCCAACCTTCTTGGCCGCAGAGCACTCTGCACAACAATCAAAGGAGCGTTTGCGCCAGTATACTCAAGAATTTAGTCAGAAGAATCCGACCATCAATGTTTTGCAATGTTCTACGACAATGGAAATGGGTGTAGATATAGGCGACATTGATATAGTTCTGATGGACACAGTGCCTCCTACTGCAGCAAACTATTTGCAGCGTGTTGGCCGTGCTGGTCGTATGCAACAGGCCAAGGCTATTGCTTTCTCTTTGTGTAACAACACTCCTGTTGGCCAGTATGCATTTGCTCACCCAATGTGGGCTCTGCAAACTACCAACCACATGATTAAAGTGCGTGAAAGCGATACTATTATTCAACGCCATATCAACTCGTACTTCTTCCGTAAGTTCATTTGCGAGAATGGTTTGGGTATCCAGGCAACTGTGTCTGTTGATGACTTTATGACCAACTCGTGTGATGGTTTTATGCAATATCTTGACACCATAAGCACTAATAGTGTAGTAGAACAAGATTTCCATAGAGCATTCGGAAAGCATCGCTTTACTATAGATATTACCCGAGAGCAAATAAAGGAGATTAGGGATAGATATAACGCTGTTATCAAGGAACTCGAAGATGCTCTTGAGACATTCAAGAATGATGAATGTCGTAAACAGGCTATTAGTCTTCAAGTGAATAGATGTAAACAAGAGAAACTGCTAGGCTATTTGTCAGAGAACCAGTTTATCCCTAATGCGAATATGCCAACAGGTGTTGTGAAGTTTAGCTTCATGGACAAGGATCAATCTGACAAACTTCGGAAGTATTATGCGAAAAAGGAGCGTTTACAAAAAGAGAAGGAAGCGAATCGTAGCAAGGCCGATAAGACTTTGTTAGATATGGAACTTAATAAAGTTCAGTCTCAGATTAACTCTTTGAATAATTCCACATCCGCTTCACGTGATATTCGCACCGCACTCAACGAGTATGCACCAGAACAAATAGTTGTTGTTAATGAGAAAAACTTTGTGTCTGCTGGCGTCCTACTTTTTGGAGCATACAACGAAGCAACTCAGAGTAAAGCAATATATCATTGCGACACCTGTGGTAGAATAGAATATTCTAGTAATCTCGATGAAAACAGAGAGTGCCCACACTGTCATGTGAAGTATAGAAATATCATTGATTCTAATGCGAAGTCCAGTTATACACGTGCTTATGAGCCTGTGGGCTTCCGTACTGACCAGAATGTAAATGCTTCACGAGAAGAAAAGACAGATAAGAAATTCTACGACATCAGACCTCTGTTGTTAGATGTAGAGTGGTCTAAGAAAAGAAAAGTCAACCTCTGTGAAGTTGTTAGCAGTGGTGAGAAAGGCAAGATACTTTTCTATAACATGGGTATAGGTAAAGGATTTGCATTCTGCAAAAGGTGTGGTCGTACTGCAGTAGAAAGTCAATACGAGCACTCTATTCCTTATGCTGTTCGTCCTGGCCATAATCACCTTTGGATTGACAGAGATGGTTCATGCTGCGAGGCGACAGATAATGACATTGCTCGTAATGTTGTGTTTACTGGAACACACTATACCTGCTACTCTGTTTTGCGGTTTATGGCTGATGGCCAAAACTATGAGAATGATGAGCAGCTAGCATACAGCATGGGTGTAATACTTACTCGTGCTCTAGCTAAAAGTGAGGGAATAGATGAGGGTGAAGTAGGTTTTGGCGTTAAGCAGGAAGAGAACACCTGGCTTGTATTTATATATGATACAGCTAAAGGCGGCTGTGGATATTCACTCAAATTCTACGAGCCAGATACTTGTCAAGAAATCTTTGATATTGCCCGTGCTGATTTGGAAAAGAGTACTTGTAAGTGCCATGAAGATCAAGGCGCATGTACCAGTTGCCTTGTGGATCGAAACAACTATCGATTTACGAACAAGTTGTCTAAGGCAAAAGCTTTGGAATGGTTGAACAGACAGAAGAATAAGATTGACAAGGTTCCCAATGAGATTCTATCAGTATGTCCTAATGCGAAAGTGGCATTCCAGTCGCTGAAGTCTACATTCAACCAGGCCTGCAATGCAAATGATGTAACTGATATTACAGTTGTCATTTCTGATAATAGTAGTGATATTGTAGTCTCTAATTGGGTGAGTCAACGATCAGAGATGGGTAAGAACATTCGTCGTGCTATTGAACATGGCATTAATGTGAGATTACTGATAGAATATCATCCTGAATATCATGTTGATGCAGATAAACTTCAATTCGTTGGTCTGAAGGACAAATTCCCTGACTGTCAAATAGATTTTATTAAAGATCTTGGAAAAATCAAGACTGCGCTTGTTGTTAAATCGGCAGGTGTTAACCGACGCTATTTTATTACTGACGAAGAAGTCCTTGCTTTCTCCAATCATTGGGGCGAAGGAACTACAGCTGTTTACACAGATCAGGACGAATTTAATAGTGTTATTCAAGATGCCCCAACATATATCTACTCTCCTTCAGAGATAGTAAGACAAGGTAATGCAAATGTTTCTTCATTCCACCTTCACAACTATTTCTCTAAGGCTATCGCTCCTTGCCTATTGCAAGATGGTGATGACCAAATCCTTAGAGAAATATTATCTGACACTTACGTTGATGTAACCTTCAGTGATATGTATGTTAACAGTGCATTGGCTAGTCTGATGTTTGTCTATCTAGTAGAAGAGATGAGAGATATTTACGGCTTTAAGGTGTCGAATGTAACACTACAACTTGACTCTAGACGCAGGAAGTGTGAAAATGCATCCTTTAACGAATACATGTATGTAACGAGAAACTGGCCAAACAAAGAAGATGCCGATAACTATACGAAGTCATTGGTGGAAGATGTTCTAGACGTAGAGCCTGAATTCTCTCCATTCCCAGCAGAACATCACCGTTGGGTTAAATTTGTTACAAGAAATGGAGACGTGATAGAAATAAGGCCTGACCATGGTATTAGTGGCGGTTGGAGTTGTAGTGAAAAGTATATGAACATCTACAATATCGATGGCTATACTCCTGTACAAAAAGTTGATGATGACGTAGTATTCTATTTCATTATTAAAAAACATAGCTAATGACAGAGGAACAGAAAGAAACTAAAAAGGAGTTTCGTAAATATTTGAGGACAGAGAAGAGCATAAAAAGCTCTTTTCTGAACTCATTGATGGATGCTATGGATAATCATTTGCCTAGCATTCTTCAACTGTTTGGAATTGCCTTATCCTCATCTATTTATGAGGATAGATACTCTTATGCGGAATTGCAAGGGTTTTTAGATAAGATAAACTCTGATGAATCCATATTAGCAGGTTCGCATGGTTATGCCACTTCTTTATCACTGCAATATTATATTGAATATTTCTGTGTAAAGCACAATGTTTCTCCAAGTCAGCACAATACCCTGCCCTTAACAGAAGGGGAAGAAGCGGAGTTTAAGGGTGTGCGATACGAACGTAATGAGAAAGCACGTAAGAAATGTATAGAGCATTATGGCTGTAGATGCTTTGTATGTGGGTTTGACTTTGAAAAAACATATGGAGAGCTCGGCAAAGGATTTATAGAAGTCCACCACATTGTTCCTGTTTCTCAGCGAGGAGGAGAATATGTTGTTGACCCAATTCGTGACCTTAGACCATTGTGTAGCAACTGTCATTCAATGGTGCACCAGCAAGGAAACATTGCAATGAATATTTCAGATTTAGAGCATATTATAAGCTCAAATAGAGAAGAATAAATGCATATGGGAATCTATTAGACCAATATACAGAAGTTCGTATCTGTGAATACAAAGAGGACCGTTATCTTGTAAGAGACAATGGCGCTATTATGCGTTTGTCTAAAGAGTCGATCCTCAAAAAGGCATTTGGCGTAATGGACATCTGGAGCTTTTTCAGCCTACCAAATGTCCATTACGCCAAAATTTTCATATAAACCTGCCGGATGAATTGGTGTTGAGAATTTAACTCCTGTTTTCCACTGCACCATATGATAAATTACAAAAGAAGTCTCACGACTCCTTTGAAGTTAAATGTGGCAACTGCAAGTATGACATTGATGGAGTCTCCGAAGAGATCCTTGTAGAAGTACCTCCCTAATCGATGGTCGGCCTTGCAGTAGCCTATATCTGTTCCAGCCCATAATGGTGCGCATCTGTTTGTCGGTCTTCCTGACTTTTGCCTTGCTGTTCTTCCTATCCTGAAACGTTGAACGAGCTTGAGTTCTTTTATCTCCCTGACATAGATCTGACGGACTTTAGGCTTTCCTTGTCCGCCACACCGTGGCAAAAGTCTATTACCTAGTCAGGACTTTCGGTCCGTGGGGAAAGATTCATGAGCATGCCGGCATCCACAACGACGCATCATGGCTTCTATGTCGGTAAGAATGACCTGGCATTTCAGTGGCAACTTATGCTCAGCGTATACATTCTTCAGCATTGTTAACATGTCGAGCGGCGTCATCTTCATTCTTGTTCTTGGATGTACCATTCTTCAGCAGCCACTCTATCTTCTTCTTGCATAGTTCAGTCTGGTCATACTTAGGTTTAAGAATGACCTTCTCCTTGATATCCCGGAGTCCTCAGAGTCCATTCTCCAGAAACTTTTTCGATGCTTGAGAGCGAACGCCTACATGTTCGGCGTCCGCTCTTTCAATAGCAATTCTTATTTTTCTTATTAAGTTTATACGTTGAATCCAATGCGAGCACGACTACGCTTTTTGTCGAGCATCTCAGCCTTACAGTAAGTTTCGATTTCTTGAAGAGTAGCGAACCTGCCGTTAAGGACATAATCAATGGCACGTTTACGGGCAAT
>QWCB01001858.1_pt1 | contig 19028 bp, 15 predicted proteins | sample 1972511 | NCBI WGS metagenome assembly QWCB01 (sample SAMN09866719, study PRJNA288562) | Human gut metagenome isolate term5_stool, whole genome shotgun sequencing... | isolation source: gut | host: Homo sapiens | place: USA: California
GGTGAAGCGTTCAAGAATGGACGCTGGATCGTACAGCAGGGAGGTCATCTCAGTTGTGGAGGAGTATTCCGATCTCTTTTATATCCGTGCCATAAATACCCCTTATCATAGGTCACTAGTTGAGGAAAGCGCTAAAGGATGGAAGCAACTAAAGCTCAAAAGTAGCAATGGAGACATAAGAAACATTGAAGCTAGGAGTGTGGACGCAGACGAGTTCATCAAGTGGAAGACTTACAGGATTGTGCTTTACCGCTACAAAGATGGATGGTCTGAGGGTACTATGTTTTCTGATGACGAAGAGATGAAGTATCGCTACTTTAGCATCATCACTAATGATGAGGATACTAGCGAAGAGGAGATCATAAAGTACTACAATAAGAGAGGTAGTATTGAGCGAGTATTCGACCAGATGAATAACGATTTTAATTGGGCACACCTGCCAAGCTCCGATATGAATCAAAACACTGTGTTTATGCTCCTTACAGCATTACTAAGGAACTTCTTTACGAAGTTTATTTCAGAGGTATCAAGCCGATGTGGGCATCTTATTAGCTCAAAAGCACGACTCAAAAAGTTTATCTACCACTTTGTCACTTGCCCAGCTCGATGGGTAAAGAGCAAGGCAGGTGACATCCTACAACTCTTTGGGGCAACAGCTTTGCAGCGACGGTATGTAGAACAGATGTGCGATGGATAGGAGAAGACTGATAGACAGGCAAGACAAGCACATGACCGCTTTAAGACAATGGCATCTTAAAGTGGCAATAGGAGTGCCAATAGACGTAGAATTTACACAAAACAACGCAATGAACACATCATAAAGAGACAAATAAAGCATAAGCAGACTTCCATATAGAGCCTTTGGTCTGCGAAAAAGTCGGGACACAAGAAAAAACAATCAATAAGTCCCCGACTAAAGCAATAAAAACTCAGCCTGCGGAATTGAGGACCGACTTAGGACATTGTGAATAACAAAAATTGTTTGTACCTTACACTCAGAACAATCATTACTATAGTTGTACTAATATCTATCTATGAGCAAAAGTGAAGAACGAAAATATGAAATACTCGTAGGAGCATATAAACTCTTTTTGGTAAAGGAATTCTGAGCGGTGATCCTTCCGTCATAAAAGGAGCGAAGCAGTATCACAAATAGGCTTAACTTTAACAACAAGATATTCAATGCAATAACTGCTGACTGCGAAGTACTAGTAAACTCTCATATTCAAGTAATATTACCCACTGGTGGCATACCTCCGCAAACTTCGGTATAGTTGCAACTGGATCTAAAATAAATATATAATTATGGAATGTATACTCTCTGTGAAAGGCCTCCATTTTGGCTATTCAAGTAATGAAGTCCTCCGAGGTGTTAATTTAGAAATTCCTACAGGATCTATCTTTGGATACCTTGGGAAAAATGGAGCAGGGAAATCCACAACAATTAAGCTTCTATTAGGGCTACTTCCTATCAATGAAGGAGAAATCTTCTTTAAAGGCATTAGCCTCAAGAAAGCACCCATGGCTTTACGCTCTTTCACTGGCAGCATGATAGAGCATCCTTCATTTTATCCATTTCTTACCGTGTCTGAAAATCTTAACTATCTTGACAGGATCTTTAGAATGGGAAAGCAACGAAAAAACGAAGTGCTCTCTTCCTTAAACCTTCACGAACATGCGAATAAAAAGGCCAGCAATCTATCCTCTGGTTTGAAGCAACGTCTCGGATTAGCCATGTCACTATTCAGGCGACCAGAAATGCTCATCCTTGATGAGCCTCTTAACGCATTAGACCCGCAGGGTATATATGAGCTACGACAAATATTAGCTAAATTGAATCGGGAGGAGGGCGTAACAATTCTCCTTTCCAGTCACATTCTAGAGGAGTTGGAAAAGTTGGCTGATCAGGTTGCTATTATCAAGGATGGTGTAATATGTTACCAAGGGGATATAGACAATCTAACAAAAGCACAGGCAGACATTGTATGCATTAAGCTTAGTGATAGCTCACTTATGAGACAATTAGGCTATGACACAAAATTTAAATTGCTACGCATCTATGATTCTAATCAAGTAGAATTCGAAGTAAAGAATGAAGATGAATTTGCCCAGCTCATTTCCTCTTTATGCAACGATAATATAGCTATCTATAACGTAACGCATAAGGGCTCTGCTCTTGAAAGTGCATTTATACACATTACAGAATGAGATTCCAATGAAACCATCCATTTCTACACTAAACATGCTCAAGGCAGAGATCTATAAAACACTACACAACAGACGTATTGTAGCTCTATTATGTTCTCCTCTAATTATTTACCTACTTATTTTTTTCTATGCTGTCTATAAAAGTCGAATTGGTTTTTTTGACGAGACCTCATTGACCTACGATGGAAATCCATGGCTAACACTTTGGTCTCGCTATACACTACCCATACTGTCACTTGTTACTCCACCAGCTATAATAACTCTATCATACTTAATATGCGATATGGAGTACCTGAATGATAATATCAGGATGCTCTTTGCTCTGCCTGTACCAAAATGGAAGCTGTACCTTTCAAAAGCTTTTACACTTGTATTACTGATAACGGCACTGATGATAACTATGTGGGTAGGGTTTGTGATGGGCGGTTACATGTTAGGTTATTTGATTCCAGCATATAAATTCACCGAGTATACAATTTGGGAGGTCTCTACACAAGTAATGTTGCGTTCGCTACTAGCCTCTCTGAGTGTTAGCGTATTTGGCTTAGCTATCAGTTTATTTTCCCGCAACTTTACTCTACCTATATTACTAGGTTTCTTTTTGACAGCATTTGCAGTATTTGTAACCAATGAGCAACTAGGAGAATTTCTGCCATTTGCGACCTTCACCTATCTAGCGTCACTGCGTCCTATCGAGGAGCTAACAACATATGGATTACGTGACACGATAAATCTGCTATTTGGCATTATCATGGTATTAATCGGTTATCATTATTTCACTCCAGAAAGAGGAAGCAAATAATCGGTGCGAGCAATCCTTGAAGTCGCACTACCTAATTGGGATTAATAAATACGACTACAAGGGTCGCAGGTTATGGACCACATCGCTAGTCCTTACGGATACTTCTTTCTTATCGGGGCACTCGTGGGTGTTACACCTATATATATTATATAATACGTGGGGCGAAGAATATTTGTGTGGGGAGTTATTTTTTGGTACCTTTGCGGGAGTTATTCCGTGTTGGGTCTTGTAAGCGGTGCTGAAAGGTGGCACACACCCACTGGGTATCATATAGAAATCGGATTTTAGATTATGTACGGGATCGTAGAGATTCAAGGACAGCAATTCAAGGTAGAGAAGGATCAGAGGCTATTTGTGCATCACATTAAGGATGTTGCCGAGGGTGATTCTCTAGAATTTGAAAAGGTACTGCTCCTCGACCAAGATGGTGAGGTGCGTGTAGGTGCTCCAACAGTGGAGGGTGCTAAGGTAGTTTGCGAAGTGATTCGCCCACTAGTAAAGGGTAAGAAGGTACTTGTTTTCCACAAGAAGCGTAGGAAAGGGTATCGCAAGCTGAACGGTCACAGACAGCAGTTTACCCAGCTTAGCGTGAAGGAGATTGTAGGATAATCAAAAAGGAAGAAAGGAAAGAGAAATGGCACATAAAAAAGGTGTAGGTAGCTCTAAGAACGGACGTGAGTCGGAAAGCAAACGACTTGGCGTGAAGAAGTTTGGCGGTGAGTTTGTAAAGGCTGGCAATATCATCGTTCGCCAGCGTGGCACAAAGCATCACCCAGGTACTAACGTAGGAATGGGTAAGGACCACACACTTTATGCTCTTGTAGATGGCAAGGTGGTCTTTACTACTCACAAGGGAGATAGGTCTAAAGTCTCTATTGAGGCTTAACCCCCTTTAACTCAGAGTGTGAGGGTGATCTTGAATCACCACATAGGCCATAAGTGGCTAAGAATATGGTTGGCGGTGCTACTCATCATGGCGATGGGAAGCACCTCCTGCCGTACTTATAGAGAGCCAGTGAGGAGGGTGCTTCTTCCCTCTGGCACCATTTCGAGGGAGATCTACCCAATGGAGACACAGGAGCTCGCCTCGGAACTATCTAAAGACCTAAAGATCAACATTGAGCTACCGGAGGATAATCTGGAGCTCTACAGCTTTGCCGATGAGTGGAAGGGGACTCCCTACCGCTTTGGAGGCACCACGAGGAAAGGGACCGACTGCAGTGGCTTTGTCTGGCAACTTTATAAGGCGGTCTATAATAAGGATCTTGGGCGTCACTCCTCAGCCACACTGATGGCCAATAGTCGGAGGGTGGATAAGCGTCACTTGAATGAGGGGGACTTGGTCTTTTTCAATATCAATAACCGTCGCGGTGGTAGAGCTAGCCATGTGGGGGTCTACCTAAAGAATGATCTATTTGTGCACGCGACGACCAAGCAGGGTGTGATCATCAGCAGTCTCAACGAACCATACTACAGACGCACCTATATTGGGGGAGGCCGGGTGCTGTAACCAGCTATGAGGGAGAGTGCAAAGAAGCCGACAGGGGAGCAGAGTGAAGTACTTACCGAAGCGGTGAGCTATCTATCGGCTTCAGACCATAGCACTCTTTTGCTTGAGGGATCGGCAGGTACTGGTAAGACCACTTTGATTGCCTGGATCGTCGAAGCACTTCAATCGAAGCTTAAAGCGGCAACGGGAAAAAGCTACAAGGCGATCATGACTGCCCCGACCAATAAAGCGGTGGAGGTGCTTAGGGAGAAGGGAGCTACTAGCAAAGCGACCTACACAGACTACTGCACACTCCACTCGGCACTTCGCCTTCGTTATTCTATCGACGAGAAGAGTGGTGCGGAGATCTTTACTCCTGATAAAAGCAATAGGGAAAATAAGCTTGGTGGTGCCACTATCTTGGTGGTGGATGAGGCATCAATGATCGGGGCTGACCTACTCCAATATGTAGAGGAGCGAATAGAAGAGGAGCGCCACCTCAAAGTAATCTTCATAGGGGATATCAAGCAGCTACCGCCTGTGAATGAGGATACCTCTCCAGTTTTCACCAAAGGTTATTTCCGGCTCTCTCTGAAGGAGATCATACGCCAGGCGGCTGAAAACCCAATTATACCTCTCTCCAACGATATTTACCAGCTGAATAACTTTCAGGACCATGTGAATGCGGAGGGTCTGGGTTATTCTTATACCAAGGATCGGTCGGCGATTATCCGCCACTTTGCGAGGCATCGTGACGACTTGGGAATACGCTATCTAGGGTACACCAATGCTTGCGTCAACGCCTTTAATGAGGAGGTGAGGAAAGAGATTTTTCACCAGCCCAGTAAGATAGAAATAGGCGAAACGATTATTTTTGACCGCCCTTATGAGGTGGTGGAAACGGACGACTTCGGAGATCCCTATAAATACGTCTATACCAATAATCAAGAGGTGTTGGTGGAAAATATAGAGGTATGCGACGAGGAGATGGATATCCCATGGGATAAGAATGGAGGCAAACAAAAGGTTCGCCTAAAGTATTATGTGGTGAATGATAGCTTTCCGATCCTGCATGAAGAGAGTGAATTTGTATTTGCCGACCTAATGGAGACACTGCGTAGGAAGGCGATAAATAAGGACTTCTATTGGCGCGACCTCTATGCGATAAGGAATGCCTTTGTCGCCTTCAAGCATCGGTACGCCCTTACGGTTCACAAGGCGCAGGGCTCTACTTACAGGGAGGTTTTTCTAGATTATGATGACATGATGCGCAACAATAGTATTTTGGAGCGAGAAAAGCTATTATATACAGCGATTACTAGAGCATCTAAGCATCTCACTATTTGGACTTCATGGCTAAGAGATGGAAGGTAGGGAGATAAAACTGGTGCTATTTGATATGGATGGGGTGTTGTTTGATACAATGCCCTATCACGTGCGAAGCTGGAAGCAGGTTTCGGACGAGTATGGGATGGAGGCGGAGCAGGACGAGTTTTACCTCTATGAGGGGATGCGTGGGGTAGATACGATCGATAAGATCTACCTGAGGACGTTCCAAAAATCGGCCAGCCCTGAACTAATTCAGGAGATCTATCAGCGTAAGACTGCTCTCTTTAATGGAGAGGACTTTGAGCTAAAACTGATTCCGCACACACGGGAGGTAATGCAATACTTTCAGGAGAAGGGGGTGGAAATGGCAGTGGTAACAGGGAGCACGCAAGGGAATGCTTACCCTCGGATCGCTAAAAACTATGCGGAGTATATCCATCAAGACCACATCATCACGGCGGAGAGTGTGCGAAATGGAAAGCCCCACCCCGACCCTTACCTGATGGGGATGGAGCTATTTGGAGCGAAGCCTGAGCATACTATCGTGATTGAAAATGCCCCTCTTGGGGTGAAGAGTGGCCATGATGCAGGTGCCTATGTACTGGCAGTGACGACGGGTCCGATTGGGGAGTACATCATGAGGGAGCAGGGGGCAGATCGGGTCTTCTGTGATATGAAAGCACTATTGGTATGGTGTCGTGCCAATCTGTAAAAAGGGTCTCGGAGCGTGAGCGGAAGGTGATCGCCTCTCTCAAGTATGCTAAGTACAGAGCGGAGGAGGGGCTTTTCGTGGCGGAGGGGATGAAGAGTGTAGAGCTACTTTTGCCACAATTTAGGCTAAAGTGGTTGCTATTTTGTGGCGAGGAGGTACCCTTTGACGCCCCTGAAGAGTGCTGTCGGCTCTGCACACCACAAGAACTAAAGAAGCTATCGACACTCCAAAGTAGGCAAGAGCTGATGGCGGTATTTCACCGCCCGGAAGTGCCTGTGCTCCCTGAGGAGGTTCGAGGTTTGGCAGTGGCGCTTGAGGAGGTTCAGGATCCTGGCAACCTCGGCACCATCATTCGTCTTTGCGACTGGCTAGGCATTCAGCACCTCTTTTGCAGCAAGGGGTGTGCCGACCCGTTTAATACTAAGACGGTGCAGGCTAGTATGGGGGCTCTGGGGAATGTGACTATTCACGAGGAGGTGGATTTGCTCCACTATCTGCCCCACCACTTTGATATAATTATGGCAACGGCAATGAAGGGGGTGGATTATCGCAAGGCCTCGGTGGGGAAGAGTGATCGGGCGGTGCTACTTCTGGGCAATGAGGGGAGAGGACTATCGGAGGATTTGCTACAGATTGCCACCACTTGTCTCACTATACCAAGCGCTTCCTCTGCTGTGAGTGACTCGCTCAATGTATCTATTAGTGCAGCTATTTTACTTTCCAATCTTATAAAACAGTAGTCTATGTTCCGTCGACTTCTTTTATTCACCATGCTACTATTTTCGCTCGGTGCCATGGCACAGGAGCAGGAGTATCAAGTGGAATTCAAGACCAATGTGGGTAAGTTCACCGTAAAACTCTACAATGAAACGCCTCGCCATCGAGACAACTTCCTTGCTCTGGTGAGGGAAGGGGCCTACGACAATCTCCTTTTCCATAGAGTGATTAAAAACTTTATGGTGCAAGCAGGTGGGGATGCTCGAGAGCCCTACAAAAAGAGGTATGAAGCACTCAAGGCAAGGCACTCGGAGATGATACCGGCGGAGATAAGATACCCTCAGCTATACCACAAGAGGGGAGCACTTGCAGCCGCTCGAATCGGGGATGAGGAGAATCCCGACAAGGCGAGCGACCCGATAGAGTTTTATATCGTGATTGGGGAATTTTACCTTGAGAAGGAGCTGAAAGCCTACGAAACAGAGGAGCGTGGTGAGATGCCTGCTGAGGTGAAGCAACGATATATGACGGAAGGGGGCACCCCGCATCTGGACAATGAATATACGGTCTTCGGCGAACTGGTGGACGGCTTCAAAACTATTGATAAAATACAAAATAGAGAGACTGGAGAGAATAATCGCCCCCTTAAGGAGGTCTACATCATCTCCGCCAAAATCCTGTAACACAATGAAAATAACTGACGCTATAAAAGTCCTCCGCTTTCCACTAGCTGTACTAGTGGTGTACATTCATTATGCACCTTTCCATCGTGTAGATTTATGGGCATTAACAGCAGCCGACAGACCCATTACGACCACCCTTTATACTCTATTTAGCTTTTTAGTTGGCTCAGTAGCGGTACCTATCTTTGCAGCCATATCGGGCTATCTTTATTTTCTTAAAATAGGGAATCACTTTAGTCGTGCACAATATATTGAGCAAAGCCGAAAAAGGGTGTATACATTAGCCATCCCTTACATTGGTTGGATTGCTATTACTTGGGTTGCAGTAATATTTTATAATATGATAAAATACGATGCAACCTTAACGCAACTTCTTTCGGACACATGGCAAAACCTCTACTACATTCTATGGTCTCGCCCATTGTATTTCCCTTTTTCCTTTATCCGCGACTTGATGGTGCTTTCGTTGCTTGCCCCATTGTGGCATTGGCTCATAAAGCATACCTCTTGGGTATGGCTCGTGGCATCGCTACTATTATACTTCAGCCCTATAGAGTTATTTACAGGGTTATCAACCCGTCTACTATTTTATTATTCTTTAGGTGCTTTTTACGGTATTAAAGGTTATAGAGAGCTAATCATTAGTCGCCCAATAGGGGTCATTTCAATACTAATCACTTTGATTGCTACTAGCGTCTACATCATACAGCCAGTGGCGAGTGCTTGGCATACTCCCTCACTAAAACTATTTGAAATAGCACTTATAGTGGTAATTCTATATGCCTTACAAAGGTCTGACACAACCAAACCGCTCTTTGCTTGGTGCCAAAAGATGGGTATCTACTCATTTTTCATATACTCCACACACCAGATTTACATCGTTAACTTTGCGAGAGGGTTTCAAGAAAGGATCCTCTCTTACTTCCGTGCACCCCTTGACGACTTACTTAATGTGGTGATTTACATCACCTTCCCCATAGCTATAGTGGCGATCCTAGTGGCAGTATATAAGATATGGGCTAAGGTGGCACCTCGTTCACTATCTCTTCTACTGGGTGGTCGAATCTAAAATTTTGCCAACTGAGTAGAGCTTGGTATCTTTGTGATAGTTACATTATCAATCAGCACAAGCAAATATTATATATGAAGATTCTAAGGAAGCTCTTTAGAGCCGCAACATTTATAGGAGTGGGAGTATTGGGTGCATCACAGCTCTCAGCACAGAACTTTGCAACCACTCCCGACTTTCTCACCAATATCCTACTCAATGATACCCTGGGGGGGCAACTTAGTTCTGAAGCGAAAAGAATTATTGGTCGCCCATTTGCTCCGGAGAAGCAGACTATATCTCCTGAGCAGCGACGACTGATGGCTTTTCTGAATGCTCCACGGGTGATGGACGCACGCTCCTTTAGTTCACTATCGATCAATTGGCCAAAGCCACTTGACATATCAATGGGCAAGGGGGGTATCTGGGATAATATCATTAAAGATAACTTTAGCCAGCAGGCTGAGAATAGTCGCTTCTACAAGCTCTCGCAAAACTGGCAACAGGCTCAGATGCTGAAGGAGCAAGCAATGCTTAGAAACCCAAGGCTGATACAGCTATCGATCAATGACCTTCCTGAAGCGATAAAGGCAACGGAGATCCAATCGGATGGTTACCAAGGTCAGCTCGCCTACAATGAAGCCCCTCAAATCAATGTAGAGAATAATAATATCATCACTGAAAAGGTGGCACGGAAGTATTGGTGGCATAACTTTGAAGGAAGTGCTCAATTTGCCCAAAACCAAGTCTCTAAAAACTGGCATAAGGGTGGACACAATAGCCTCAATGTCAATGCTAGGCTTTACTACAAAGCGACTTACGAAAAGAATATTGTGAAGTGGGTCAATGAGCTTGAATACCGCATTGGTCTCTTCACCAATGATATTGGTACGGATGAGAAACTTCAGCTCAAAATAGGTGAAGATATTTTCCGAGCCTACACCAACCTTGGTGTTAAAGCCTTTGACCACTGGTACTATACGGTATCGGCTCAGCTTCGAAGCCAGGCTCTCAAAAACGTTGATGCAAACGGGACTGTGATCACACGTCCATTTGCACCAATCAGCATCGATGGTGGTCTCGGTATGAAGTACGATCTAGACCTAAAGAAGTTTAGAGGGAACCCTTTTGCAAGGTTTAGATTTAGTGCCAACATCGCTCCAGTCGGTATGGACTTTGTATACACTTACAGCGATGATATTGACAAGGGGCGTATCGGTCTCCAGCCCGATCAGAAGTATCGTTTCCGCTACGGCTCATCAGTACGATTGGACCTCAATTGGGACTTTTCGTCGTCGCTTAACTGGACGTCACGACTATTCTACAACACTTCCTACAAGCACGTGGAAATGGAGTTTGACAACACCCTTAGCTACTCATTCAATCAGTTCTTTAGCCTAAGGATGACCCTCAATACGCGCTTTGATGATAGCGTGATACTACCAGCCGGTGATGTAAAGAACTTCAAAAACCTTCTGCAGTACAATGAGCTACTCAGCATAGGATTTGCTTACAAGATCTAAGCCAACTCTCTATGCTTACGCTACCGGAGGGCTTTGAAAAGCGTTTTGCCAAACAGTTTGGTGCGGAGGTACTTTCCCAATTGAGCCAAGCACTAACTACTCCATTGGCATCCTCTATCCGGCTCCACCCTGCTAAGAGCTTTCGGAGTAGCTTGCGTACTGTGCCTTGGTGTTCGTTGGGCCGGTATGTTGATGCTGCCGTCCTTTTTGGAGCTGATCCACTTTGGCATGCCGGAGCGTACTATGTACAGGAGGCTTCGTCAATGGTTTTGGCTCAGTTCATTCAGCAACTTCGCCTTGCTCCATCACGGGCTATTGACTTGTGTGCTGCACCTGGGGGCAAAAGCAGCCTACTTAGGAGCTACTTTCCTACCGACACGCTACTCATCTCCAATGAGATAGAGGCAAAGCGTGCTCAGATACTTCTTGAAAACCTTACCCGCTATGGTCTGGAGGAGACCATCGTCACCTCGGCTTCTCCACAAAAGCTGAGAGCTACGGGGCTAACGGCCGACCTGATACTGGTGGATGCTCCTTGCTCAGGTGAAGGAATGTTTAGAAAGGAGCCAGTCGCTATTGATAATTGGTCGGAAGCCAATATCTCTCTATGCACGCTTAGGCAACGAGAGATTCTAGACGAGGCGTGGATGATGCTGGAAGAGGGAGGCCACTTAATATATAGCACCTGTACCTACAACAGGGACGAAAATGAGGAGCAACTCCACTACCTCCAAAGTAAATATCCACTCAAGTTGCTACGCATTGACCTTCCAACTGAATGGGGTATTTGGGAGCGAGAGGAGGGCGTTTATAGTCTGATGCCCCATCGTGTTGAGGGCGAAGGGCTAACTATTTTTGCCGTAGAGAAGTGCGGAGGGGATACCTCCCCAAAAGCAGGTAACCCTCAAACAACCTCTACTACTCCTCCATTGCTCGCCTCGCTATTTGAGAGAGAAAATCTATATGAGCACCGCGGTACGTGGTATCATCTCAGTAAAGCTGGGCAAGAGGTACTATCTTTGCTCAAAGGGGTGCAAGTACTCACGGCAGGCGTGCCACTTGGTACGCAAAAGGGCAAAGACTTTCTCCCCGCACACGGCTGGGCGAGCAGTGTGCCATTGGTAACTAAAGCCCCCTTTCCAAGATATGAAGCGACCGATGAGGAGGTGCTTCAATTCCTAAAGCGGGAGGTACTCAATATTGAGAGTGAGCGTGGCATCAATCTCCTCACCTATCAAGGCATTCCACTTGGCTTTATCAAGCAGGTGGGGAATAGAGCTAATAACCTTTATCCACGGCACTTGGCTCTCCGCAATAGCTCATTAACCACAAAAGACATTCCCAATTGGATAACCTTATGATAAAGAAATACCTACTACTCATCACTCTACTCCTGGGCTTGTCTAATGCCCATGCAGAAGCGCCTCGGATCAGTCTGCTCACTTGCGGACCTACCGACGAGTATGTGTTTTATCTTTATGGGCACACTGCCCTACGCGTACAGTACGGAGATGCCGACTTGGTATATAATTATGGTTACTTCTCGCTAGAGCAGAAAAACTTCCTTATCAACTTTATGATTGGTAAGCCGATGTACTCACTAGGGGTGACCACATTCCAAGACTTTCTTTGGGAGTACTCGGCACAAGGAAGAGAAGTAGTAGAGCAAGAGCTTGCCCTCACAGATGAGGAAGCAACATTGCTTTCGGACAAGCTCAATTGGAATGCACTGCCGGAGAATAGAGACTATCAGTACAATTTCTACTTTGATAATTGTGCCACCCGCCCTAGGGATATGATTGAAGAGGCGGTAGGTGGACTAAGGTACGACTTCCCCTTAGATCAGCTTCCTACATTTAGAGAGGCGATTAGGGGCAAAAGCCACACTGCCGTTTGGTACACTCTAGGAGCCGATATCTGCCTTGGCTGGAAGAGCGACCGACAGATGAGCCTTAGGGATGCCGGCTTTTTACCAGAGTTATTGGCCCAAGAGATGGACACCGCACGGCGTGTTGACACTGGCGAACTTTTAGTGACAAAAAAGACTACTTGGGTGCCACAGACGAGGGTCATCAATAACCCAGTGGAGAAGTGCCATTTCCCGCTCATTGTCTTTCTTTTAATTGGGCTCTACCTCTACCTACTCAAGTGGGGCAAATGGGATAAAACACGCGTCGTCAGCGAGAAGGTGCTATATGCACTTCTGGCTATTGGTGGAGTGACCGTTTGGTTTTTAGCCCTCTTTTCTGAGCACCCACATACTTGGCCCAATGCCAATATGCTATTCCTGCATCCCTTTTGGCTATGGTTGGTATTCACCCATGGCAGGAAAAACTGTCATAGTTCCAATAAGTGGCTCTATTTTTGTAACTTTGTAGCCATAGCTCTCTACCTCCTATCAAGTACCTTCCAAAGGCTACCAATAGACCTTCCAGTACTGGCATTGGTAGTGGCGTGGAATCAGATAGATAGATGGAGAGCCTGCAGAAATAAGGCACGTACAGATGAATAAGTTACTTACAGGGCTGGTCTCGCTCTTTACCCTTTGTCAGGTGGGTGTGCTACAAGCACAGACCCCCCGATTGGTGCTACTCATCACCGTGGAGGAGCTCCGAAGCGATCTACTGGAGGAGCTCTCTAAGGAGATGCCCCATGATGGGGTTAATCGCTTGCTTTCTAAGGGAAGAGTCTACAGCGAAGTTCAATCCCCTCTACTGAGTGCTGATGCAACTGCCTCCGAAGCTATCATCCACACTGGAGCACTTGCTTCGGCTTCTGGCATTTCGGAGCGACAGCCAACCCTGAAGGAGCGAAGTGGGAGGAGAGTCCCAACTAACTCTATCTTTCAAGACAAGAACTACCTGGGGTATGCCACTTCTGGCAACTATTCGCCCTTGGCCCTCACCTCACCTACCCTCGGGGATAATCTCAAAAGCGCCTATAGCTTTAAATCGCTCGTCTATAGCATCGCTCCTCGAGCAGAGGAGGCAATTATCGGGGCTGGGGTCTATGGCGATGCCACTTACTGGATTGATGGGTACTCTGCAAGATGGGCCAGTAGCACCTACTACTCAAGGGAGTTCCCTTGGTATATTGATAAAACCAACTCTGGCACTTCATCTCTGCCATCACGGCTAAGCAGTGGGATAACGTGGCAACCTCTATCGACCCAATCCCGTATTCCCACCACCAGTTCCTTTAACCATAGCTTCCGCAAGACGACAAGCGACATTGCGGACTTTAAGGATAGCCCACTCGTCAATGACGAAGTGGTGTCCCTTGCCCGCAAACTCTTTGAAAGCACTCAGCTAGGCAAAGACGAGACGCCCGACCTTCTTTCGCTACACCTCACGGTAGGCAATGCCAATAAAGCAGCTCAAGGTCTCTCAAGAGAGACTATTGAGAGCTACTTCCGACTGGATCGGACGATAGCTTCGTTGCTACAATTAGTTGATGCCAAGTCCACCCTTATTATTCTAACAGGGAATGGCATGTCGAGGGAATACCCGCCTACTGACATAGACGATCGCAGGCTATTCAAGCCCGATCGTTGCCTAGCACTAGTCAATATGTACCTGCATGCTGAGTATGGGGTGCAAGGGCTAGTGGAGGAGATCACCCCTACTGGGGCGGTCTATCTCAATAGAGAGACCATCAAAAGCAATCCAAAGCTTCATCTTAAGGAGATTCAGAGTGCCGTTAGTGACTTTCTGCTAGAGTTTAGTGGCATCTCTTATGCCATTGAGGAGCATCGGTTGCGAGATCAAGCGATTGCCAATAGCGACAATGCTACTTGGCTCACAGCACTCAATAGTGCCACCAATGCCAATCGACCAGATGTGGTCTTCGGTCTGCTTCCCAGTTGGACAGCCCAAGACCTCTCTACCGAAAGAGGAGTCGCGAAGTACCGAATGACGGCGACCCCTACCACTACTGTAATTATGTACCCCAGCGTCGAGGCTGAAAAGATAGATACCCCGCTCGATCTCAGAGAAGTCTCTACCAAGATTGCGTGGATTCTCCGAATCAGGCCACCCACGCCACGCTCTATATTGAGATAGCGATAACCGACAGAATTAAAGATAATAGACAACAACGATATATATGGGATTTTTAGACTTTATTACCAAGATATTTGGCAACAAATCACAGCGAGACCTCAAAGAGATTACTCCGATTGTAGATAAAATTAAGGAGCAGTACGAGCAGGTGAAAGCACTTTCTCACGATCAACTTCGTGAGCGTACGGCACAAATTCGCCAAAGCATCCAAGATGAGGTGAAGCCAGAACGTCAGCAGATCCAAGAGCTTAAAAAAGGGATTGACGCGCTGGACCTCTCGGAGCGTGAAGCTGCTTGGGAGCAAATTGATAAGCTAGAGGAAACAATCCTCGACAAGATGGAAGGTAAGCTCAATGAGGTGCTCCCCGAGGTCTTTGCCATTGTCAAGAGTACGGCACAGCGTTTTGCCGACAACGAGGAGATGACGGTCACCGCGACACAGTTTGACCGCGACCTCTCCGTCAATCATGACTTCGTACACATAGAAGGCGATAAGGCAATCTACAAGAATGAGTGGATGGCAGGAGGGAACCTCACCAAGTGGGATATGGTTCACTACGACGTGCAGCTCATAGGAGGTGTGGTGTTGCACCAAGGTAAGATTGCCGAGATGGCGACAGGAGAGGGAAAGACCTTAGTAGCCACTCTTCCTGTATTCCTCAATGCCCTCACGGGCAATGGCGTGCACGTGGTGACCGTCAACGACTACCTCTCCAAGCGTGACGCCGAATGGATGGGACCTATCTATATGTTCCATGGCATCAGCGTAGATTGTATCGATAAGTATCAGCCCAATTCACCTGAGCGCCTTCGTGCCTACAATTGTGATATCACCTTCGGCACCAACAATGAATTTGGCTTCGACTACCTTCGTGATAATATGGCTCGCACCCCTGCCGATCTCGTGCAGCGGAAGCATAATTACGCCATTGTCGACGAGGTCGACTCAGTGCTTATTGACGATGCTCGTACCCCACTTATCATCTCTGGTCCAGTAGAGAGCAAGGGCGATCAGATGTTTGAGGAATTCAGAGGCGATGTGGAGTTGGTAGTGAATGCACAGAAAACCCTAGCTAGCCGTCTGCTCACCGAGGCACGCAAGCAAATTGCTAGCGAAGATAAGAAAGAGCGTGAAGAGGGATTCCTCAAGCTTTACCGTAGCTTCAAGGGACTTCCTAAAAACAAAGCCCTCATCAAGTACCTCAGTGAGGAGGGCATCAAGGCAGGTATGCTAGATACCGAGGCGATCTATATGGCCGACAATAACCGCCAAATGCATATCGTCACCGACGACCTTTACTTCGTGATTGATGAGAAGAATAATCAGATAGAGCTCACCGATAAGGGTATTGATCTTCTTTCGGGTAAAAACGAAGATCCAACCTTCTTCGTCCTACCAGATATTGCTTCTCAATTGTCGGCTCTAGAGAATGAATCCCTCACAGAGGCTGAAAAGAGTGAGAAGAAAGACCAGCTCCTCACCGATTACTCTATCAAGAGTGAGCGTGTACACACCGTGCAGCAGCTACTTAAGGCCTACACCCTCTTCGAGCGTGACGACCAATATGTGGTGATGGATAATAAGGTGATGATTGTGGATGAGCAGACAGGCCGTATCATGGATGGTCGCCGCTACTCCGATGGGCTCCACCAAGCTATTGAGGCAAAGGAGCATGTAAAGGTGGAGGCAGCCTCTCAGACCAAGGCAACCATCACGCTCCAAAACTACTTCCGTATGTACCACAAGCTGGCAGGTATGACAGGTACCGCCGAGACTGAGGCTAAGGAGTTTTGGGATATCTACAAACTAGATGTAGTGGTGATTCCAACCAATAGACCTATTGCTCGTATCGATGAGAACGACCGTATCTACAAGACCGCTCGGGCGAAGTATGCCGCTATTATCGATGAGATTGAGCGACTAATCGGCGAGGGACGCCCAGTCCTTGTTGGTACCACCTCGGTAGAGACCTCCGAGTTGCTCAGCAAGATGCTCACACTCCGTAAGATTCCTCACCAAGTCCTCAATGCCAAGCTCCACCAAAAGGAGGCAGAGATTGTGGCAGAGGCAGGTAAGAAGAGTACCGTCACCATCGCCACCAACATGGCAGGTCGTGGTACCGATATCAAACTCTCCCCTGAGGTGAAAGAGGCAGGTGGTCTCGCCATTATCGGCACCGAGCGTCACGAGAGCCGTCGTGTAGATAGACAGCTACGTGGTCGTGCTGGTCGTCAGGGCGACCCTGGTTCGTCAGTTTTCTTCATCTCCTTTGAGGATAAGTTGATGCGTCTATTTGGTTCTGATAGAATGGCTAGGATCCTTTCTACTATGGGACTAAAGGATGACGATATGCTAGAGAGCAAGCAACTATCCAAGCAGGTAGAGAACGCACAGAAGAAAGTAGAGGAGAATAACTACGGAGTCCGTAAGCATCTGCTTGACTACGATGACGTAAAGAATGCACAGCGTAAGGTCATCTACACCCGTCGTAATCACGCTCTGATGGGCGAGCGTATTGGCCTAGACGTGCTCAACACCCTTACCCAGACGGCAGAAAGCCTTACCGATGGTGCTCCAGATATACCTTTTGAAGAGTTCAAGCAAAGTGTCTTCAAGGCCTTCTCCACCGAGCTACCAATTACCGAGGAGCAGTACAGGCGTAGTAATCCAGACCAGTTGGTAGATGCCATCATGGAGGAGGTGATTGCCAACCTCAAGCGTCGATCGGAACGTATGGCCGAAGTGACCTATCCTGTACTCAAAGCCTTCTACGAGCAGCACGGCGATAATGTAGAGCGCATCGCTATACCAGTGACCGATGGCCGACTAGGCTACAACGTAGTCACCAACCTCAAGGAGGCGGTAGAGACCGAGGGCAAGAGTGTTGCCAAAGCATTCCAAAAGACCATCCTTCTCTACACCATTGATGAGGCATGGGAGCGTCACCTACTCGCCATGGACGAGCTACAGAATGCGGTTCGCAACGTTTCTTATGAAAATAAAGACCCACTAGTTATCTTCAAGGTAGAGGCTTACGAATTATTCCGCTCTATGGTAATAGAGATGAATCAAAAGGCCTCTGAGATCATCATGCGTGGTCACGTCAATATCGCTCCGCAGCAAGAGGATGAGCAGCGTAGAGTAGAAGTGCGTGAGCAGCGTGAAGACCCACTAGCCAATAGACGCAGACGCTATCAAGAGCAAAAGGACGACTATGAGGCAGCACAGCAAGCACGCTATGAGGCTGGCCAAGCCGCAAGCCAACAACCTCAAAAGCAGCAGCCATATATTGCGGAGCAAAAGATTGGTCGCAACGATCCATGCCCTTGTGGAAGTGGTAAGAAGTTCAAGAATTGTCACGGCCGCAACCTTTAATAGATAGATAAGCTATGATACATTCCATGACAGGCTTCGGAAAGGCCGAAGCCTCCACCTCCACCCAGAAGATCGTCGTAGAGATTAGATCTATCAATAGCAAGCAGGCCGATATCAGTCTCCGCTTTCCTCAGGAGATACGCCATATAGAGCTAGCAGCACGCAAGAGGGTTATCCAAAAGCTACAGCGTGGCAAGATTGATATCTTCATTAGCCTTGAGCAGTTACATACGGAGCCCAGCCTACAGCTCAATAGCGAGTTGGGTCAGAAGTACTGGCAACTACTTAAGGAGTTTAGCGAGGAGACCACCATTCCACTGCCTACCGACCCCATGCGTATGGTACTCAATATGCCAGGGGTGATGAATACCGAGAGCTCCACCTCCGAAAAAGAGACTGAAGACCTCGAGAATATCACCATGCAGGCGGTTGAGGAAGCGTGTGATAAGCTCAATGAATTTAGACTACAAGAGGGCAAGTCGCTCTACGATGGCTTCATGAAGAATGCCAAGACCATTGCAGAGCTCCTTGATAGTGTAGATCCATACGAAGCTGAGCGAATTACCGAGATTCGGCAAAGGATCGAAGAGGGGCTAAGCAAGTATGTTGATATTGAGTACGACCGCTCTCGCTTGGAGCAAGAGATGATCTACTACATTGAGAAGCTAGATGTGAATGAGGAGAAAAATAGGCTTCGCAACCACATCAAGTACTTCATCGAGACCCTCGATCATGAGGAGGTAGGTCAGGGACGCAAGCTCGGCTTTATCGCACAAGAAATGGGCAGAGAGATCAATACCCTAGGCTCAAAGAGTAACCACGCCACACTCCAAAAGATTGTGGTTAAGATGAAAGATGAATTAGAATTTAGATATAGACCTGGATTTGAAGATGCGTTTGATAATGAAAGGAATGTTCCTTTTAAATCTATTTTGTAAAATAATAAGTGCTGTCAAATTTTTGGCAGCGCCTACATATAAGTGAGGATAATAATGATTAGTGAAATTATTGAAAAGGGTTTATTTGATTTTTATGATAAAATCGATACCTGGCAAGATGCTATTATAAAATCTTCATCGT
>QWCB01002003.1_pt1 | contig 19014 bp, 28 predicted proteins | sample 1972511 | NCBI WGS metagenome assembly QWCB01 (sample SAMN09866719, study PRJNA288562) | Human gut metagenome isolate term5_stool, whole genome shotgun sequencing... | isolation source: gut | host: Homo sapiens | place: USA: California
ATACGCTGTGTATAACCAATAATCAATTTCCTCAGGTAAGAAAGATGGACAACCAGATATACCAATATTAACGGCATTTTTATCTGCTTCAATCTTAAATGTTATATGTGCTTCTAATACTGTCATATTACTTAGATTCTATTTCTTGCATGATCGCTAGTCTTATATCTTGATTCTTTTTATCATCAAGCATCAGTACAGCTTCATCCATACTCCGACCGATTACATCAGTACCATAGTAATACATATTCTTATTCTTACGAATAATATTTTTACTAATAGCTGCTTCGATCAAGTATTGAGTTTCTTTATTCTTATTATTTACCCACAGTAGTAAATATCTCTGCGGATCATTTTCAATAAGTTCGTTCAACTTACTTTCAACTAATTCATTACTAATTGAATCTGACTTAATACCATAAAGTCTAAGACATTTACGCATTTCTTCAAGAGACATTTTAGTAAATGCTGAATAAGCCTCACGTTTAACTTTAAATTTCTTATTATTCTCTTCTGCTTCTGCTTGAGAATTACTTAACAAGTAGTCAGTACTTGGTGTAATATTACTAGTACCAAATGCTACTCTTTTGTGACTTTTTAAGAATAAATACTTTAATTCATCCTCTGGTTTTTCAGTATGTATATATAGATCCTTATTACCTAACTTAACTGAATAAGTAGCCCAGAATGGACTATATGGTGCTAAATGACCTTCTGGATAACCAATAGCTTTTTCAAGTCTACGAGCATCCTCTTCTGTTAAACCAGTATATCTGTTTCCTGATCTAGTCCAATACGGACCAATATAATCACCACAATTTTTAAACTTTGAAATACCAACCCAAGGGTTAGTTCTAATAAATCTTAACGTTGCTTCCATATATTTTTAATTAAATATAGATTTTAAACCTGTTAATAAAAAATATAGGGGCTGTTACGCCCCTATAAGTTATATTGTATAATATTGGCGTACTTGTTTAAATACGTGGATTAACCCTCAGCGTCCATGATTAACTCACCACAACCGCGCGGATCTCTCAACATGATACCCATCTCACCTAAGAAGTGAACAGAGTAACCGTCCTTTGCATTAGAACGCAAAGTGTTGATAGATTTTGCAGGACCTGCAGGAGAAATAGAACCACCAGTATACCACTGCATGAATTCACGACCCTTACGTACTACCTTAACAATGTTTGCTTCGCCATCTCTACGACTTACATCCAAGAATGTAAAACGATAAGACTCAAGCGGCTTACCAGAAAGTGGGTGTAACAAACGATTGAACGTAGTGTTGTCATACAACGGGAAGTGTTTCAATGTCAACTCAATACCATTATTCATCTTGTATGTTACAAACTGACCACCTAAAGTCAACTCTTGACCACTACCACTAATAAACTTAGTATCGATTACATTCATCGTAGCGGCTTTTTGTTTCAATACACGGTCAAACTCGCGAATACCCATCTCACCAGTTAAGGCTACGAACTTACGCTCATTAGTACCAAGAATATTGTAAGACAGATCAAACAAGAAGTCCTCAAGCAACTCTGTTGTCAACTCAGTGTAATAACGTCTATTAGACGGTGCAATCTGCTCAAGCAAACCAGCTGGCAAGTAAACTGGACGACCATTAGTACCTTTCAAAGAGAAAGTACCATCAGCGTTACGATTTGACTTAGAGTAAACCATCATCATCTCACAACGTTTTCTCCATTCACGCATTGCCACCCATTCTTGATAGTCAGACCACAAATAAGATTTCTTACCTGTTTTAGGATCCTTTAATGCAATCCACAATACAGTTGCATAAGCCGTACCTGTAATATCATAACTCAAACGAGTCGTGAATAAGTAGTTACGCATCTTGAATTGAGTATTGTAGTTCAGGATATCTGCTTCTTCACTGTACTCCTCGTAAGCAGCACCAAGACGTGACATTTCACGACCAGCTAACAAATACTTACCGGGAACGTATGAACTAGACTGACCATCAGCGATGAACATAGTATAGCACCACAAGTTACCGTCCTGTACAGGAGCACCTTGAATACGTAATTGATATTCTTTGTCATCAAGTACTACAATAGCACCCGGACCAAACCATTTATCTTCTACCCATACTTGGATAGGTGTGTTGCCAATACCAGCCATGATTGTGTCAGCATTAGCAGCAGTAATTTCAGTACCCTGCCATTTTGCAGAGCGAATTGTTACAGCTCTATCGGTATCAATTTCTACATACCATTCATATGTACTTTGATCAATAGTCATTACGTTACCAAGACCACCTGTGATAGCATCAATGGAAGTACCATAAGCACCGTCTTTTGCGGCAAATACGTAAGAAACAATACGTTCTACTTCATACGGTCTTGACAACATTGCTTCTGAAATCTTATTCTCGTCAATAAGATCTGAAAACCATCTACTTTTACCGATCTGTAAATTATTCAGAATTCCGTTATCCATAAATTAATTTATAATCTTTAATTATTGTTTAAACTTCGTGCTGCGATACTCCATATAGAGTTTGATGAACTAGTGTGAATTCTTTTAGTGCCTTTCGTAGCACCTGTCGTCTTTAAACTTTGTTTCAAGGTCTTTATAGCAGAGCTAGTTCCAATTTTTTTTGCAGTATCTAGCAAAGTGTCTCCCTTCATAGTAAAATAGGCAGACTCAATTAAATTTTTTACACTCTTAGAATAGTCTTTCTGATATTGAGTAAGACCATCTGAGTCCGCTTTAAAGATATAATTCAATAAAGCTTTTTTATCCTTTTCAGGAATAGCGATACCTCTGATATCTTTCAGCGATTTAATGTTGGTGACAACGTCGTCAACAAATTTTTGTTGGCGCTCGATTCTTGCCTCATTTTGCTTTTCCTGATCAATCAATAGCTGTTCCTTCTTCTTTTCGGTAATCTCCTTCATTAGTTCAAGAGCTTCCTCTGCTTCATCTTCTAGAATACCAGCATCTTCATATTTTTCTAGTTTACTCTGGATTCTCTTCTCACTAAACCCTTTTTCTAACAACAATTCACGAATGATTTGCTTTTGATTACTCTCGATCGAAGTGTCAAAGTTATCAAAATCAATAGCAGTACTAACTTGAAAATAATCTTCTAGTTTACCACCATTACGAACGAATTCATCAATCTTAGCAACCTCTTCACTTGAATACTCTGGAGTTGAATTTTCTTCAATCAAATCCTTGAAGTATTCACATAATTCCTCTACTGTTTTAGGTTTCTGTGATTCTTCATCTTCTTCAAAGTCTAACCCTAATTCCTCAGTAATAGCATCAAAAAAAGCACTAACTTGAATACCTTCATTATCTAACTCTTCCTCTTCAGTAGATGTTTCCTCAACTTTTTCTACTTCTTTAGTCTGTTTAGGTTTCTTTTTAGGTTCTTCAACTTCTACTTCTTCTTCCTCTATTTCTGTTTCCTCTTCAGTTTCTTCAGTCTCTTCAACCTCAGTATCTTTTTCCTCTTTAGAAGTATCCACTCCAAATATTTCCTTTACTGAAGGTCCTCTATTAGTTCTTTGTAAACGTTTAATTTCATCATCAGATAGATCATCGTTACCCGTACTAAACGTACCTGTTACTAGAGGATTATTTAATGGTTCAGATGACAACGCATCTGCTACTGCTTCCCAACCTAATAGTGTATTACTATTGTTATCCATAATTATATTTAATTAGATTTATTAATGTTTCCACTTAGCGGCATTCTTGTATACCGCTTTACATAAATTATAAAAAGTATTATTATCAAGATCTGATTTCATTTGATTAATTGCCATACAAACTAATTGAACATTATCTCTAGTATATCCTTTTTTGGAATCTATTCTATCAACACTTACATTAGTAGGTATTCTACCATTATTGAATATATATGTCATAGGTAAATTAGATATAGCACATAGTCCATTTTGTTTACACCATAATTCTCTTAGATAATCTAGTGTAATAGTACATTCTTGACCTTTCTTATTAGATCTTTCTAACACTCCATGATATCTCTCTAATAATATTCTATTCAGATCTTTCTTGCCTCTATTGGCAGCTTTTCTTTTTAAGTATTGCTGTTTCTTACAATCTTTACACCTACGATCTTTTCCATTGCGAAACCAATTGCTAGGAGAATTATCAAAATCTTCTTCTGGTTTATATTTATTACATTTATAACATAATAAATTCCCAACATCATCGTATTGTATAAATTTTGTTCTTAATCTTTTTTCCATCAACCTTTCTTTTTACCACCAAAATTCCTAGCAAAGTTAGCTTTTTTCTTCATAGCTGGACTTGCTTTACTACCTTTCTTTAATACTTTATTTGCATATTCTTGTACACCCATACCAGCTTTCTTAGCTGCAGCTTTAAATGTACCTCTCTTGCTTTTCTTGATATGTATTCCACCATTCTTATAACTTGGTACAGGATATAGTGGGTATACTCCTTCTAACTCTTTCATATTGATTATTTGTTTTCTTGTTCTTCTCCAAAGAACATAGGTAATCCTAATGGAACTGCCCATTCGATTGGAGTAAGATTATTCATTCTATTTATAAAACCTTGCTTATCTGGTCTAATATCATATAGAGTTCGTAATACTGGGTTGACCCTATTTGCATATTTACTACGATAAGATAAATATTCTTCAATTTTATCCTGAGTAATAGGATCTGTCCAATTATTAATAAGACCTTCTTTTTGCATACCCCTTTTAAGCTGAATCATGTGAGCTTTATTTTCACTAGGTGTAGTTAAGTATCTATACGTGTTAGGGTTAACATCCATCAAACTCTGCCTTATTTCATTATAACTCATTATGTTATCTCTATCTAGTAGATATTCCATATAGTTATTTGTGGCATCTGCACTATGCACTTTATTAACTAAAGCATCTGCTAAGTGACTAAGTTCATGATTTGCTGTTCCTTCTAGATAATAATCTGGATTAAGACTGATTGTCATATCTTCTATAGTAGGTTGATCTACTTTACCAGTAGTCCTACCATATATAGGATTCCCAGCACTATCATACATTTGTTGATGTTTGACATACTTACCTCTATTAGCCATATCTTGAAAAGCAATAGCAGATGCAGCTTTCTTATAATTAGTGCCGTAAGCTTTATCAACCTTTTCAAGAGTTTCTATACTACCATCATTAAATACAAATAAGTCATTAGTAATTTTACTAAGTTCTTTTTCATATTCTTGCATGTTATTATATTTTCTCTTTACTTCGGCAAACTCTTGGTCATAATCAGCTTCAGTTTTAACCTTCTTACCCTTCTTCTTAGTGATTGTAGGAGTAAAAGGCTCAGCATAGGACTCTGCAGTATATACATCCGTTCCTTCAATTGCTCTTCCTACTTTCTTTTTTATCTTCTTTATAGTTTTACCAACTCCCCAAGGTATTAGATTTAATGCAGCGTCAATAGCAGCTCCAGTATAATCTCCTTTACCTAAATCTTCAATGAAGTTAACTGCATCTTTAATATAACCAGCTGGAGTAATATAAGCTTCTGGTTGAACTGTATTAACTGCACCTGATATTTTCCTTTGTCTTTCAAAGTATTCGGGAGTACCGGTTCTATATTCAGGTGGTAGATCTGCTTTATTTATAGTCTTACCTTTACCGTCTTCATATGTAGGAATAGAATCAAATTGCTCTTTAATATCAAAATATGTAGCATCAGGGTTATTCACCCTGACACTATCATATATCTGTTTTCTCTCTTTAAGAGATAGATCTTTCCATTTCATACTAGTAATATTTACTTGCCTGTCTTACCTGGTTTACCTTTTCCGCCCTTTTTAGAGCCACCTTTACATCCCATAATTAGTTCTCCTATTTTTTAGATTTAGATTCACCGCTAACTTTATTTTTCAAAGCTGTGCGGGCCTTTAACTTTTCTCGTTCCATTGCAGCTTTATCTTTCTGAGCTTGCAACTTCTTAGCTTCATCAAGCTTTTTCTTTTCAAGAGCTAGTCTTTCTCGTTCAATTGTAGCTTTAAGTTTCTCAGCTTTTTCAGCTTGTTCAATCTTACGTTTTTCTAACTCTTTCTTATTCTCTTCAGCTCTAGCTTTATTAGCTAGATCCATCTGTTTACTTACAGCATCAGATACAGCTTTTTGTCTAGCTATTTCTTGATTACCGATCTCAATAGGATCTGGTATACCATTCATATCTTGATCCATATTTTCAGATCCTCTATATGCATTCAATTGAGCTACAGTAATCTTAGTAGCATTATCTTGATCAATTTTATATTTTTCAAGATCAAGTTCAGCTTCTTTAAGCATAAGCTCTTGTTCTTTAACTTGATTCTGCATCTGTATTAATTGCTGTTGCTGTTCAGCTTCTTGCTGTTGCATTGCTTGCTGTTGTGATAATCTTTGTTGTTCAAGCTCTTGTAGTTTACTCTTGATTAATGATAGATTATCCATAGTATACATTTCAGCAGCGTCTACTAAACTTGCACCATTCTGCATAGCAGGTTGAATTAATGCTCTAAGTTGTTCAATAGCTTGTACTTCTTTAGTGCTATCCGTTACAAAGATGTCGAAATCTTCATAAGGGAAATTATCAGCTAATGTTATGAATGCTCTAGTAGTATCATCAAATATATAATTTAAATACTGTTTATCACTGTCCTTCCATGCAGCTTTAGCAGTATTCAATAACATAAGTAATGCTTGTCTTTTAACCTGATTATGCATCCAGAATAATGGTTCTGTAATATGTGCAGATTGAATAACCGAACGTTCCACGTTACCTACTAATTCAGTACTAGCTATAGCTCCTTGTCTTTGTGGTGTTACTCCAGATAACTCCGAAGCCATTGATTCAATTTTATCTAGTAATTGAATATATTGAGCAATAACATTACCCATAGTAAGATCCCAAGTAGTAAACCCATTGAAATTAGATGGTCTACCTCCTTCCCTACCTGGAATATCCCAACCTTCATCATATGGATTAATGAATGCTACCCCTAGTGCACTTAAGTAATGCATCCATTTAGCAGTATCAATACCTAAACCTTTTGGTATCTGTGTAACATCCATTACAGGAACTTTACCTTTATCCCTAGCCATTGCTAATTCCATTCTATAGAATGTCGTAATGTACAAATACTGTAGAGGCTTCATAATACTAACTAAAGACTTAGGAGCACTATTAGTATTACTATAGACAATTCCTGTATATGGCAGTCGCTGAGAATTAAGATTTTTACTTGTAATGTATTGGTATTCAATAGGTTGAATTCCAAAGTAAAGATCATCAGCATTATATCCTTCCCATACTTCAATGATCCAATCCCATTCAACATTGACTTCATTACCAGTAGTCTTGTAATACTCATCTACTACAAACTCTTCCTCTTCTCCAGTTTCAGGGTTAACTATAGTAACAAAACCAATCTTTTTAAAAGATTTCCAACATACATGATATACTACTACATCCTCTGCATCTCCATAAGGATTATGGTCAGGATACTTACTGTAGATTTTTGTATCAATGTGATTCCAATCATCTACCATATTCTTATCACCTAACCAATTCTTAGCTCCTTTGCCATACTGACCAAATTTCTCTAGTAGTTGATTAAGTTGTTTTTCATCAAGTTTATCATAAAACTCATCATATACCTGAGTATATGGCATAAGCATTTTATAACAACACATTGAAGCTTCATGAATAAACTCAATTCCTTCAGCATCATCAAACCAAAAGTTCTTTGGATTAACTCTATTCAAACAAGGCTCCCCATTCCTGATGCCTACATATATTACTTCTTCACCAGCAATTAAACCGTCTTTCCAAGTTTTTACAAACTCGTGATCAATATTTAAAGAGTGTTTTAAATAGTTTAGGGTATGATAAGCAGTAACTTCTGCTACATCTTTATATTCCTTAGTAAGGTATTCCTGTATTTGCTCTGGGGTTTGTATTTCACCAGAAGATAATGCTTCCTCATACCTAGCCTGTTCTTCAGGACCCATTTTAGCCATAATAGATGCTTGAACATAATCAAGCAACATCTGTTTAGCTTTTTCCTGCATTTCACTTGCAGCTGCATCACTAGTCCTACATACTTTAAAATTAAATGGTCTTTTAGTTTCTTCACCAATTAATAAATCAATTTTAGGTCTAATAATGTTATAGTCCTGAGCTACTGCTGGAAAACCATCATCTTGATTAAAAGGATTTGTAACATATTTTAAATCCTTCTCACTGTATACACTATTATATAAATCATAGTACGTTTGCATCTCTTCATCAGTAGGTATTGAACTACCATTACTTAATTGAGATTGCCCTATGATATAGTCTACACATGTTTTTTTCCATTCTTCACTCTTTTGGCTAAAAGGTATTTTTTGTATAGGAAAGCTATTTACTTTGCGTTCCATATTTTAAAATGAAAATGTTAATATATTTGAATCAAATAATTTATTTGTAGAATCAGAAGTATCCTGTTCAAACCATTTATCTGTAAATATTGGTGTATCAAACAATCTTTGCTTCTTCTCTATTTCTTGTTTTTGTTTTACTTGAGCTGTATATAATTGTTCCCTATATATCATTACTTGCATTAATGCCATTACACGGTCAAAATTACCCTTATCGTTGTATTGTATCAATTCCTCAAGTAATGGTTCTGATAATATAGACTCAAGTCTCATATGACTAGATTCTACTTCTTCTTCTAGCCATTCTTTAATTTTACCTTCTCCCCAAAGTTTAATTTCCTTGTTCATATGACAGCCTTTCCTTCTATTTACTTTGGAGTCTCTTACAATGTCTTTAATAATATCTGGTTGATCTGCTAATAAGTAGTCACAATGTTTATTATTAAAATAAACAAATAAACCTGTATTTTGATTTTCACACATTAATCTTGCATTATAGTACACTAATAGTTTTCTTACATTTTCATAAAACTCTTCTGATGTTTTTGGTCTACCAGTATATTCAGCAACTATGATATCACTGTATGATTCAAAATTCTGTATACGTTTGTATATGAATACTGATCCTAGTGAGTTAGTGCCAGATTGATCGTGGTCATAAGGGTCACAACCTGCTATGTATAAACCTATAGGTGTTTCAGGACACGGGTGCTCCCATATTACTATAGATCCTTCAGGATTTGCTTCTTTTGGTAATGGAAATTGTGTAATATCACCTGTCTTTTTAATACTCCATTTTACAGTTCCACCATCCCAAGTAAGATCACCTATTTGTTTATGATTTTGTAATTTCTTATTAGTTCTAATACGAGCTAATTGTTTTTGTAATTCCCTTTTAGGGAATATATTACCTGTTAACTCTGTAAATGCTTCTGCAGGAGTTTCAGCATGCTCAGCTACATATCTATCGATAGCTTGCATTGTTTTTGCATTCTTAAGCTCTTGCTCTCGTAATGATAATATGTATTTCCTTGATGCTTCATGATTAGTATTACCATCATTATCCATGAACATACGATTTCCATTTTCATCTCTTGAATCTAGATTAGTATGTTGTGGAATAAAGAACCCACAGTATTTTCCACCAACTGCACAATCATCCCATATATTAGGGAAACCTAAGCAGTTATAAGATTCAGGATCATAAAAAGCTTCACGTAATGGAGCTACTGCATCACCTTGATCACCACCAGTACCAAACATGATCATAAGTCCAAATGCTACACCATCGTGTTCTACTGATGGTCTTGCAATCTGCCATGCAGCTTTTAGTTCAGCAAACGTACCTGCCTCTTCCCAAAGTATAAGTACACCTCTTTTACCACGTACTGCATCTGGATTATCTTTTAGAGATACACCAATGATTTCAGATTTATAACCTGCTTCAGTTTTATTACCATAATCATCAGTAACCCACATAGACGCTCTACGTCTCATAGATGTATTTACTGCTTGACGTTTTTTACCCCATGCTGTATATTCATCAATAAAATCCATGTAATCCCAAGCCTTAGTAAGGATACCATCATCTGTAAGATATTGTTTATTTGATGCATATACATATGATTTTGATTCTGGTATAAGGAAGAAATTACGACAAAGCATAGCACCACCTTTATATGAATAACCCTTACGCCTAGCTTTTGCTACACATAAGTGTTTACCTTGTTCTTGTGCTTCCTCTATTGCTTGAAAGTAATAATAATCATAATCATAGAAATCTGGGAATGTACGTTCACTGACAGATTTCCATTCTTTTAAACCAGTTTTCCTATTAGTTACCTCCCTATATACTTGTCTTACTATAGGACAATAATTTAAATAAAAATAATGGTAGCCTGTGATAAAGTCACCATCTTCTGCAGTATAACCATATATACATTTTTCTACTTCTTGATCCCAAAAGCTATAGTATTCAGTTGTGCCTTTAGGGTAAGCACAATAAGAGCCAGTACTGATAAAGTTTAATGCAGGCTGACGAAATTTATCAGAGTTTTTGATCTTCTTATTAAAATCTATCATACTTTAGGATTTTATATAATAATACCCCACACCTTTTGAGTATGGGGTAATTTTTAATTATTGCTATTTTTGATTTTCTTATTGAAATCAATCATAATTGTTATCGATTAAACCACTGTTTGATCTTTAAACCTAGTCTCTTATACCAAGGTGCTTTAGTTGGTTTAAGATCCATAGATTTTGAATAAGCTTCTTTCTTTTCTCTATATGCAATTTCTTCAGCCAATTCGATTTCTTTTCTATCCTCATTCTCATGAGCTGGGCCAAAATCAATAATCAAATCGAACGGTTTCTCTTCAACTTTAACTAGTTTAGCCTTACTTGTTTTCTTTGTGCTAGTAGTTTTCTTTTCCTTAGTCATAGTTCTTAATTTTTAACACTGCCTGTAACGGCAGTTAGTTTTATTTTGTTTCAAATTGTATTACTTATCGTACAGCTTGTCTATTTGATAGCTCATATGGATTAACTTCTACTCCACCTCTAACTCTACTACTTGCCATCTCTTCAGATCTCACAGCAGTTTCTAATGCATCAAGAGATTTAATAGTGTTACCGAGTTTTTCCATACCTGCTAATATTAATTGGACTTTCTTATCATCTAGTTCATCTTGTAAAGATTCCGCATAATATCTAGATACACTATCTAACTTAAGTCTTGCATTCTTAAGTAGTCCTAATATTAGGGTTTCATTAAAGTTAATATATGCTTGTTCTGCTTCTAATACCTCTACTGGTAACTTATAATTAGCATCTCCAAATAGTTCTTTCCTGAGTCTAGGTCCTATCTCTTCAGGACTCATACTTTGGACATATGGACTATCGTATTTGTTCTTGAGTACGATATAACTTATTTGTTTAGTGGCTATTTCTTTATCTGCTTTATCAGCATCCCATAACTTTTTAAAGCATGGGATACCTAAAGCATCATTGTGAATAATCACTTTACCACCAAGTATGTCGAATAGTTTCATTAGTATTAATTAACAACATTAGAAGGACATGCATCACAATATTCGTTGCGTCTCTTTTCGTATTCGAGATTTCGCTTAAAGTTGTTATATAATTCTTCACTCTTTATGATAGCAATGTCTCTATCATCACCATTCCTATTATAGGAAGCGTATAGAACAAGAACCACATCACCAGCTTTTACATCATATTCTTTATCCTTAAATTTAAGGATACCATCTTCTTCAATTACCCAAGCCCAGTCGATATTTAAATAATGATTATGAACAGAACTAACACTATTAAGGTCATTATCCTTTACTACTAAAAGAGCGCTGTTACCAGCATAAATATATGTATTCATATTAATCTAAATTTATTTTAATGTATCTATTTCTATAATGTCTGTTCAATGCATCTACTGCTTCTTGTTTAGTATAAAACGCATTAACATACTCTGGGTTTTTACTGTACTGATTGATTATCTCCCTCAGTTGATCCGCTTTCTCGTCCCTGTTCTGCATTCTCATTTTCTTCTTTTTTATCAGTTGAACCAAATCCACCACCACGATCTTCACCTGCTAATTCCTCTACAATTATCGGCTCCATCTTCGGATAAGGCATTACTACTAACTGAGCAATCTTTTCACCAGGCTGATAAATTGTAGGAAGAGCATCTGTAGTAATCTTAAACTTGAGAAGAATCTCACCTTTATAATCACAATCTATAACAGCTACAGCATTACACATTGACATAGACTTCTGAGAAACTGATGATCTCATAAAGATTAAACCAACATGACCTTCAGGAATCTCTACGGATAAACCTGTATGATATACTAATACTAACTTACCACTCTTATCAAATTCCTGAGTAAAGGAGATTGCTGTTAAATCTAAACCAGCATCGTTAGGGTTAGCATAACTAGGTAATACTGCGTCTTCTTGTAATTTCTTAAATTTTAATTCCATATTATTTTCTTACTATATTGTGTCCTAATATTATTTCTGTTGCTTGTGCTGCTAAATTTGCAGCGTAATCTTCAAGGAATTGACTACGATTCGTGTCCTGTAGTATCTGTCTCAGATACAGCAGTATCACTTGTTGATTCAGTAGTATCTTGTCTAGTTTTTCTTCCATGCTTTGCATAGTATAATAATGCAATACTATTCCATGCTACTGCTGCTTCATGCCTTACTTTAGTTTCTGGATCAAATTCTTCATAAGTAGAAGCGTATAAGTGTCTTAATAATGCACCTTTATATCTTTCATAACCATTCTCTAGATTCTGCCAATTATTGTCACCATACTTCTTAGCACCTTCTGTATATACTCTTGCAATGTCCTCAAGACAATCTAACGGTATTAATTCCCATCTAGTCTTATCGTCTAGTTTATCATTCTTCATACCCGTCTGGTCTTGGCATTTCTTCGATTCGTATTGCATCTATTTCAGTTTTATTTTCAATTATTGCTTTAACAATTCTATGGTAACCATCACATATTCTACCTAAATGATCGATTAGTATCGGATGATTTAAATCTGTATCTTGAATCCTTTTACTATGCCAAATTATGTCATCTAAGGTATTTATTTCCCAAGGTAAATGCTCTAGATTTACTCCTGCTAACGGTAATTTGAATACAGGATAGTTCTTCTCTTTTACCCAAGAGACTAGATTTGAAGCTGCCCATATCTTCCCATCTGCTGTGTATCTATTTTCTGCTAAACCTTGCTTAGGGTACGTTACTACTGGATTTTTTGGTTCTTTCTTTGCAAACATATTTCTTTTTTAATTTAATCTTAAACAAATAACTAAACATAATTGGCTTAATATCTTTCTCATCTGAAATTGTATTTTGAGCAAATTTGAAAGGATGATTACAAATCACTTCTACTACTTGATACGGTATATTATATTTATGTGATAACTCTGTATAGATACTTGTTTTATTTTGCTGGACCATAAGTTACTTTATAGTACTTATTATTAATTATATTATCCAGAGTAATAGAAGACATATCGAATGTCTCGGGTCTAACACTATTAACTATAATACATATCTTATCTAATTCTGATGTTACATTGTCAGATGAGGTATAAAATATAGAATTTAAAAAAGCAGTTTCAACTTTAGAGTACTGTTTTCTAGGTTCTAGTATTACTACTTCAGATTCCTTACTAAAAGGTTCTTCACTAATACCATATAGAATAGTCTGTGTATCACGAATTAAGATTCCATTATTATATGGTAAATTCTTACCAATAAGTTTATACCACCATCTTTTTAATTTACCATAACTCTTCCATAGCATTATTGAACCAGGTTTAATTACTAATTGTCTCATCATTTATCCTAATTATAATTGTTACTTGAACCCTGTCTCCAATGATCTCTGGTATTAGAGCTTTATTGACACTTAATTCATCTTCGGCTGGACCTGCTACTAGAATACCTTTTTGTTTAAAGGACTTGATATATCTACTTAAATTATCCTTAGTAATACCTAAGGTGTTTATGATATGTTTCCTATTAGCTCTATTAGCTATGTTCTTATTCTCATTTGGTTGTTTATCATAGTTAAGATCAAGTCTAATGAACTCTGCCATTAATTCCAGTTCTCTGTCCGTAAGCCGAAGAATACCATTAAGTGAAATTAGAAACTCTGTAACAAGATCATTTTTGTTTACAGATTTTACTAATTTATTCATTTGTCTTATCTACATCTAAGATTTGTTTAACCGCCTTAATGAACTTCAGTAAGTTATAATTTACTGTTTCAGATTCAACTTTTACACAAGGTTGAATTTTGCCATTATTATAGTCTTCATTAACCTTCTGAATATTGTCTTGATACTTCTTAGCGCAGTCATCTAAGAATGCTTCAAGTGCAATCAATTTTAATTCTGCATTAGACGGGATATATTCTTCTTCTGTATTAGTTTCATCCTTGATCTCTTCACCCCATTCTTTTAGGTTACCACCATTAAGAAGTTCTAATACATAGTTTGCAGTAATCATCATGTAACGTGAATTGGTATACTTATCGTTACCCTTAGTACTCTCCATTACATACTCAATACCATCTTCTGTCTTAAAGATATCATCTCTCTTTGCACAACCAAAAGGTTTAACTACTTTATATTCTGTTCTCATATTCCTTATTATTTTTTAATAATTACTAGTGCTAATTTAATCCACTTGTTTATGTCAAACTCTGGATCTGACTCTTGCACTACTCTGTCTCCAATTGCGTATTGCTTAGGTTGGGTTACTAAACCCATAAAATTCATAGCTTCTTTCTGTGTAAGAACTACCTCAGTAGCTCCCTCTTTTGAGGGATTGTTAAGGTCTTCTGGAATGAAGACTTTAACAGTACCATCTTGTTGAAATTTAATAAACTCTGAATATTTACCTAAAAGATTATTTATCATTTGTTGAATCATGACTATATAACGGACCTTATTTAATTTTGTTGTATATTTTATGCAATAAAAAAGCCTATAGTTAATCACTATAGGCTTATATTAAAAATCCAACTAAATCTACTAAGCTTTGCTTTTCTTAATAAAAGCTACTACATTGTATGGATTCACTAATTGGCTATCCTTAAACAAGTCAAAATAAGCAGCTGCTTTAGCAGGGAAAGCTATCGTATCACCTACTTCTGGATGATTATTTTTGTCTTGCCATTCATAACCTGAAGGAATTGCTAGAACAATGCCTTTTCTAAATGTTGTTGGTACTTTCTTTACTTCAGTTTTAGTGTCATATTTATCAACACCATCTTTGTCTTTCTTACCTGTCGCAACAGGTTCAGTAATCTCTTTTTCTACATATTCAACTGGTAACGGTTTGATCAGAATATCCCGAGTAAACTCGAACTTTAACGCTTTCTGAATATCATCGATGATCATCTTCTCATCTACTTGTACCGAACTATCATTATTTGTATTCTCTGCCATAAACTTAAATTTTTCTACTATAACGTTTATTAGTATTAAATGTTCTATTTTTATTTCCTTTCATGAAAGATAACACCGCCTGTACAGCATACTTTCTTTGCTATGGATGGACAAACTTCCATGTTATAGAAACAGCAGCCATCACACCATCCCTGAGGCTGCTTTTCCATGTTATAAACTTTGCCATCAACTCTAATATACCCTTCTTCTAGGGCTTTATAAGCTTCTGGTTCTCCCATATTATTTGTAATAATATTTGTTGTGTTCTTCAGCCTTTTGTTCAACAGTACGCTCCATGATTATTTCTTTAATCCAAATTAAAGCAGCCTCAAATCCTGCTTTAAATGCAGATTCTTTTAATCCTTCCATCTCTTCGCACCATTGTTCAAATGCTTCACAAGATTCTTTGTCTTGATACCTTTCAATCTCGTCAATTAAATATTGTCTAAACATATTTGATCCCTTTCTTTTGATTAATAATTATACTGATCGTCGTCATCAGTAGGATCTAATGCATCTTCGAATTCATTAAAAAAGTAAAAGTCATCATCCATAATACTATTATTATGTATTTATATTTTATATCCAGAGTAGGAGTATATATTTCTTACTATACTACTATATACTAACCTACAAGTATGTGTAGTAACGTTACAGTATTCATTTTTGTTCTATTGTTTACTCTAGATTAATAGTTTTTCTTGGGTCTTAATAGATGATTTTTATTAAAACCTCTTTATAACATAGATTTTATTTTAGAGTAAAGCTATCATGAGTACCATTTTTATTCTTACAGAATAACTCACAATTTACCAAGTACTCAGGCATAAAATCATCTTCTGAATCTATTTCAATATCTATCTCTATGAGATCACCATTTTCATATATTTTTTGGTAAGTTCTATAGTTCCAATTACCATTCCAATAGTCTTTTATCTTAAGAAAACCGTGTTCTTCTAGCCATTCACAACGTGTCATTTTAACATTATTTATGATTATTTAACATATTTACGAAACTTTCGTAGATAACTCATTAACATAATTTAACTATTTTTAACGTATTTTATAACCTAAAAGGGTTAATAATTCATAAAATTTGTTAATATCCCTAAAATATAATGAATATGAAATCATCATGTGAGCCATACCTTCCTCCATAGGATTCATTAATCTCAGATCTGATACTTTCAAAGCTTTAGTACCATCAGCACAATACCATTCACTTACTCTAGCCCTTAACAGCTCAAAGTCACTAAATTCATAATAGAGTTGATCATCTCTAATTTCAAACCCTTTATCTTTTAATTCTTGTTCAAATATCATAATATTAAGTTTTTAATGATAACGTATATAAGGGGGTATTGTTATAAAAATTTTATAAAATAAAAAATTAGGGGATATAATTGTGAATGTAGAGAGTAGTATATATATTGTATTATATAGATTTGAGTGTAGAGACTAGTATATACAAATCCCCTCCCCCATCATGCATCAAGGAAACACCCCCGGTACTTATGCATCAAATCAATTTATCTATCAGCTGATTGTGATTAATCAAGCAGTTGCAACGGAAGGCGGTTGCAATGTAGAACTACTGCTGAGGGGCAGACAGCCGAGACGACTATGAAGTGTGCAATCATGAGTCTAGAAGCAAAGCAAGCAGAGAACGGTAACTGGTATGTAAACATCCTAGCACAGCCAGAAGGTGATCCGTTTGCTGAGGAGTTGAAGTATCGTATGTGGTGTAGCGAAACACTAGCTAACAAGTTAGCTGCTAGCGTACCAGAGACGATAGAACTCCAGAAGGTACGTGTAGATGTAGCACCGTACCAGAAGGTGTCTGAGGACGGGTCTATCTCAGAGAATGTATTCACCAGTCTGTCTGTTGTATGCAGGCAGTTCAAGGGAGAGTATGTAGATGAGCCACAAGCGATGGCAGACAAGCTACGCAGGAATCTGCTGCGTGATGGGCTTATCGTAGAGGTAGACGTAGACCCGTACGAGGGAGCTACAGGTGATCTACCAAACTAAAGGGGAAGAGCTTCGGCTCTTTCCTTTTTTGTCCTACCATGCACCAAGTTTATTTCCCTCTTAGCCGATTGTGAAGGTATATTGTATTCATACTTTCATATACTTGCTGGTGGAGTAGTTTAAACCAGTAGTGCGTATCTTTTCGGCGGTTTACTAGTAACGCACTTAAAAGCTAGGATAAACTGTACAGGAAACCAATTCCGATTTATAAGTTTGGTGACAACTTGAAAGAGAGTGACAGCCTGGAAAGACAGGCATCATTTGAGCATTAATCTAAAAAACTCAATAACTTCCCAAGACATTGAGGGCACCAGTTTCTTACAAATAGGTTTAGGACTATCCTTGTAAATACTTAGCTACTACAACATTGATTTCAGAATCATAACGCCAGAGTAGAGAATCCCTATTTGTAAGTTTTAGGTGTAAAATGCATATCTATTTTAGTAAAGTTTGATTTTAATCAATAAAATCATATATTATGTTAGTAGTAATAAGATGTTTTAATCGTATGCCTCCATTAGTAGTAGAAACATTTGAAGGGCATGATGAACAAACTGTTATACACGATTCAAAGGAGTAGGCTATAGCCTATTTTCCTTTCTTACAATGCACCAAGTCAAATTTCCTTTTTAGCATATTGTGAGGAGTATAGGATACTGCTGTGATTTATGTGTATGTAATTGATAAGAGAGTGTTTGTAAGTTTGAGAATACTTTACTCTCTCTTTAGTCTGCCCTAATCACATTTGCTTAAACTACATTTGACGCATACATATAATATATAGCGTATCCTTATTCTTTACATAAACAATCAAATTATTAAACAATCAAACAATTAAGGAGGACAAACAAATGAAATGTATCATTATTGGACATGAATTCGCAGAGGCAAACACAGGCAACTTGTATTGCAAACTAGAAGTAAGACCTGCAAACGATGAGTGGGCTGCATCTTTCAACTATGTAATGTTTATTACAGAAGCAATGAAAACAGCTCTAGAAGCTAAATTTCCTAAAGAGATATATCTACAGGAAATACGTATGCAGACACCTGAGCCATTTAACAGAGTATGGGCTACAGATGGTAACAATCACATGCAAGGTGAAATAGTCTGCAACGCTAAAGGCGATCCTATCGTATTTAATGACATCAAAGTCGTAATACGTACGTTACCTGATGGCACACCTGCTAGAGGCGAAGATGCTGAAAAGCTACTAGAATCTAGTTGGCGTAGGGGTATTGAGAATGGTACTATCTTACCAATTGGTGAAGGTACAGATGTACCAGATAATAATATTGGACAAACTGTAGGAGGGGCTGATGCATTTGCAGGAGCACAATCAGCTGGAGATCCAGAGAGTCTAGAGACATCTCAACCAGATCCACTACCTACAGGTAACGTTGTAGTGCCGGGTAACCGACCACAACGACCGGGGGCACAAGCAGGAATTAGAGTGCCTAGAGTATAACAGGGATTTGCTGGGTAACCGGCAAACCTGTTTTAATCGCCCTTAGGTGGAAAATACTAAGGCTCGCCA
>QWCB01001864.1_pt1 | contig 18994 bp, 22 predicted proteins | sample 1972511 | NCBI WGS metagenome assembly QWCB01 (sample SAMN09866719, study PRJNA288562) | Human gut metagenome isolate term5_stool, whole genome shotgun sequencing... | isolation source: gut | host: Homo sapiens | place: USA: California
AAGCTTAATTCTTGAAAAACATATGAACAGTCTTACTAAATTAATTATACACTATTTTTTCAAAAAGAAAAGAGTATTGACCTTTGTCAACACTCTGAAAAGTAATGCTTAGCATTACTTTTCTTTAACATTATTATTTTTTAAGAAGTTATAATAATCATTTTCTGGTATATTACCTTGAACTTTATCAATAATCTTACCACCATCTACAACGATAACCATTGGTGTTGATCCAAAGTTCTTTTCTAGGAATGGATCAAGAGTCCTAATCATATTAAATTCATCTTCAGTTATTTTTTCAATATCTAAATAATTAAGTGTATATTTAAATTTAGAAACAGACTTATTTAATACAGGTGAAAAATGTACACAGTGTGGGCAAGTCTTTCTACCGATATATACAAAATGTTTTCCTTCTTTAAAGAAGTTTTGCATATCACTTCCCTTTATATGATTAAATTTACTTGTGTCATATTTAATATCTTGCTTAATAGTTGGTACCGGCTTCTTTTCTTCACGATCATTACTAGACATATTTAAGATAAAAAGTGAATTAAGTCCAGTTATAACTAAAGCAATAACTACAAGTGTATATATTTTATTAATTTTTTCTTCCATTAATTCCTCCATGTATATATTTTATCATAAAATTGTTTAAGTACATAATAAATAATGAAAAATAACGATAAATTTGCTATGATTAGAAGGAAGGAGATTAATTATGGATTGTTTATTTTGTAAAATAATAAATAAAGAAATAGAAAGTAAAATTATATATGAAGATGAAGAGGTCTTAGCCTTTTTAGACATTAATCCAGTATCTAAAGGTCATACTCTTTTAGTACCTAAAAAGCATCTAGATAATGGTTTTGATAAGGATGCTCATAAATACTATGAAAAATCTTATGAGGTTGCTAATATCTTAAAAGATACTTATAACTGGGATGGTATTACTATTGTGCAAAATAATTATTATGGACAAGATATTAAACATTTTCATATTCATATTATTCCAAGATATGAAAATGATGGCCTAAAGTTGCAGGCCTAATATTAATTTGGTAAAATATAGCAAGGAGATAATTATGGAAAAAAAGAAAAATACAAAGAAAAAAGAAACAGTTAAAAAAGAAACAAAACCGGTAAATAAAGCTAAAAAAGAACCGGTTAAAGTAGTTAAAACAGAAATAAAAGAAAAAGAACCTGTAAAGGTAGTTAAAAAGGAAACAAAAAACATTAAGGATAATAATAAAATTAAACTTATCCTTGGTGTCATCCTTTTAATTATAGCAATATGTTTATCGGCATATAAATTAAAAAGCCAAAAACCCGTTAAAGCAGGAAATGTTGCTAGTTCTAAAGAATATAATATAGATGATAAAGAGTTATATAAGGAATTAAAAAAGGAACATGCTCTTAACTATATTCTTAGTAAAGCCGATGAAAAATTCTTAAATAAAGAAATTGAAGCTTCTAAAGAAGAAAGACAATATGTTAATGATTATGCTAAAAAATATGAAGATTTTATCAAAAACTATAGTCTTTATGGCTACTCATCAAGTGCAGAAATGTTAAAAGCACAAACAGGAGTAAGCACAATTGAAGAGTTAAAGAAAATCTTCACTATGCAATATAAATTAAAAGAATATACTAAAACTTATATTAAGAAAAGTCTTACCAAAGACGAAATGAAAAAATACTATGATGATGAAATTAAGGGTGAAATTAAAGTTAGTCATATCTTAATTCAATCTAAGGCTAAAGCATCTAGTAGTGATAAAGAAAAAGAAGCCGCTAAGAAAGAAGCTAAAGCAAAAGCTGAAGAAATAATTTCTAAACTTAATAAAGGTGAAAAATTTAGTGATTTAGCTAAAAAATATTCCGATGATACAACTAAAGATAAAGGCGGAGATTTAGGTTTCATTAGTCAAAAAGGTATGGTTAAAAGTTTTACTGATGCAGCTTTCAAATTAAAGAAAGATGAATATACTAAAAAACCAGTAGAATCAGAATATGGATATCATATTATTCTAAAAACAGATGAAAGAGCTAAACCAAAATATAAAGATGTGGAAAACGATATTATTGATGCTCTTACTAAGAAAAAACTAAATGAAGACCAAAAGATTTTAGATAAAGCTCGTATCAATTTAAGAGAAAAATATAATTTTAAAATTACAGATAACGATCTTGCTAAACAATATAAAGATTTAATTAAAAATATTAATGCTAAGTAAAAGAAGGAAATAAATTCCTTCTTTTTTAATCTTTAAAACCTTTTTGATAGAGTTTTTGTTTAACCTCTTCTTCAATATTAATATTATCTTTTGGCTTTAATTTACGTCTTATTTTAGCTTCTTCAGCTTCTTTAATTAAAGTATCATCATATGTAAAATTATTGAGAGCTGAACTTATTAATTCTTTACTAAACCCTTTATTAAAGAGTTTAACTTCAATACTTTTCTTAAGTAAATAAGATGATTTATTCCTATTAGCTTTTTTATATTTATTAATTAAATTATTGATTTTAATTACTTCTTCATCATCTTCATAGCTTAGAAGTAATTTATCAATTACTGCTTCATCAATTCCTTTATTTAAGAGTTTATATTTAATCTTATAGGGACCATCACCTTTAATATTTTTTTGATCATTAATAAATGCTTTAGCATAAACTTCATCGTTTAATAAATTAATACTTTCTAGATACTTGATGATACTAGCAATATCTTTAGATGATGCCCCCTTCTTATTTAAGTAGATAGCAACATCTTTTTTACTTCTTAAAGCTTCTAAATAGTTTAAAGCTTTATTTAAATAGTCGTAGTATTGATTAAGTGCAATAATCTTTTCTTTATCTATATCTTTATTAGTTAAAAGATTCAATTTAATAATTGTTTCTTCATAGATACGAATATTTTTACCTTGATACTCAATATAGTACTTACCATTTTTAGCTTTTAACATATTCCCCCATTATCTTATTACCAAAAAAGAAGTAGTTATACTTCTTTTTCTATAATTATTTGGCCTTCAGCTATTTCTTCTAGGGCCTTACCAATATTTTTAACTGATGTATATTTTTCATCAGGCATTTGTTTGAATCCTGTTAATTGCATATCAACAGATCTTCTAGCAGATATTAGAGCTAATTCAAACTTTGAATCGACAATTGTTAATAATTTATCAATTGATGGATATATCATATAATCCTCCTAATTTAAGCTTAACATTCATAACGTCTAGCTGCAAATTAATTGACACAATTTTACTCATCTTTCAAACATTTCTTATTAAAATAGACATAGCCTTTTTTACATTCATAAACAATATCATCTGTTTTATGACATTCATTATTAACTTCTATGTAACCTCTCTTTTCATCACATACTTTAATAATTTTAGCCGGCACTATTTCATCTAGGATACATTCATTATTAGCTGATTGTAGATACCCTTTTGGACACTTATTGAGATATTTATAAGTTTCTTCTTTAGAGCAGGTATTTGGAAGAGCTTGATTTATTTTAAAACCATTTGGACAGCTCATATTAACATTTTTCTTTCCTTCTATATAGCAAGCATTACCAATTAAATAACCTGTTTTACATTCAGTCTTATCTTCTTGAGCAAGCGGGTTATAGTAGCACTTATTTTCATGTAAGTAGCCATCTTCTTCACACTCGTTCTTTCCTTCTTCTAAAGGTTTACCTTTAGATAAGTCATAGCAAAGTAAAGTATTACCTTTAGGTACTTTTAAATGATTAGCGGGACATACAGCTTTAATAACTTCTGGTTCACTATTTTTCTTAAGACATTTTTTATGATCTTTATTATAAGTATATTCTTCTTCACATGTTATATCAGGTACTGTTTTTTTATTAATAGTCCTTTGACAAGCTCTACCTGTATCTATATCTTTAGGATTACAAGCTTTAACAGTAGATGAGATTCTTCTAATAGAGCAGTTATTACCTAAAATATCCCCTTCAATACAGCTTGGTTTTTCTAGTTTAATTTCTTTTTTAGAAATACATTTACCATCATATAATTTAAACCCCTTATTACAAGTTTTAACCGCCGCTATTTCAAGGTCATCAACCTTTTGCTTTAAAACTAAATCCGTCTTAAATAAAATAAATAGTCCAATTACTGTTAAAACAGTCACAACTGAGTAGATAATTATCACATCTTTTTTATTCTTTTTCATCTTATCTCCTTTTAATTAGAAAGTATTTCTTTTTTCCTCTTCTAACAATTATATAATCCCCAAAATTATCTTTATCAGTAATAGTATAATCTAAATCATCAATCTTTTCACCATTTATTAAGATAGAGCCGCTACTAATAAATTCTCTAGCTTCTCTTTTAGATGAAGCAGCCCCCGATTCAGCAATAAAACTAATTAAGTTCATATCTCCCTTGATAACTTTAGATGGCACATTTTTAAAGACATCTTCAAGGCTTTCTAGGGGTATATCTTTAACACTTCCTTTAAATAAAGCTTCACTTATTTTTTTAGCTTCTAGGTAGTCTTCGGCGCTATGGATATGAGAAATAATTTCTCTAGCTAAAACTTCCTGAGCATATCTTTTTTCAGGAGCTTCATAATGTATTTTTTCTATTTCCTCGATTTCCTCTTTACTTAGAAGCGTCATCTTCTTAAGATAATCAATAACTACAACATCACTAGTATTAATTAAATATTGATACATTTCATAGCTAGATGTTTTATTTTTATCAAGCCATAAAGCATTACCTTCACTCTTACCTATCTTATTACCATTTTCATCTAAAACTAAAGGCATAACAATACCATAAGCTTTACTTTCAGTTTTCCTATTTATAAGCTCAATACCACTTGTAATATTACCCCACTGGTCAGAGCCCGCTATTTGAAGATTAACATGATAATTTTGATTTAAGAAGTAGTAATCAATCGCTTGCAAGATCGTATAAGAAAACTCTGTATAAGTAATACCTGTTTCTAGACGCCTTTTAATAATATCTTTATTAAGCATATAAGAAACACTAAAGTATTTTCCATAATCTCTTAAATAATCAAAAATATTTATTTTACTTAACCATTCATAGTTATTAACAACTTCACAGTTAAATAAAGTTTCAGCTTGATGCTTTAAGGCTTCAAAATTTTTTTCAACGGCTTCTTTAGTTATCATCGGTCTTTCACTAGTAGGTTTAGGATCACCAATTAAACCAGTACCACCACCAACTAAAAGATAACCTTTATGTCCAGCTTTAATTAATCTTAAAACATTAATAAAGGATGAATAATGACCAATATGCATAGAATCAGCTGTTGGATCTGTTCCAATATAAAAAGTTAAACTACCGTCATTAAGTTTTTCTTTTAAATCATCACTTGTCATATCTTTAATAAGACCGCGCCACATTAAATCTTCATATAAATTCATTTATCTCTCCTTCAAAATTCTTAAAAGCATCCCTTATTATCATCTTTTTAAAACATAGCTTTTCTTTAGTTACCGGGTGTGTAAAACTTAAGTAGTAAGCAGAAAGTGCTAGGTTTCCGTCTTCACTATTACCATATTTATAATCGCTATAAATAGGAGAGCCTAGACTTGCTAGTTGACACCTTATCTGGTTATAACGCCCTGTTACAAGGTTAATACTAACTAAGGCTTGCCCCTTTTTTCGTGCTATAACTTCATAATCTAAAATAGCTTCTTTACCTTCAGGACTAATAACAGCTTTCTTATCTATCTTAGCTATTTTATCAGTAAGCCTTCCTTTATCCCTTTTAAAGTTATCATGACAGACAGCGAGATATTTTTTTTCCACCTTGTGCTTTCTAATATCTTCACTTAACCTACTAGCAGCTTTACTTGTTCTTGCAAAAACAATAAGACCTGAAGTCATCCTGTCAAGACGCTGAACCATACCAAGATAAACATTCCCCGGCTTATGATATTTTATTTTAATATAATTATTAACTTCACTAAGTAAATCTTTATCCCCAGTTATATCACTTTGGGTTAACATCCCACTATCTTTATAAACAACAATAAGATGGTTATCTTCGTATATAATATTATTCATTAACAAATTTACTTTCGTTAAAGATATAGTTTTCATTCTCTAACTTAAAATTAATTTCTACTAATCTTCCATTTGGAATATAATTATCTGTTTTAATTTTTTCTAGTAATTCGCCCCTAGTTGTTTCAATGATTTTTTCTGCTGAGATTAACTTCTTCTTATCAAAATCTTGATATACTTCATATCTTAGCTTAATATTCTTATCATCTTTATTTTTATCATCTAGTTCAAAGTTAAAAACAACATATCTAACATATAACGTAATCGACTTATCATCATTTAATTTAGCATCTTCTAGTTTATCAAAATAAATCTTTAACTCATAATCTTCTTTAGCTTTAGTAACAATATAATAAGCATCAAGTGGATTATAAGTTAAACTAATACTTGGGCCATCTCTTTTAACTCTAAAATCATTAATGAAAGGATCATATTCTTTCTTATTAAAATATTTAGTTGTCGCTTCAGTAAGCTTAGCTTCTTCAAGTTTATAAATTTCTTGTCCCTTATTATCTTTAATACCAGTTGCTATAAAATCATCTTCACTTAAATTAACTAATGAACATCTAAGTAACATATCTTTTGACATATTATGACTAGTAACATCCTTTAGATAGTAGTTTTCTCCAATCATATCTTCACAGCTATTAACTCTTTTAAATAGTTCAACTACTCTTTTATCATCTAGTTCAATTGTTTTCTTATCTGGTTTTTTTTCTACTCTTTCTTCTACTTTAGGTTTATGGTCAAAACTACCTTTAATATTTTTATAAAAGTTTTTATACTTACTTGGATAAATAAAATAACCACATCCTAAAACAACAATTAAGATTAAAAAGAATAGTAAACCACCATGACTTTTACGCGGAAAATTAATTCTTGATACTTCATCTTTAAATATTTCTTTTATTTCTTTTAGTAAGTCTCTTTTAAAATCCCTTAAATCTTTTTTAGTAACATAATCATTATTCTTTTTAGTATTAGTCTTCTTTTCTTCTTTCATAGGGCCTCCTTTCTTAATTATACAATAAAGATGTAAATAAAAAAAGTAGCATGCATGCTACTTACTTGCTTTCTTAGCTTTCTTTTCGTCCTTTTTAAGTAAATCTCTAATTTCTTTAAGTGTTTCAAGTTCTTCATTAACTTCTGGTTTCTTTTCTTCTTTCTTATGAAACTTAGCGGCTACCTTAACAACAGCAAAAACACATGCTGAAATAATTAAGAAATTAACCACATTTTGAATAAACGCACCATATTTAATTACAGTACCATTAACATTAGCAGAAAGTTTATCAAAGTTAACACCACCAATAATCATACCAATAATAGGCATAAAGATATCATTTACTAAAGATGTAACGATACTTCCAAAAGCTCCCCCGATAATAACCCCAACAGCAAGATCAAGGATATTACCACGCATTACAAATTCTTTAAATTCCTTAAATGTCTTTTTCATTAGTCTTTTACCTCTACAAATTGATTTTTAGTAGCTCCGCAAAGTGGGCATGTCCAGTCTTCTGCAAGATCAGCAAATTTAATTTTTTCTACGGCTTCATCATAAATATAGCCGCATACTATACAACGATATTTTTTCATTATTTCCTCCTGCTTTTATTATATCACAAATATTAATAAACTAATAAAAAAAGAAGCTATTTAAGCTTCTTCATAAAATGCACAACTAGTGATGATAAATATATAATAAGTAAAACCCCAGTTATATAAATAAAATTATCAATAAAGATTTTAAATACTTTTAATTTTCTTTTATAAACACCAACTACTTGACTCTTTTTTATAGCTTTATCTTCTGTATTATTAGCATCCCCTTTAGTAACAATAGTGCCATCATCATTAATCTTAATAATACGGTGCGTAATATTATTTTCTTTTGTTGTATAAGTAATAATATCACCTTTTTTATACTCATCAGTCTTTTTAACTAGAATATAATCACCAACTTTAATTGTTGGAACCATTGAGCCACTAGCAACCTTAAATACATAGTTACCAAATACTCCAACAGCGGCATTGCGGTCAAATATTCTAAAGATAAGTAAAATACCAACAAAGATTAAAAGGATAACAAAGATTATATTACTAATGATATCAAGGATACTATGTCTTTTTTTTGTCTTATCCTTTTCCATTCTATACCATTTGTTCTGCCATTATATTTATGTGTATTGAATATGGAGGTACATCATTACCAATTTGTGTATCATTATCTGATTCAAACCATTTCCAGTCAAGAGTATAAACATCTTCTTGTTTAGAAGCTACACCTTCTTCTTTAATTTGAAGTTTTTCAAAAGTAACCCATTCAGTATCAGAACCAGCTAGATATTTATCACCTTTTTTAAGGCGGTATTTCATATTGATATTAGCGGTATTCTTTTCAAGAAAATCAATAATATAATTAATTTTATTACCTGTTTTATTTCTTACATTAAACTTATATGTATTAGATGAAGTTGGAGCAATTCTTTCTAAACTATTATAGATAGGGTTTTCAAAGATATGAAGTTCATTTACTCTATCCCAGTTACCAACTTTAGCATCTGATATTTTAACTTTTGGTGTATTAGTAACTGATCCATCTTGACCATCACAGTTACAGTTAGAATCACATCTAATATCAAAAATTTCTCTATTTCCTAAGATAAGATTAGACTTATTATTAAGTTTATTTACTTTAAGTCTAGTTCTACCTAGCCAAAATAGTAATAGTAAGATGATAATAATAAGAATAATTATTATCGCTTTATATATAAATTTACCAGAAGACTTTCTTTCTTCCGAAACATTTTCTCTAATTATTTCTGTATCCACATTTACCTCCCTATATCTTTTGACTAGCTTCTACAATTAAATTACCTTTTAAGCTAGCAACCGTTTCTCCTGTTTTTGTATCGACACCATCTTGAGCATCAGATACATGATAATCCCATTTAATAGGTAGCTCTAAATCCACCTTCTTAGATGCCTTAACATCGTCTAAATCAAGACTTCCAGTAATTGTTACTGTTCCATTTTGATTAGTAATGTTACTATTTTTAAGGCCCTTAATAAGAGGATTATCTAATATTACAAATGTATCATTAGTCTTAAGTGTAACTTTTATATCCATAGCTACTTTAGTACCAGTTGGATCTATTTGTAATTTAATTTTACCTTTTTGACCTGGAGCTATTTTTCCATTAACAACTGCTTCATTTTTATCCCATTCGATATCAGCTGCAGTAAATGTTTTCTTCTCAGTAATATTGTCACCATTTACTTTAACTATCCATGGAGCTATTTTTAAAGCAGTTTTACCTTCGGTTTTATTATAAAAACGGGCTAAAGTATTAGTTGATAAAAGTATAGCAGCAAAAATGAATAGTAAGACATATAAAATGCGCCTTCTTTTCATATATTTAACCTCCTTTAAAATCTAAGAAGTATTCTTAAACTTTAAAAGGGATTAAATCCCTTAATATTAACCAATATATTGTTCAGCTGTTGCTGTAACTGGAATTGGAAGATTTTCTACTTTGCTACCTGTTTCAGTATCCTTAGCATTATTAGCTTCATCATTTTCCCATTCAAGGTTAATCTTGATAACAGGTTTAATGCCTTTATTGATATCTGCTAGGCTTAAGATAGCTGTATATGTATAACCATCTGTTGTAAATGTTGCATCAGTTGCTTCTACACCAGTAATTTTAATTTTACTATTAGCAGCTGTTACTTTGCTTGGATCTACTTTAATAGTAACTTTAGTAGCAACTTTTGTACCAGTTGGATCAAGTACTAATTTAATATGACCTTTACTAGTTGGTGCAATATACCCTTCTTCTACAAATTCATTAGGTTCAGTAATTAAATCTCCTGCTGTAAATGTTTGTGTATTAACAACATCAGCATCATTTAACTTAATACGCCAAGGTGCAACTTGCGCTCTTGCTGTCCCTTCACTAGATGATACATATCTTGAAAATGTATCTTGTAATAGATAACCAGAAACCCCTACTAAAAGGATTAAAAGTAATAATATTAGCATCCTATTATTTCTTCTGTTTTCTTTTTTATTTTTCATTCTTCTCTCCTTTATTATAAATATACTATAATTTTAAAAACATTGCACTACTAATTTTTGTTTTACAGTCATTTTTACATTTATAACTTTAATATTGCTTACCAAAATAAACTAAATATTTAGCTTCTTTACCGCAGTAAACACACTTAGAATCAATAGGTTCACTGGTAAATGGAATACACCTTGTTTTGAGTCCTGTTTCTTTTTGAATTTGTTCTTCACATTCTTTAGAACCGCAGTGCATAGCTTTAATAAAATAGTTACCATTACTAGTAATATTTAAAAATTCTTCTTTCGAACGTGCTTCTTTAATCTTTAAAAGCATATTAGCTTTAGCTTTTTCATATAAAGCTTCATGAATATCATTAAGTAAAGATGAGGCCTTACTGACAATTTCTTCTTTAGAAACTTTTATCTTTTCTCTATTATCGCGTCTTACTAAAGTATATTCGTTATTTTCAACATCTCTTGGTCCTATTTCAAGTCTTAGAGGATAACCATTTACTTCAGCTTCGGCAAATTTAAAGCCAGGAGCTTTATCTGTATCATCAATTAATGTGCTAATTCCTGCTTTATCAAGCATTTCTTTAATTGCCAGAGCTTCCCTTTTAACATTTTCATCACTTCTAATTTCCGTGATAACAAGCTTGTAAGGTGCAATTCTTGGAGGCAGGATTAAACCGTTATCATCAGCGTGTACCATGATAATTGCGGCAATAATTCTTGTTGATACCCCCCAAGATGTTTGATATGGATAACTTTCTTTATTATCGCGTCCTGTAAACTTAACGTCATAGGCTTTAGTAAAGTTTTGCCCAAAATAGTGGCTAGTACCAGATTGAAGAGCAATCCCGTTTTGCATCATTGTTTCAACGGTATAAGTATATTCAGCACCGGCAAACTTTTCTTTTTCCGTTTTCTTTCCAGTTAAGGTTGGAATAGCAAGGTAATCTCTAAAGAAGGTGTCATAAATATTAAGCATTCTTCTAGTTTCTTCTTCTGCTTCTCTTGCTGTTTCATGCATCGTATGTCCTTCTTGCCAGATAATTTCTCTACTTCTTAAGAAAGGTCTTGATTCTTTTTCCCAGCGGTATATTGAGCACCACTGATTTAAAAGTTGTGGCAGGTCTCTATATGAAGATATTTTCTTGCTATAGTAATCACAAAACATCGTTTCACTGGTTGGTCTAATGGCCATCATTTCATCAAGCTCTTTATCCCCGCCTTTAGTAACCCACGCTACTTCTGGCGCAAAGCCTTCAATTAAATCAGCTTCTTTTTCAAGGAGAGACTTTGGTATTAAAAGAGGAAAAGCAACATTCTTATGCCCTGTTTCTTTAAACATTCTATCTAATACTTTTTGAATACTTTCCCATAAAGCATAACCATTTGGTTCAATATAAAGACTTCCTTTAACTGGTGAATAAGCTGCCAAAGACGCTGCTGCTACAACATCTGTATACCATCTAGCAAAGTCTTCACTTCTTTTTGTAATCATTTTATTTTGCATTTTTCCTCCTAACACACATATGGATATTTAATCGTTTCTATTTTCTTTTTTATTATAGCACCTTCTTCATAATTTCCAGCTATTTTTAAGTCTAAATAGTTCGTGCTATGTCCATAGCTATATCCATCTTTATTTTGTTCAATTAAAAATTCTACTTCTCTTCCAATAAACTTTTGCATATATTTTATTTCCAGTTTTTTAGATAAATTAATAAGTTCATGGCACCTTGCTTTTTTTATTAAGCCATTAACTTCTGGCATCCTGGAAGATTTTGTGTACTGCCTTTTGGAATATGGAAAGACATGAACTTTGGCAAAACCTATTCTTTCTACAAAACTTAAAGTTTCTTTAAAATCTTCATCAGTTTCATAAGGATGCCCGACAATCACATCGGTTGTTATCGCCAGGTCTTCTTTTAAACTTCTTAAAACTTTTATTTTATCTTCATAATATTTAGTATCATATTTACGGTTCATAATCTTTAGTATTTTATCACATCCTGCTTGAAGAGGAATATGAATATGGTTAACTATCTTTTTAGAATTTTTAAAGACTTCTAAAAAGTCATCATTAAGTTCCGTTATTTCAACTGAAGATATTCTAATGCGCTCAAGCCCTTCGATCTTTTCAAGACGCCTTAAAAGTTCCGGGAAAGTAATATCAATATCAAGACCATAATGTCCTGTATGAATACCTGTTAAAACAATTTCTTTAAAGCCCTTACTTACTAAAGCTTTAGCTTCTTTAATAACCATATCCGGATCTTTGCTACGCGGTTTTCCTCTTAAAAAAGGAATAATGCAGTAAGAACAAAAGTTATCACAGCCATCTTGAATTTTTAAGAAGGCTCTCGTCCTTGTTTGAAAGTCTTCTAGATACATATCTTCAAATTCAGGCGCAATAGCCTTTTTCGTTTTAATTATTCTTCTTGGATCCTTTTGATAATCTCTAATTAATGAAACTAATTCCTTTTTAAAAGAATTATCAAGAGCTATATCAATTTCTGGGATTAAGTTATCAATACTTGACTGCACGTAGCAACCAAGAGCTACAACTATCCCGCCTTTTCTTTTAGCTCTTTTAATAATCTTCCTACTTTTAGCATCACTTTGATTAGTAACTGAACACGTGTTAATTATATAAACATCAGCTTCATCATCAAAATCCACAAGTTCAAAATTATTCTTAAGTAGTTCTGATATTAAGAACTCACTTTCATATGTATTAACTTTACAGCCTAAAGTATAAATAGCTGCCTTCATCATGCCTCCTAAAAAAAGACTTATTTAATAAGCCTTTATTCTAATTATAATAATCTTTCCTATTAAGGTTATCTTTTAAAGTCTTAAGGGTTTCTAAATATTCATTGGCTTTCTTAATTTCAGCTTGCACTTGTTCAAGATTCATGGTTTTTTCTAGTTCTATTGGATCAACCTTGCCAAAATCAGGAAGCATATCATTAAGTTTTGCCTTAGCTATATCTTCTTCTTTTAACGCTTGTAATTCTCTTGTTTGATATAACTCTTCGATACTAATAGGAAGTTCATCTTCAACATATTGCGTTTTTTCATTAGCCGCATACTTTTCATCAGCTTGGCTTTCTAAGTCTTTCACGCTAATAATTAAATCATCTTCATCATATTCAGGAAGATCTTCTAATTCCTTATCTACAATAGCAAATAAATCATCATTGATAAGAGGCTTCATCTTTTCTTTAGAAGCTTCCTCTTTATCCTTATTATGATAATATTCAGTTTTAAAATCTTCATCCCTAATAACAGGAAGTTCTTTAGTAAGTCTTAAGTCTTCCGCTTCTGGAATTTCCTTCTTAGCGGTTCCTGTAATCTTAACCGAAGAAAAAGTAGATCTCTTAATATTATCATTAACTTCAATATTTTTAATCTTTCCATCTTTCTTAAGAGGTTCTTCCTTAATAATAGGAATTTCCCTTTTGACTGGCACTTCTCCTTGAGCTGAAGCATCAACCTTAACCGGTCCATCTACCTTAACAGGTTCATCTACCTTAACTGGGATATCTTCTCTAACTGGAATAACTTCTTCTCTAACCAGCACAATATCTTTTTCTTTTCGGTCTAAAAGACTTGGTTTATGAAGAGATTTTACTTCTTCTTTAGGTTTTGGAGCACTATCTAGTAAAGAAGCTTCTTTTTTAAGAGTTGCTTTTCTTTCCTCTTCCTTTCTTTTAGCTTCTTCCTTTAAAAGTTCTTCTTTCATATTAAGATATTCCTGTGTCGCTCTTTTCTTTTCTTCTTCTGGGTCACTTGAAACATAAGTTACTTCACTATCATCAAAATAACTTTTAGCTTTCTTACGTTTCTTTTCATTTAAAACATCATATAAAGTAAGCAAAAAGATTAAAACAATAATAATCAGAATCAAAATAATTAATATTAATTTTATCATTTCCATAAATCACCTTTATTTCATTATATACTTTAATACATCATCTTTCAAAGTTAAACTTAAAGCATCAAAAGTTTTAAAACCTAGCTGCCCTCTATTAAAAGTTAATTGTCTTTTAGCAAGATGCCTCGTGTTTTTAGCTATTAGTTCTTTCGCTTCTTCTAAACTAATATGACCATCTAAAAAAGATATGATTTCTTTATAGCCGATAGCTTTATGTAAAATCTTACTAGATGGATTTTCTTTTCTTAAAGTTTCTACTTCTTTTATAAGTCCTTTATCTAGCATAATATCTACTCTTTTATTAATAAGTTCATATAGTTTATCTCTATCTAAATCTAAACTAATACCAATAAAATTATACTTAGGAAGAGATACTTCACTTTCTATACCATTCATAAAGCGCTGGTAGGCTCTTACTACTCTTCTTTCATTTTGATAGTCAAGAGTAATATTATTTTCTTTTAAGATATCTATCATCTTGCTAAGAGGAGGCTCTTTAAATTTCTCTTCTTCTTTAAATTTATAATCATATAAAAGAGCTTTTAAATAAAGGCCTGATCCTCCGCAGATAATGATATTTTTATGTTCACTAAGAAGTTTATCTAAAACTTTTCGAGCATCTTTTTGATAATCATAGATCGTGTAATCTTCACTTATATCTAAAAAACTTATAAAGTGATGTTTAACGCCTTCCATCTCTTCTTCTGTTACTTTAGCAGACCCAATATCCATACCTTTATAAAAGGATATTAAATCACAGTTAATGATTTCCGCGTTAAGACTTTTAGCTAGACTTATTGATAGACTGGTTTTGCCAGAAGATGTTGGTCCGTAAAGCGCTACTATCATATATTCTTAACATCTCGTTTCTTAAAGATGATAGCTCCAAGTACTAGTAATCCTAAGATAGTAGCACTTACGATAATTAGACTACTAACCCAGGTATAGTTATAAGCAACATCATATTTTAACACAACTGGATGTTTAGCTCCTGTTATTAAATATCTAAAATCACTATGTAGTGGCGGGAAAACTGTTAAAATTTTATATCTAAATTGATAAATCATCGCTTCAGCTAGTTGGAATAAAATCGGAGCTCCAATAGTAATAGCGGTACCTGCTGCTGATGAAATGGTCGCTGAGCTGATAAAAATAGCTAGAGCTATGAGTAATAAGTAATAAGGTAAATATAAAACATTAAGCATTATTAAATATTTTATAGCATTAATTTCTACGACTTTATTTAATTTATCACTATAATAAACATAACTTGTAAAACTAAAGCCATCAAAGATAGCGTTACCAAGATAAACAGCAAAATGAATAGCAACTAAAAAGATAGTGAAAGCAATAAAAGCGGCGATTACTTTACTTATATATATTTTTGTTCTACTAAAAGGCTTCATTAGTAAAAATTTAATCGTTCCTTTAGCATACTCTGTACTTACAATAGAACCTGCTATAACCCCAATAAAGATAACAATAAAGATGCCATAGCCCATGTTTAAATCAAATAATTCATTATCTTTATAAATTTCATGTTCTAACTTATATTTAGATAGAGCTAAACCCTTACTATATTCACTAGCCCTTTGTACTTCTCCCATGCTGTAGCTTAAAGCATCAAGTGTATAATTTTCAATCATTACAATGGCTCTTAGATTTTTTTCAATATTATGTTTTAAATAGTAATCAGCTCTATAAACCATAACATCTCTTAATTTTTTATCTTCTATTTTTAAAGCCTTAGCTTTAGCTTTCTTAAAGTATTCTTTATATGAAAGTTTTAAATCCCTTAAAAATGCTTCATATAAGGCATCATTTTTAGGCTTTTTTAAAAATTTATTTGCAAAATAACTTTCTAGATTATCACCATCTCGATATTCTTGATAATCCATAATAATAGCCCTTTTATATGTCTTACCATATTTCTTTTTCAGTTTTTTCATTTCATCGCTTACATAACTTTGCACTTCACCCTTTTCAGACGTCTTACCAATACCAATAAAGAAATCATCACTTTCATTAAACTTTTTAGTTAAATAACCACCAAGTAAAGTTAAACCAAAAACAATAATTAACATGACATAAAAGGTTTTCTTTTTAAAGATTTTAAATAATTCATTTTTAATTAAATTAATCAATTTTATTACCTCCTGCTACATCCATAAACGCATCTTCTAGTGAGATATCTTTTTCATAGATAGCATTTATTCTAATCTTTTCATTTAAGAGCTTTTCTAGATAATGATTAAGACTATCTTCAAGAAGGAACTCAACTTTGTTATCTATAATCTTACCTTTTAATATAGCTTTTGCTTTATCTAATTCTTCCGTTTCTAGGCAGTATGTTTTATTATTTAAACGTTTCTTTAAATCACTTACTGTTTCTTCCGTAATTAACTCACCCTTTTTAATAATACAAACCTTCGTACAAAAGTTTTCTAGTTCTCCAAGATTATGACTAGATATTAAAATAGCTTTACCTTCTCTTGCTAATTTTTTAAAGAGTTCCCGAATACTTCTAATACCTTCTGGATCTAGCCCATTAGTTGGTTCATCAAAGATTAAGACATTTGGATCAGAAAGTAGAGCCGCAGCTATTCCAAGACGCTGCCTCATCCCAAGCGAGTACTTTGATACCTTCATATCTTTAACACTTTTTAAGCCAACTAAATCTAAAACTCTATCATAGTCAACACTAGTAATACCTGGATATAAGTTTCCTGCTAGCTTTAAATTTTCTAGGCCTGTTAAATACATATACATATCAGGAGATTCAACAATAGCGCCTACCCCAGATAAAGCCTTTTCAAAATCTTTTTGATTATCAAAGCCATTAATATAAACTTTACCACTACTTAGTGATTGTAGTTGTAATATTAATTTAATCGTTGTTGTTTTACCTGCACCATTCGGCCCGATAAACGCTAAAATATCTCCTTCATTCATGGTAAAGCTTAAATCTTTAACCACATGTTTTTTACCAAAATATTTATTTATTTTATCTACTTTTAATACTTCTTTCATATTCCTCCTAATTCATTATCCGCATAAACATTTTTTCTATTTCATATTTTGTAAAGGTGATAATCGTTGGCCTTCCATGCGGGCAGTTATATGGATTATCACACTTAAATAAGGTATCGATTAGATACTGAGCATCTTCTACTCTTAAGTAGTCACCCGCTTTAATACTTCTTTTACAGGCCATCGTCGCTGCTAAATTCTTATTAAATTCATCAAGAGAAAAATTATCTCTATGAATAAAAATATCAATCATCCGCTTAAGTTCTAATGAAGTATCTTCTTCCTTAACCCAAGAAGGATGACTTCTTATTATATAGCTATCATCTAGTTTATCAAAGCTAAAGCCAAGTTCTTCAAGGCCTTCTTTAACCTTCAGAAACTTTTGTTCTTCATCTAAACTTAAATCAAGATAAATAGGCATTAATAAATCCGTCTTTTGATTTAAATTACTTTTTAATATGCGCAGGTTCTTTTCAAAATTAATTCTTTCTGCAGCCGCATGCTGATCAATTAGATAAAGACCTTTATAATTTTCCGCAACAATGTAAGTTTTTAAAATAATCGCTTTAGCTGTTAAGTCTTCACTATTTTTACTAGGAGCTTCTTCTAAAGTTGTTTCACTTATTTTTTCAGTGCTATCTAAATCAAAAGAGATGTTTTCAGCCTTTTCATAAGTAAGTGGACTCGTATCACTAATATTAATACTAGGAACTAAGCTCTTAACCGATATAAGTTCTTTAATACTTTTTTCAAGTAAAGTTTTAAGCTCGAGCATCTTCGAAAACTTAATATCCATTTTGGTTGGATGAATATTAACATCAACTAGTGATGGGTCAACCTCGATATTAATAACGATAACTGGATATCTTTTTTCTGGCATATAGAAGCTATAAAGTCTTGTGATTAATTTATTAATATCATAATTACGTACGAGCCTCCCGTTAACAAAAGTTGACATCGCGTTAACTGTCGATTTTTGGGTTTCAGGTAGGCCAATATAGCCCGTTATATGGTAATCATTATCACTTGCGTCGATCTTCAGCATTTTACTTGCGGTATTAACCCCATATATATCACTGATTACTCTAAGTAAATCACCACTTCCCGTGGTCTTTAAGATTTCCTGACTATTATTTTCTAGATAAAAAGAAATATCAGAACGAGAAAGTGCTATTTTATTAACATAATTAGTGATAACGCTTAATTCATAATGAGGATTTTTTAAGAATTTATACCTCGCTGGTGTATTAAAAAAGAGTTTAGAAACTTCTACTTTCGTTCCTTTTTTTAGGCTAGATGATGAAACTTTCGGCCTTTTCCCGCCTTCAACTAAGACTTTGGTTCCTTCTTTACCATTACTAGTTGTAATTAAAAGATGCGATACCGCTCCAATTGAAGCTAGCGCTTCACCTCTAAAACCTAAAGTATTAATATGCCATAAATCATCTTCATTATATATTTTACTTGTTGCATGTCTATAAACTGATAAAAGCGCATCATCTTTATCCATCCCGCTTCCGTTATCAATCACCGTTATTTTTCTAAGACCAGAGTCTTCAAGTAAAATCTTGATATCCGTGCTCCCGGCATCAACAGCGTTTTCCACGAGTTCTTTAACAACATTATAAGTTTTTTCAACGACTTCACCGGCTGCTATCTGGTTAGCTAGTTTGTCACTCATTACTTTTATACTCATAAATTTCCTCTATCAATATTTTACCATAAAACTTATATTTTTAACTACTTATTTAACGTTTCTTTTTTGTTAATCATTAGTTAAAATGTCACCGATTAATAGTATAAATAACAAACAAAGATAAACTTTGTTTGAATGAAAATTATAATTAACGAAAGATAAAAAG
>QWCB01002035.1_pt1 | contig 18990 bp, 13 predicted proteins | sample 1972511 | NCBI WGS metagenome assembly QWCB01 (sample SAMN09866719, study PRJNA288562) | Human gut metagenome isolate term5_stool, whole genome shotgun sequencing... | isolation source: gut | host: Homo sapiens | place: USA: California
GCAAGGCGGATATGTTCCACAAGCGCACCATCAAGCAGCAGCGCAGCGTAGATTCTGTGGATACCGCCAGCGAAGCCCTTGCTGTCTGCATCGGAGAAAGAGCCTGCGTCGATCTCGACTTCATGGCCTCCCTCATGGGCGGCAGCGAGAAAATCCCGCAGATTGTTGAGGATTTGAAGGGCGTCATTTACAAGGAACCCAACAGTGGTCCGTTTGACTTGCAGGACGGCGGCGAGCATTGGGCAAAGGGCTGGCAGACGGCGGACGAATATCTCTCCGGCAACGTCCGGCAGAAGCTCCGTACCGCGCAGCGCGTGGCAGCGCGCGACCCATTCTTCGCTGGGAATGTGGACGCCCTGATTGCTGCCCAGCCGAAAGACCTTGAAGCCAGTGAGATTGAGGTGCGGCTGGGTGCGACATGGTTTGATAAGAAGTACATCGAGCAATTCATGTACGAAACCTTTGAAACGCCCCGCTATCTGCGCGGACAGATCGAGATCAGCTATGTCCCGTACACCGCAGAATGGCAGGTTTCCCGCAAGAGCATGGTGCGCTACAACGACGTGGCGGCATTCACCACCTACGGCACAGACCGCGCCAGCGCCTACCGGCTGCTGGAGGATGCGCTGAATCTCCGCGATATTCGCATCTACGATACCATTGAGGACGCAGACGGACGGGAGCGCCGTGTCCTCAACGCCAAGGAAACCACCCTTGCCGCGCAGAAGCAGCAGCTTATCCGGGATGCGTTCAAGGACTGGATTTGGAAAGAACCGGAGCGGCGCGAAACGCTGGTACGGCAATACAACGAGGAAATGAACAGCACTCGTCCCCGCGAGTATGACGGCAGCCACATCGTTTTCTCCGGTATGAACCCGGAAATCACCCTCCGTGAGCACCAGAAAAACGCCATCGCCCATGTGCTGTACGGCGGGAATACGCTGCTGGCACACGAAGTTGGCGCGGGAAAAACCTTTGAAATGGTAGCCTCTGCGATGGAATCCAAGAGGTTGGGACTGTGCCAGAAATCCATTTTTGTCGTGCCGAACCATCTGACGGAACAGTGGGCGTCTGAGTTTCTGCGGCTCTACCCTTCGGCCAACATCCTTGTCACTACCAAGAAGGACTTTGAAACCCACAACCGCAAGAAATTCTGCGCCCGTATCGCCACCGGCGACTATGACGCTGTTATCATCGGCCACAGCCAGTTTGAGCGTATCCCCATCAGTCCGGAGCGGCAGGAACGGCTCCTTCATCAGCAGATTGAGGAAATCACCGATGGCATTCAGGATACCAAGCTCGCAGGCGGCAACAGCTTTACCATCAAGAGCTTGGAGCGCACGAAAAAGGGGCTGGAGGCGCGGCTGAAAAAGCTGCAAGCCAGCGACCGCAAGGATGATGTGATTTACTTTGAACAGCTCGGGCGCGGCGTGGTGTTTGCCACCGGCACCCCGGTTTCCAACTCCATGACAGAGCTTTATACCATCCAGCGCTATTTGCAGCATGACCGGCTGCAAGAGATGGGTATGGGCCACTTCGATTGCTGGGCAAGCCGCTTTGGTGAAACCACCACCGCGCTGGAGCTTGCCCCGGAGGGCTATAATTTAGTAGGACGATAAATAATGCGTTCCTAAATTGAAAATAGGTTATCAAAGTCGGTTTCAGAACTTCAAAAATTTTTTTGATTTTTTTGAAAAACAGTTCCGCTTTGTACCCCTATTTTCTCCTATTAGCAGAGGGAGTAATTCCTGTAATGCTAAATCGGATTACATAAAGAAAGGAGGATAAGAGAATGTCAAGGACTTCAAAGATTACAGCACTCTATGAGCGTTTATCAAGAGATGATGACCTTAATGGTGAGTCAAACTCAATCACCAACCAAAAGCAATACTTGGAAGATTACGCCCGAAGAAATGGCTTTACGAATATCCGCCATTTTACTGACGATGGTTTTTCGGGTGTGAATTTCAATCGTCCGAGTTTTCAAGAACTGATTAAGGAAGTAGAAGCAGGAAATGTCGCAACGATTATTGTTAAGGATATGAGCCGATTAGGGCGAAACTATCTGCAAGTCGGCTTTTATACGGAAGTTCTGTTTCCGCAGAAAGATGTCCGTTTTCTTGCGATAAACAACAGTATTGACAGCAACAATGCTTCGGATAATGACTTTGCTCCGTTTTTGAATATAATGAAGAACATAAGCTGTTTGGGAAGGGTATTCTGCTGAATCACTCTTTTTCGACAAAGCAACGCGGTTCAATCGCAAACCGTTTTCATAGAATGTTGTCAGGTATATGCCCGGACTGCGGATGCAGCCGGGTCTTTTCTTTTTCCCATTATACCACACCAACGAAGCGGTAAAAGATTTTAATGTCCTGGTGACGCTGACCGTCTATAACAGAGCGTTCCCCGATCTCGATGTGGTCAATCAGTTCCTCGACGATTTCCCGGTCAAGCTCCTGCACATCCAGATAGCGGCGGATGATACCTGCCCATTGCCGGATATTTTCAACTTCCTGTCGGGCTTTCCGTTCTTCTGCCAAAAGAGCCTCCAACCGTGTCGCCTTTTGGATGCGCTCCTGTTCGCTTTTCTGAATCAGAATAGCAAAGGTATCGCTATTGATCGTGCCGCTGACCTTATCCTCGTAGAGCTTGGCGGTCATGTGTTCCAGCTCTCCAATACGCCGCCGCAGTCGGCTGATTTCCAGTTTGGAATCTTCCTGCTTTGCGGTGCTTTCATAAAGAATCTGCTGTTTCAGCTTGTCCAGCACCTCGTTTTCATCCTGTGTCACCGCCTGACTGTGCGCCCTGATTTCCTTCAGCACCAGCGTTTTCAGCGAGATTTCGTAAATCCGATGCCATGAACAGGCACTGTGTCCGGTGGTGGCAAAATGGGAGCAGATATAGGAAACATACCGCTTGACTGTCCCGTTTTTTCTGCGCTGGGTCTCACGGGTGGCTGCCAGAGGATGCCCGCAGTCCGCACAGACCAGCTTACCGGTGAACAGAGCAGGCAAAGGGGCGGCATGGTTTGCTGCCTGCTGTTTGACTGCCCGGTTCTTTTCCTGAACCGTTTCCCAAAGTTCCCGGTCAATGATTGCTTCGTGTGCATCCTCATGGCAAATCCATTCCATTTCCGGCTTCTGTATCATGGTCTTATCCTTGTAGGAACGGGTGCCGGTGCGGTTCTGCGTGACTATGCCGAGATAAACGGTGTCATTCAGAATGTTTTTCACCGTGGCATAGGTCCAAAGTTTGGAGTATTTGCAGATGCCTTTTTTTCCGTAGTGCAGTTCCCAATACCAGCGGGGAGAAAGGATGCCTTTCTTGTTCAGCGCCGCCGCAATCTTGCCGTAGGCCATGCCTGAATAGCGCATCCGGTAGATCTCCCGCACCACAGCGGCGGCTTCTTCATCCACCACCAGCCGGTGTTTGTCCTCATCACTCTTGCGGTATCCGTAAGGAGCATAGGCGGTCAGGTATTGGCCGCTTTTCTTTTTGGAGTACAGCACTGATTTGATTTTTCCCGACAAGTCTTTCAGATGGTAGTCGTTCATCAGACTGCGGAAGTGCAGCATATCGGTGTTGTCGCCCTCGCTATCCAGACAATCCAGCACAGACACAAACCGGCAGCCAAGGGACGGGAAAATCACATCCGTATAGCGGCCTACCTCTACAAAGTCACGCCCAAGACGGGACAGGTCTTTGACCAGAATCAGGTTAATCAGACCGTGGCGGGCATCCTCCAGCATTTCCAAAAATCCGGGCCGCTGAAAATTCCCGCCGCTGTACCCATCGTCCCGATAGGTCTTGACCTCGATCCAACCATTGAGCATGACAAATTTGGAGAGAATTTCGTGCTGGTTTTCTATGCTGGCGGATTCATCACCGGGGATATAGTTTTTTGCCTTTGCAGAATTGGAGGCATCGTCCACACTCAGGCGGCAGTAGATGCCGACTTTATATTGCTTCTTCAAGGGGCTGCCTCCTTTCTTCCTGTGCCAGCGCCGCGTCCACATTTCCGACGTAGCGGTAGTAAACGCGGAGGTCACAAATCCGCTGTCCGCCCACTTTTTTGGTTTCTCCAACCTCAATGCGATCCACAAGTTCAAAGAGAATGGATTCATCCAGCTCCGTAATCTCTGTGTACCGGCAGATAATAGCCAGCCAGCGGTTCGCATCCGTGCGGTTTTCCAGGTAGCTTTTGACCTTGTGTTCCAGTTCCGGGATGGCTTCGGCCTTTTCAGCTCGTTCCGCTTCGTATTTGTGCATTAAGGTCTGAAAAACGGTCTGCGGAATGGTTCCGGCGCATTTATCCTCATAGAGATTCTGCATCAGCCGTTCCAGCTCGGAAAGCCGCGCCGTGTATGTTTTCAGCTCCTGTTCGCAGGAGGAAAGGCGGCTTTTAGCTTCCTTATCCTTTAAGCGGATAATCTGCTGGACCAGCTGCTCCGGGTCATATTCCGCAAAACGGGCCTTTTCCCGAATGTCCTCCAATACAAGCTGGCTCAGTACATTCTCATAGATGGTGTGGATGGTGCAGGCCCCCTTGCCGCTGCGGGAGTAGTTCCCACAGATAAAGGAGCTGTACCGCCCCGGCGTCCCGTCTTTATAGGTGAATCGCTCCACCTGATTTCTCATTTTGAAACCGCAGTCCGCACAGTACACAAGGCCGGTGAAGATGCTCCTGTAACCGTCAGCGGAAGAAGATTTCCGCACCTTCTTTTTATCAATGCTGACTACGGTATCCCACAGCTGCTGTGAGATAATCGGTTCATGGGTCCCTTCCACACGAATCCATTCTTCCTCCGGCTTACCCACGAGTTTACGGGATTTATACGACAGCGTTCCGGTCTTTCCCTGAACCATGTTGCCGATGTAAACCTCGCTGCGGACGATATTCTTCACCGTCTGGTCTGCCCATTTGTGGTTGACCCGGCGCGGATCGCTCTGTCCCTTGCGCTGGTAGTACAGCACACCGGGGGACGGGATGCCTTCCTCATTCAGCATAACGGCGATGGCGTGAAACCCTGTTCCGGCTGCCCGCATCTCGAAGATACGGCGCACAATCGGGGCGGTGTCCTCGTCGATCACCAGATGGTGCTTATCCGCTGGGTCCCGCTTATAGCCGTAGGCGGGATAGGTTCCCATGAATTTCCCGTTTTCTGCACAGGCTTTTTTGACTGCTTTGACCTTCTTACTGGTGTCGCGGCTATAAAATTCGTTAAATAAGTTCAAAAAGCACATGACATCGGTGCTGCCATTGGTGCTTTCCGTGTCAATGCCGTTGTTCAGAGCGATAAACCGGCAGCCCAGGGATGGGAATAAGTAATCCGTGTATTGCCCGAACTCAATGTAGTTACGGCCAAAACGGGACAGATCCTTGACCAGAATCACATTGATCCGCTTGGCCTTGGCGTCCTCGATTAGTCGTTTGACCCCAGGACGGTCAAAATTCGTACCTGAATATCCATCGTCGATATAGGTATCAATTTCATTCCAGCCCCGCTGCCGCACATAGTTCTGAAGCAGCAGTTTCTGGTTCTCGATGCTGACGGATTCGCCGTCGCGTTCATCGTCGTTACTCAAACGGCAGTAGATGCCGACGTTGTATGTTTTTGTAGTCATCTTTATTTTACCTCCCGACAATCCAGATTCCATACCTCATGCGGCGTGATGGCTCCACAGGGAGTATCCCTGTATGAATATCGTAACGGAGAATCCATCGCCGCGCAAGGATGCGGCAAAGCCGGGAGGATAGTGTGACTATGTAGCCGTGTGTGCGGAGCAGCTGGCAGGTGTGGAAACCTCCGACATGGCGCGCCGGACAGCCAGCTGCTCCAAAGTCTTTCCCAGCTCCTTTTCACCCGAAAAAAAGCTGGTCACACGGTAAATGGTTTTCCCGATTTTCACCTCTTTATAGGAGGTCGTAGGGGTAATCTGCTGATCCATATTGACGCACCTCCAGTAAAAAAAACTGTTTCTTCATAAGATATGAGGAAACAGTTTGTCTCAATTCATATAAAGATAAGCAGCCGCACCGATAAAGTTGAGGGTATATGCGAACCAGTCAATCGGTACGGCTGCTGTATGATAGTTTGGTTTATGCTCGTCACATTTGCCATGCGCCCCTGACGATGGGGACATTCCCGGTCTCCGCTGGCGCGGCTGTCATAACTCCGCAGCACCGTTCGTATCGTGTGCCGCAGGGTTCCCCCCAAGTCTTTAGGAGGCCGTGAGGAAGTATCTTTAAGCCCCCATGCAGTCATCGCGTCCCGAAGTGCCGCCTTCGGGGATCAGGCTGGCGTAGATCGCTCGGAACAGCCCTGTTTATCACCTCCTTGGGCTGTCCATCTTCGCGGCGCACCTGATTCGCTCGTACATGGGTTATGTACCGGAAATGCCGTCTATTCAGTTGTCAAGCTGCATGAGAGAGATAGACCCTCTCACTTATTTCCCCGTTGGGAGAGTGGTTTTGGTCTATGCTTTTCCCATGTTTTCCAAAAAAATTTTTAATTTTTGGAGCAGCTTGACTTTGCGCTGATGCAGAGCTGTTTTGGAAATTCCAAGCTCCATGCTGACAATCCGTTCTGACTTGTCCTCGAAATACAGTTTGTGGAGAATAATCCTCTCATCCTCTGACAAACATTCCAATAATCCCTCCAGCCAAACGGACGAGACCGCCTGTTCCTCCACGGGTTGACCAGAAGTAGCAAACTGCTTGTCCTTTGCCAGCAGGCGCTCATAGGAATCCTCTCTGCTGGGCAGAAAAGTTGCGGTGTCTTTCTGGAACTTCTCCGTTTTCAGATCGTAGGAAAAGTATTCTTCTTTTCGCTCATAGTGCTGATACACACGGTAAACCTGTTCGCTTACCGGCACAGCCTGTCCATCTATGTAAAGATAATAATTCGCCCTTTCTTCACGATTTTTACTCATAGCCGTTACCTCCGAAAAGTTTGAAAGGTGGATAGGTTTTCAAACTTTCGGAGGGCGGTGAACGGCAGCCGACACAGCGGAACCGTTTATGTCGAACCGTTGGGGAATATGGTTCGGCAGGTGGAGGTTTGTCGGACTTTTTGTGATACTTCCGTCGGTTTTTGTTTTTGTTTTTGAATACAGAAAATGGGGGGTTCTTATCGAAAAAAGGCGTACAAAAATAGGGCGCAAGTGATGGTAAGTTCACTTGCGCCCTGATCGGACTGGATATTTTATTTTGGAAGTCTCCACCTGTTAGCGGTGGAGAAAGGTCAAAAGGGGTATCTACCCATAAGCGGCCTCCCTTGCACCGCTATGGGAATGGAACAAAGCAGCAGAAGTTATATGTCCCGAAAACCGCTTGCGGCATCTATTGTTATTGCTTCAATACACTCCAATGCTGCTTCGTGTCCTTTCCGAATTTGTAGTAAGTTACTTTCTCGCACCATCCGCGCCGACTTCATAGCCGTCCACCTTGGTGCTGACCGCCATAGAGCCGTCCGCATAGAAGTAGTACCACTTGCCGTCGATCTGCTTCCAACCGCCGGAGAACATCTTGCCGTTATTGTCCAGCCAGTACCATTTCTGGTCGTCGGAGAGCCAACCTTTCACCGACTCTCCGTTTTTGTAGTAACTCCATTCGCCGCTGTCATTTTGCTGCCAGCCGTTTGCGGACTGCGGGTCAATGATGACCTCCACAAACCGGTGCAGGACAGTAGCCGCCTCGGCGCGGGTGGCGTTGCCCTGCGGGTCAAACCGGTTGTTTTCCTTGCCGGAGAGAACGCCTGCCTGCTGCATCGCCTTGACCGCATCCTTTGCCCAGGAAGAAATCTGCGCGTTATCGGCAAAGGTCACAGCCTCCAGCGTTTTCGGGATGGAGTAACCCATCTTGTCGGCGTAGTTCTTCATAATTACTGCCATCTGCTCACGGGTGATATTGCTGTCCGGGGCAAAGGTGGAGGAAGTCGTACCGCTGACAATTCCCTTACTCGCCGCCCAGTTGACATAGGGGGCGTAGTAGGCGTTGGCTTTCACATCAGTAAATTTCCTGTTTTGGTAATCCGCCGGATTGATTCCTGCCAGACGCCCAAGGGCAGTGACAAACATTCCCCGTGTCAGGGTGGTGTTCGGACTAAAGGTGGTTTTGCTTGTGCCGGAGAACAGCCCGCGGCTGACCGTAAACAGGATATGTTCCTTAGCCCAATGACCATTGATGTCGGTGAAGTTCGGAATCGGGTTCTTGTAGCCCACGCCGTAGATACTAAAATGCTGTGCTTCAAAAATCACGGCTTTCTGGTCCGCGTCATAACTGGACTTGGTGAGCCATTGTACCTTGCCTTTGTCGTTCACATAGACCGCATACAGGTTTCCGGCCTGTTCGTTTGCTGCCGGGGTATAGGGCAGTTTGACGGAAACCGTCTTGCCCTGCCAAGCGGTGAGGGGCACTTTCTTGCCGCCTTTGACATAAACCAGAGAGAACTTATAAACCGGTCTTGTTCCAATTGCCGCCTTTGCCTTAGCGGAAGTGACCGCTGCTTTGGAAACCCGCAGAATCAGATTCCCTCCCTTGGACTGGGCATTCAGCATCTTCAAGGTATCCAACGTAAATCCGAAAGAGGGCAGACCGTTTGTAGTAATCTCAAACCGGCGTACCTTCGCCGTCACCAGCTTGTCCAGCGTCTGTGCCTTGATGGTGATGGTAAGATTCTTTGCATCCACCGCGTTCTGGATGGGAACCGTTACGGCAATGCCGTTGGCGGTGGTTCCATTTTTCTTCGCGTCAGCGGTGGCCTTGTTGATTGCGTCCTGTACGGCGTTGCCGTTAATGCTGGCATTTCCGTTTTTATCCGGTTTCACCGGCTTGGTCTGGCTGGTGGTAGGAATTTCCGGTTTGGTCTGATCCGGACGCTCTACAACCGTGGAGCCGCTGGAATTGCCGTTATCGGAAGAAGAACCACTACCGGAGGACGAGCCACCGCCAGAGGAACTGCCCCCGCCGCTGCTGGGTTTCTTCACCGCTGTCAGCGCAATGGTTGTCTCGGACTGGGCGTATTCGGTATCTGCGGCCTTGACCGCTTTGATTTGAATTTCGCCGATGCCAGTTACCGTAACCTTACCGTTGGCATCCACTGTTGCGGGGCCGCTGATGATCTCCCATGTGACCGTCCCGGTGCCGGAGCCGCCGGTGGTCGTCAAGGTAAAGCTGTCCCCGTTATAGATGGTGGCCGGTGCGCCGGTGATAGAGAGGGCCGCCTGTGTGCCCTGCGTTACAGTGAGGGCATCGGTGGCGGCGGATTTACCGCCATAGCTGATGGTGACAGTTTTTCCGCTATGCCCGGTAACGGTCAGCACCGTGCCCTGGGCGGGTTCGGCGGTCAGCTTGTTGGCGTCCCAGCCAATGGTTTTGCTGGTGTTGTCTCTATAGCTTACCTGCACCGACAGGCCGTTCAGATCCAGCGTCTGGCCGCTGGTGTAGGCCAGCTTGGCGGGCTGGGTTTGGATGGAAATGCTGCTGACCTCTTTTTCGGGGGTGGTAATTGCCACGCCTGTGCTGATGGTTTCCGCATAGTTGGTGGTGGCCGCCACCTTTGCAAAGAAGTAGTAGGTGGTATCTGCGGTCAAGCCGGAGAATACTTTCTCTGTCTGCCACTTACTGGCGGCTGTGTTGGTGGTATTCATGCCGTAGCTGACTGCTGCGCCGGTGTTGCCGGGTTCTACCTGAGCCTCCTCCAAGGTGATCTGCGTGGGGCTGTCCGCTTGCCCGGTAAGGGTGATCTTATAAGAAGCAGGGCTTACCTTCACTGTAAGGTTTTGCTGTACCGGGTTATAGTTGCCGCTACTATCTTTGTTGTAAGTAGCAGGGAAGGTGTTCTCTCCTACATTGCCAACCGAAGTATTTAGATCATTCCAAGCCCAGCCGTCTGTCAGAGGTACATCCTTCAGCGTGTCGCCATAAGTGGCGGTCAGACCGGTAGGGGGCGTGTAGTTCGGTTGGGCCTTGTTGATGGTAAATGTCCCTGTGGCGGTGGCTGTGTAATTGCCCTTACCGGTGGCGGTCACTGTGACCGTTCCGGCATTGGTGAGGTTTCCGTCCCCGCCGTTGCTGTTGGAATAGGAGAGGGTGTAGTCTGTGCCTGCACTCAGGGTCTTACTGTCCAGCGTCACCGTCACAGTGGGATCTTTGGAGGTTCCGTCATAGGTAAACGGCCCGCCGCTGACCTCCACCTTGGCGTCGTTCAGCGAGGCCAGAGCGATGGTAAATTTCCCGCTGGCTGAACCGGTGTAGTTTCCACCTGCTTTCGCGGTCACAGTTACGGTCGCCTGCCCAGCGTTCATATTGTCGCTGGCGCTGATGGTGTACTGATCGCTGGGGACGGTCTTGCCGCCCAGCGTGACAACCACATCACCAGCGGCTGGGGTCTGCGCCTGGCCGGTGTAGGTATAGGTGCCGTTTACTTTCACTGTCGCGTCGTTCAGCTGGGCCGGAGCGATGGTAAAGCTCCCCGTTTTTGTGCCGATATAGTTGCCTGTACCGGTGACAGTTACGGTAGCATTGCCCACATTGGTGTTATCCGTACAGTTAACCGTATAGTCGGTGTCCTTTGTAAGCTGCGTACCGTTCCATGTTACACTTACCTCTGGGATAATGGGAGAAGTGGTATAAAAATACTTGCCGTTCACCGTCACAATGGCATCCTTCAAATCTCCCTGCACCGTAAGCCGGGTGCTGCCGGTTTGCGGCTTCAGCCCCATGCTACCGCCATATTCGGCGGTAATAGTATTTTCTCCAACCGCAAAGCCTTTCTCTTGTGAAATTTCCACATCGGAAAGGGTGGCAGCATCGCCGCTGACATTTGCTGTGCCAAGGCTTTTCTTATTGCTGTCTGTTCCAACGAAAAATTCCACTTGATTTTCTGCTGCACGAGTGATGGCATTTGCCGCTTTGGATATAGTGGCCGCTTTGGATATGGTGGCAGTGATGTTCACCTTGGAACCGTAGGTTGCCGGTGATGGGCTGACGTTGACCGTTACATTCGAATCCTTTTGCAGATTGTTCCGAATGGTATTTGCAACGGTGCCGGAACCCACAAGATTCCCTTTGCCGTCCAGAGTGCCGTCTCCTGTGATTGTTCCGTTATTGGTGAGGGTCACGCCGTCCTTCACAGTCAGGGTGGTGTTTTTCGGTACGGTCAGCGTTTTGTCCGATGAAATCTTCAAATTCTCTTGCAGGGTTTGATCTCCGTAGACTGTGCCAGTATTTCCATCGAAGATAATGCCGCTCCAACTATTCTGATTGCTTGTATCGCTGATACCCCCATTGGCAACAATCAGGGCATGACCGTCCGTTCTGGTTGCGAAGCTGCCGCCAGAACCACCATATCCATCGCCGATTCCGGCTGTCAAAGATCCGCAGGTTGCGGTGACACTGCCGCCGTGGATGGTGATGTTGCCGCCAGAACCATTTAATCCGCCGCCGATTCCGGCTCCAGAACTTCCGCCGGTTGCGGTGACATTGCCGCCGTGGATGGTGATTGTGCCGCCAGACTCCAAAAATCCGCCGCCGATTCCGGCTGCAGAGTCTCCGCCGGTTGCGGTGACACTGCCGCCGTGGATGGTGATTATGCCGCCAGAACCACCATTTCCGCCGCCGATTCCGGCTGCATAAGGTCCGCCGGTTGCGGTGACACTGCCGCCGTGGATGGTGATGGTGCCGCCAGAAGCATCAAATCCGGCGCCGCTTCCGCCGCCGATGCCCGCGCCGCCGTTGCTACCGTTTGCGGTCACTTCGCCGCCGTGGATGGTGATTGTGCCTGCAGCCTTCCCGTTTCCGCCGCCGATGCCCGCACCCCAGCCGCCGCTGTTTGCGGTCAGCCTTCCCGTGTTTTCCCCGACAGACTGGGCATAAACGGAAAAACTGTTGCCCTTTGCCACATTGATGCCGCCGATGCCGCCGTTGACGGTCAAAGTTGTGCCATCCGTCAAAATCAAGCGGACATTCCCGGTAACGGTGACGAGTTCATCAATTGTTACATTGCGGTTGACCACATACCAGCCGTCACTCCATGCGGTCGTACTGCCGTCCACCACAGTGTAGTTTCTACATTCCTTGGTTTCCCAGTTCTGCCCATTTTCATCACAGGTTCGGTAAGAAACAGGTGGAGGTGGTAAAAGCGGTTGGTTCCCCTCGACTGTGCCGTTTCCTGTGATTGTTCCATTGTTGGTGATTTTTCCGTTGTTTATAATTTTTCCGTTATTGGTGAGGGTCACGCCGTCCTTCACGGTCAGGGTGGTGTTTTTCGGTACGGTTAGCGTTTTGCCCGATGGAATCTCTATATTCTCTTGAATGGTTGGATTTCCATAGACTGTGCCAGTATTTTCCTCGAAGATCATGCCGCTCCAACTTTTCCGCTGGCTTTTGTCACTGATACTGCTTGCAACAATCAGGGCATGACCGTCCGTTCCGGTTGTAAAGCTGCCGCCAGAACCATCCTCTCCGCGGCCGATTCCGGCTGCATGTTCTCCACCGCTTGCGGTGACATTGCCGCCGTTGATGGTGATCTTGCTGCCAGAAGCCCTCCGTCCGCCGCCGATTCCGGCCGCACCACTTCCGCCGGCTGCCTTCACTGTGCCGCCGTGGATGGTGATCTCGCCGCCAGAACTACTACTATATCCGCCGCCGATTCCGGCTGCAGATCCTCCGCCGATTGTCTCCACTGTGCCGCCGTGGATGGTGATCTTGCCGCCAGAACTGGAATTTCCGCCGCCAATTCCGGCTGCTAAACTCCCGCCGGTTGCCTTCACTGTGCCGCCGTGGATGATAATATTGCCGCCGCTAACACTATCCTTACCGCTGCCGATTCCGGCTGCATTTCCTCCGCCGGTTGCGGTGACACTGCCGCCGCTAATGGTGATGTTGCCACCAGAACCGCGGCTTCCGCCGCCGATTCCGGCTGCTAAACTCCCGCCGGTTGCGGTCAGCGCACCCATGTTTTCCCCGGCAGACTGGGCATAAACGGAAAAACTGTTGCCCTCTGCCACATTGATGCCGCCGTTGACGGTCAGGCTTGCGCCGTCTGCCAGAATCAGATGAACTTCGCCGCTGACAGCGACGCGGCTGCCGATGGTCACAGTGTCGTTGACTACATACCAGCCGCCATTCCATGCGGTTGTGCCGCTTTCCACCACAGTGACATTATCTGCTGTCTGTTCATCGCCGTTTTCGTCCAAATAGGAAACGCCGTTCGCCGTCGCCAGTAAATTGACCATACCATTGAAGAAGTGGAACAGGCTCTCGAAAACCTCTGTCCCGGTAAGCAGTGCCTGTTCGTCCTCGGTCAAGGCTTGGTAGGCTTCGTATGCCGCCTGCAGATCGGCGTAAACTGCGTTCTGTTCATCTTTTGTCATGGTCGTCAACTTGTCCGTTGCGGGTAGGGCGTCGATCAGCTTTTGCACGTCCCCTGCGGAAAGCTGCGCCGCATTAGAGGGGGTGGCCGTTTCCGGCTCGTCCTCTACGTCGCACTCGCCGCAGATATAACCGCAGGGCCTCCCCTCAGTGGCCGGGACATAGCCGCAAGCCTCGTCATGTTCGTGTTTGCAGTCTAATTCTTTTTTAATACAGCCGGTGTCCTCGCTGCACTCGTGGCTGCACTCGGTTGGCTCCCGATTTTCCGCATCGGACGGGCTGGCTGTGTTGTCCGATACGCTTTCTGCCGGGTAGCAGTCCGCCGTATGCTTGTGGACACAGCTTGTCACAAGGGTATAGCAGTCCTCGGTGTGTTCGTGATTGCAGGGCGTCCCCTCGCTGCCCTCGGTGTAACCGCAATCCTCCGTATGTTCGGCGTGGTGTTCGCATAAACCGCCTACATTTCGATTTGAATTTTCCACCGCCAGTACATTTACCGGCAAAGTGGAGCATACCATCGCGCCCGCCATCAGCAGGGCGGCGATCCGTTTCTTTAATTTCATAGTCATCCTCCTGTTCCTGTGCTGGTCTATCAAAAAACGCAAAAAGGAAGCGGTCATCCATCCGGCTGGAATGGACAACTGCTTCCTCTGCTATAGCGATATGCGGACAGCACAAAAACAGGCAGATTTACCTCTGTCTGTCTGTCTGTCTGTCGTAAGTATATTGTTCAACGGCATAGTTTGTCAACCTCTTTTCCCGCAAAAAAGCGCATAATTTTCCCTTTCCCTATATTTTACGATACGGCGTTTTGGATGTCAATAGGTTTGGAACGAATGAAGTGTGATACGGCGTGAATGATGTGTTTTCTCTTGTGCTGCCCGCCGTATTTTGGTACAATGGAAGCAGACAAGGGGGAACAGATTATGGCAAAGGAAAAAAAGCAGAAGCAAATCCATTTAGAGGAAATTACCGCGCTCACAAAAGAGCTGTTCCACGCCCACTATGCGGGGGATTTGGAACGGTGGTTTGACTATCTCTGCCCGGACAGCATCTACCTCGGCACCGGCGAGCCAATGCTCTTTGGCGGCAGCGCGATACGGGAACATTTCAAGGGCTTTGAGGGCAGGGCGGTGGACATGGTGTCGGAAGAATATTACCCTGTCCCGCTGGGCGAAACGGCGGCGCAGGTCTGCGGCCAGATTGCGGTGAGAAGCAGGCACAACCAGCTTGGGGCCGTCAACTGTTTTACCATCGGCTGGCGGCTGATCGGCGGCGAGCTGAAAATGGTACATCAGCACAATTCCTATGAGTACACCCAGCCGGACATTGAGGGCGAGCGCAGCATTTTGAAGATGGATATGAACACGACGCGGTTTGTCCGCAATCTGCTGCTGGAACAGCCCGTCGGCCGGCGCATAGCGTTTCCCAGCGGCAATCAGACGGTGTATGTCAATCCCTATACCATTCTGTACGCCAAAAGCCGGGATAAGCGGACGGAATTAGTTTGCGTTGACCGGGTCGTGAGCTGCAATTATATCTACCGGGAGCTGAAAGAGAGATTGCCGGAAGTGTTTTACCCGCTGCGGCGGGGCTATCTTGTGAACACGCTGTATATTGTCGCCCTGCGGCGGTTTGAAGCGGAGCTGATTTCGGGCATCTCCATTCCCATTCCCGCTTTGACTTATACCCAGGTCAAGCGGGATTTACAGGAGCTGATCGAGAAAAAATAGCGGACGGAAAGCGGGCAGCAACGCATACATCCATGCAAAGATGCAAAAGGGGCAAGCAATGCCTGTGTTAATACACACAGGCCCGCAGAGAAGAAAATCCCTCCGTGATTTTCCCCTCCGCTTTGCTTGTTGAGGGCAGCGCCTCCAAACCCCTTTGAACACAGAATTTCATTCTGTGGCTGCGCGTTCTGCGAACGCTTTTGACCAGAACCGGCTCACCGCTGGCCATGGTCTTTTTCTTTTTCAACATCCTGTTCTACCTCCATTTTCAGCACCCGATCCACATTGGCCTTTGCCGTTAAAAGCTCCCGCATTTCCTCACGGGAACGCCGGTACTCGGCGTAGGTTTTCTTCTTTTCCTCCAGCAGCTTTGCATACTCGGCTTGCAGGTCTTTGACCTTGGGCAGCTTCTTCACGCCCATCTCGTCAAAGGCATTCTTAGCAGCCTGGTGGAGCAGAATTTCTTCCTCATGTTCTTCCCGGAATTTTCGGGAATAACCGGCCTTGCGGTAGGCTACATAGGTTTCACGGGTCTTGGCATAGTTGATGATATGGGTACGCAGGACGGCGATCTCCGCCATGCGTTTCTCTGCCGCCTTGATTTGCGCCGAAAGATCATTGTGATGTGCCGTGGCTGCCGCCGCTTTTTCTGCCAGCTCCCCATAATCCAGCAGCTGATGTTCGGTGAGAAAATTTACAGTCTGCGCCATCTGTTTCAGGTTGAAAACCTTGGCCCATCGCGCATAGCCAGCACCTTTTCCAGCCTGCAATTTTGCCTGAATGTCCACCAGCAGATTGACCTTGGGCGGCTCCGGCTGCACGAGGGATTTTTTACGGGGCGTATGCTGTTTTTCACCGGCCAGCACCGCACGGATTTCTGCTTCACTGTACCCGGCCCCCAGCTTGTCATCCATGCGGGCTACATTCTTCCAGCCGGGCGCTTTGAGCCGGATTGCTTTCCCGCGCCGGGATACTTCACAGCCCATTTCCGAAAGCAGCTTCAGCAGCGCGTCAAAGTCTGCCGGTTTCTGCTCCAGCGCACGGTCAATCATCACCCGCAACTGCTCCCGATGGGAGGGCTTGGCCTGTTCGCCCAGCCACTTGTTGTAGCTTTTTCCGCGGGGTTTTGGGTCCTCCACAATGGACAATCCGTTCTCGATACAGATGGTATCGCTCAAGCGCCGGACGGCTCTGGTGCTGCCCCAAAAGTTTCGGAACTTCCGGTCATATTCTAAGCTGACCGATGACCAGATGATGTGATTATGAACGTGCGATTTGTCTATGTGAGTGCAGACCACAAAGGCATGATTCCCCTTGGTGAACCGCTTGGCAAATTCCACGCCCAGGCGGTTTGCTTCCTCCGGTGTGATCTCTCCGGGTTTGAAGGACTGGCGCACATGGTAAGCGATTACATCGTCCGCCCCGCGCACCCGCCCGGTGGCGGCGATATACTGCCGCTTTGCCAGCAGAAACTCTGCATCGGCGGTCCGGCTGTCACAGCCATATCCGGTAATTAGTTTTCCGTTGTCGGTCTTTTGCGGATTTGCCACATAATCAATGATGTCGCTGATTGCTCGGCTCTCAGTGCGCCCCTTGCCGATATGCAGGGGCATGATGCGTGTGGTTGCCATAGATGGAGCCTCCTTTCTCATACGCCGAGAAGATATTTTTTGATTTTTCATGGGGATTGACATATTTTCTAAAGTTGCATATAATAATAGTACAAGGTAGGCAACGGCGTGTGTCTGCCAAAGCGTTGAAGCATAATAGCGTACCGGAATGCCTTGTTATGCAGAGCTTTCAGTAGGGGTTGTGCAGTAACCTCAAACCGGAGTAGGCTGCAAGCCGAAAGAAAATGCTCAAAGCCGCCTTGCATTGCAGGGCGGCTTTCTTTATGCGGACAGAGAGGTTTTATGGATAAATTACAAAAGTGTGCAAAAGCATTTGAAAATTTGTTGGAGATACAATATCGGATCATTATTGGCCGAAAGGGAAAAACCGTAGAGTTGGTGATTGGCTTCTCCAAACTGGACTTTCATCATTTGATGGGTCTTGGAAAACTGAAAGATTTGCGGATCGCAAAACAAAATCGTGGTTCTGTATTTGATGAAATCATAACCGGAATCACTACCTATGAGACTTTAACAAAAAGCCGTTACTTGGCTCAAATTGAGAATCGGTTTGAGCCATTGGCGTTGGTTGAACAGCTCTTGGACGATAATCGTCTGGTGTTCCGGTACAATACAAAATTGAATCAATTCTCTTTAATTGAAGCGGACTATTTGCTTTCAACCCCTTTTGAAAACAGTGATATTTATATTTTTATTGCCGAACACAAAGATACCGGAAAATATTTCTGTCGTTCTTTTTTCCCGAAAGAGAAGAAGGATTACACAGAGGGACAGCCACGCTACACCATGCTTTATAAAGAAAAGAGAAACATGGCTACTGGAGAAATTGCTGTCCAATATGACAGGCTCACTCCAAAAAATCAACCGTAATTTCTAAAAAGGGGGTGTTAATTATGCAGCCAATCTCCGTAGAAAAATTTGCTGATATGGTAATGAAGAACAACAAGGGGTATCATAAAAAAGAACTTGTAAAAACATTGAGAGAAACGCTTGCTGCCAAGAAAAACGGTGCAAGATGTATGGTCTGCGGCGCACCGATTTGGGCAGCAGGAAGTGCGATTACCGGCAGTAACCTTTGCTTTACCTGCACAACAGGTGAAGCAGATGACAGCGAAGATTATGAGATAGAGTAAACAGGGTGTCGGAAATACCGACACCCTGTTTTTATCCATAAACCAAATCCTGAATGGCAAACTTCAAGTCCTGCACCTTGCCCAGCAGCCAGATGGCAGCCATCGGCAGACCATAGGGACTAATAAGGAATGCCATCACCAGCAGGATAATGCCGTTTTGCAGGGAACAGGTCAGCAGAACCGCCACACCCAGCAGGGCGATTACCATGCTGATAAGCCCCAGCACCAGACCGGAGACATAGACGATCCCCACACAAATCCAAACGAACAGGGTCAGCGCCAGAATCACCGGAACCATCACGATCTTCAACAGCAGTTTCAACAAAAATACCAATGCCCTCATTGTTATGCCTCCTCCCAAAATCACAGTTCCTGTTCCTGTTCCTGATTCCATTATCCCTGTCTCACAGCCAAAAGGCAAGGATACGGGCAAAAAGAAAAAGCGGAGGAAGGTGCGGCGAAGAAACGCCGTTCCTCCCTCCGCAGATGGGGTATTTGTCCCGGTTACGAAAGTTTGGAGAGCCGGGTCAGTATCTCCTTAACGCCGTCCCATAACTGTTCCTGCCGTTGGGATATATCCTCCAAATCGGCATCATAAATCCGCCCGGTCTCATGCACCTTGCGTGTCAGCTGGTTTAAGTTGTTGCTGCTTCGGCGCAGCAGGGATACCAGTTCCTTCAGCTCCGGCAAGTCCAGCTGCACCACATAGCCGTCCACAGCCATTTTCCGCAGATAGGCGCTCAGGTTTTTTGTCCCAAACTGTGCCATTTTCTGCTGGATCACATCCATCTCCGCAGCGGATACCCAAAACAGGACCGGCACATCCCGCTTGCGCTTGGGGCTGCTCATCGCTCCGGCTCCTGTTTCTTCGGGGCGGCAGGCTTGCGGGCAGGCGGTTCCAGCCTGAGCTTTTGCAGGACAGAGCTTTTCTGCGGTTCCTGCATGGCTTTTCTGGCCTGCCTGGTAAACAGATCGGTCAGACCGGGGTTGACCCCATCCACAACCAGATAGGCACAGTGGCGGGAAGCATCGCTGTCCTCCGGCATGGGAATGGTTTTTGCCCAGGCTTTATTGTCCTGAGAGATACGCCCGTCATGGTTCTTGTGCTGGATGGT
>QWCB01003334.1_pt1 | contig 18814 bp, 14 predicted proteins | sample 1972511 | NCBI WGS metagenome assembly QWCB01 (sample SAMN09866719, study PRJNA288562) | Human gut metagenome isolate term5_stool, whole genome shotgun sequencing... | isolation source: gut | host: Homo sapiens | place: USA: California
CAATGTCATTAAGTTAAGATGACCAATCAAGATCTTAGCATCAGAAATGATGCTAGGGTCTTTTTATTTTGTAATAAATGCTTGACATATGATTCGAAATGTGCGGCCGCTTTCGCTATTGAATGATAATGAGGTAGCGAAAGCGGCCCTTGTAATTAAGAACATCTTGATTGCAAGGAGGTAACGCATATGAGCAATTATATTAATCAAGTTTCAGATTCTCTAAAGAATCATATTTCGGAATTAGCTAACAATCCATGTTTATTTCTTCGAAACCCCAATGTCGATTTCTCTCGAAAACGGAAAATTGATTTCAAAACTTTTATAGGAATCATGATGAATTCGGGTGGAGCTACTATGAGTAAAGAACTACTTGATTTCTTTGATTTTAACAAAAATACTCCGTCTGTGTCAGCATTTACGCAACAACGTTCAAAAGTACTTCCAGAGGCTTTTGAATATTTGTTTAAATCTTTTACGGATGACAACCTTCCAACTACTAATAATTATCATGGTTATCGTTTAATTGCATGTGATGGAAGTAACTTGACCATTGCAACCAATCAAAAGGATCCAGAAACTTTTTGGGAACGTAATCAGCATGGTTCAATTGTTAATAAACTACATCTAAATGCCTTTTATGATGTTTTGAATCGTATATACACCGATGTTTTAGTGCAAACAGCAGCGGATTACAACGAGTTTAGAGCATGTGCAACAATGATTGACAGATCAAAACTAGAGAATGTTATTCTTGTTGCTGATAGAGGATATGAAAACTATAACATTTTTGCACATGCAATTGAAAAAGGATGGAAATTCGCTATACGTGTCAAAGATAAAAATAGTAATGGAATTGTATCTGGGTTAAATCTTCCTCCAAATGATGAGTTTGATATAGATATCACTCAGATTTTTTCGAGGAAAAATACAAAGACCACAAAAAATGCAGGCTATAAGTGGATGCCTGTAAATCAAGTGTTTGATTATCTTCCACGAAAAAGTGATAAAACATACGAATTATCGTTTCGTATTATTAGATTTCCTATAGGGTCTAATTCTTATGAAATAATAATTACAAATCTTGATAGAAATATTTTTGATGTAAAAAAAATAAAGGAAATCTATCATTTGAGATGGGGAATAGAAACTTCATTCAGAGAATTAAAATATGCCATAGGATTAACAAGTTTCCATGCACGAAAACCAGATTTTATTAAACAAGAAATATATGCGCGATTACTTTTGTATAACTATTGTGAATTAATAACAACACATGTAATAAAACAAATGAAAAACAATGATAAAACAAAACAGGTGAACTTTACAATCGCCATTTATATTTGTAGAGAATATCTCCGTAATAAACGCAATCTTAGTCCACCTGATGTGATTAACCTAATAGAAAAGCATGTATTACCAGTAAGACCTGGTCGAAAAGACCCTCGCAAAGTCAAACCCCAGGCATCTGTAAGCTTTCTATATAGAGTGGCTTAATCATAGATAATTATAAGTTTTTTTTGACAGATAAACAATCTGTCTTTTTGTTGTGCTACAAAATAGATAAAAGAAAAAAACACATCATATTTATCAAACAATTGCAAATATGATGTGTTTTATAATTATGTCAAAATTCTTAACTTAATGACATTGCTCTTTGGAGCCCCTTTTGGTGTGTTTATGCTTTCACTGGCATAGAATTTAATGCTTTTTCATATTCTTCTGGAGAATATTTTTTTAAAATTTGTTCTTTGGTTAAACCAAGATCAATCATATTTTGAATTGCATCGATTCTGCCTCTGGCTTCTCCTCTGGCTTCGCCTTGTTCCAGCAATTCTTCAGACCGTAACTTCAAAATCTTACCACCCATAATCTCACCCAATCCTTTCCTGATAGCATTATCCTCTGGGATAATATAATCCGCGATTTTCTCAATTAAAACAATCATATCCATATAAAAATGCGACTTTTGTTCTTTTTCGGACGCGTCCTCTAACCTTCGGTTGATCTCCCGGAAATCGTCCAGCAGATGCTTCACTTTTTTCGAATTTGTTCCATTATGTTTCAAAAAATGCTCATATCGTAAGATATGATACGGAAGCAGAATCAGCAGCCGTTTTTCAAAAATCCGATCCACCGTGTATCTTTTCGCCTGCAAAACCGGAACGCGGTAACGTACTTTCTGACCATCTGCAAACGTTACGATTGCCTCATGATAATCTGGAAGCGAACGGTGATTGCGGATATAAAGCACGCACGATTGAGGAAACGCAATCTCCCAAATTGCATGTTCCCCCAAAGAAGCATGTTCAAGTGCAATCGAAATGTCGTACTCGAACATCCGGATAACCATTGTCCTGTCCTTAGAGGACTGGCATTCCAGATGGTATATATGTCCACCAATCCGGATAATGGAGTCCGTGATCACGGTTCCGTACTTTTCGTAATGTTCGTTTCGCAATTGTTCAAACTGTTCCTCCTCGCTGTAAGAAGTGTGGAAAACTTCATTGATCAGCGGAATGAGAAGCTGCGGCATTTTTTGCGCAATGGTTCGGAATACATCGTCGAAAATCGTGCTGTGTTCTGTTGTGTTTTCTGTGTCGGCATCTGGCAACGAAGTTGTCAAAATGTCAGTGTTCCCCATGTAGTGTCCTACCTTTCCTTTAGTATATATCATAAGCATCTGCTTTTACAATATAGAAAGTATAAAAAACAGAGCTGTTATGACCAGTTCTATGAAATTGTGGTTCTAATGGAAATTTATGAGCGAAATGCTCTCCATGAGTGGTGATTGCGGTACAATGGCGATGTATCGCATAAGTAATTGTGGTATATAATTTTATAAACCCAGTAAAAACAGAATATCGTATTTTTGGACAGAAGTCAAATGATTTATAACAGTAACAGAAAAACAACAATTGCGATACGATTGGAAAATAAATCGTATCACGATGGTTGTTGTAAAATTATTTTCTGGTTTATAGGATCTCCTCAAGCCCATACAATGCCGCACCCAGTGCACCGACAATCTCTGGTTCCTCATAGATATGTAGTTTTTCTCCAAGCTGCTCCTCCAGCACGGCGACGACACCCGGATTCTTGGCAACACCGCCAGTCATCATATATCCCGGATTCAGACCGACACGTTTCAGGAGGGACATTGCTTTCCCGGCAATTGCCTTGTGAATTCCATGTGCAATATCGGCAATCTCTTTGTTCTGTGCGATCAGGGAGATAACTTCCGATTCAGCAAAAACACTGCACATGCTGCTGATTTCAATATTTTCTTTGGACTGCAGGGATACCGGGCCAAGTTCGTCGATACTGATTTCCAGGGAGCGCGCCATCATTTCCAGAAAGCGGCCGGTTCCGGCGGCACATTTATCATTCATGACAAAATCGGCAACTTCTCCATTGTCATTCAGCCGGATGGCTTTGCTATCCTGACCGCCGATATCGAGGATCGTGTGAACGTCCGGGAAGAGAAGATGCGCACCTTTTCCGTGGCAGCTGATTTCGGTTACATTTTTGTCCGCAAATGGAATGCTGACACGACCATAACCCGTGGATACAATCAGGGAAATATCTTCCCGGTCAAGTCCGGCCTTTTTCAGAACGTCTGCCAATGCGGCATCTGCACTCTGGGAAGATTTGGCTCCGGTGCGGACAATTGAAAATGCTTTGATCTGTCTGTTTTCGTCTAAGATTACGGCGTTTGTAGAGGTAGAGCCGCTGTCAATTCCTAATGTATACACAGTATCACCCTTTCTTTTTATCATTTGTTTTTCCCCGGTCAGGGACAATCCTTTTTTCACTTTCAATTCTTCCATAAAGGCTTCCACACGGGTCCGGACCTGTCCGGCACATTGTCTGGTGGAATCGGTTTCTACCAGCAGAATCGGCAGATCCAGCCGCTGGCGGAAATCCGCATACTCGTAAGAATAAGAGTCACAGAATTTGACGGTATGATATATAATTCCATCCAGGCGGTCGGTAAAACCGTCAAGAAAATGTTCACGGTTCGCTGCTTTTAACATGCGCATGCATGGAATCTGGTTTAGCAGCGCGGCAGCATAAGAATGCAGGACCTGATCCTCTGTAATGGAAAAATCACGTGCAAGTCCGGTGCATGTTAAATCAAACAGCAGATTGGCACCGCGGTCGACAAGCAGCTGACGGATTTCATTGTTGCATCGGGCACCCATGATACCAATATTGAGTTTCTGTCCGTTTCCTTTTTCGGACACTGCGCTGGCAGACATGCGGGTGTTTTCCTGTTTTTTCAGAGCTGCTTTGTTCTGCATCATGGAAACAAAACGTTTCAGATCCAGTGTTTTTCCGGAGAAAGCCTCGTACTCCGTGAGCATTTGTTTTAGCTGGCGCTCATAGAGCGTCACTGCAAAATCATTAAATTTGCGGGGAATATCCAGTAAAAAGAAAAATTTATCCGGGAACTGGCTTTTTAATGTGTCATACAGACGCCGGATGCTGTCGCAGCAGGTAGTCAGAATGACACCCTCATAGTCATGTTCCATCACATCTTCCAGCACGGCCTTGGTATAGGAACAGATGTTGGCGTGCATCAGGGTGTCCGCGTGGTTAAAATCCGTAACGGATGGTTCCAGACGTGTGATTTCCGTGTCCATGGCTTCAAATAATTCCATGGGGGTATATTTACATACATAACCTAACATGATGAATTCCTCTCTTTATCCAGAATTTCCAGAAAAGCTTCCAGACGGGTTTTGATCTGTCCGTCATGGCTGTTCCGGCGGTCCATGGCATCGCCATCCAGAACGAGCAGTGGAATATCCGCGGCCTTGAGTGTTTCGCGAAGCTGGAATACTCCGCCGGCAGATTGCTTACAGCCCCAGTGGCAGAAGTTAATGACGCCATCGGCATGCATTTCTTTTGCCAGTTTTACGAGCATATTTGCTTTTTTTTCGTATGGACCGTTATAGAGATTGTTTAGCATTTTAGTGGCAAGTGCTTCCAGTGGGTGGGTGGTATCCAGTTCGTCCATGTAATCCAGGTTCATTTCGGTACACTGGATCTGGTAATCTCTGTTCAGGTTAAAATAGTGTTTGAGTGTTTCCTGATAAAAAGGAAGCAGATGTACCCACACAATCCGGGTGCCGTCATATTTTGGATATTGTTTGATATCCTCGGCAAAACTGCGGAACAGATCAAGTGTTTCCGGTGTTCCGATGTTTAAGTGGGTGGCAAAAAGCATGTACATCTGCAGAGTCAGTGTCGATGGATAATAGCGCTCTGCCTGCAGTTTTAAAAACTCTTTGTAATAAGCTTTCGACTGGTTTTCGCGGGCAAGTGTTTCCGACAGGTCATCCATGGACAGACGTTTTCCGGTCAGTGCTTCCAGTTTCTGAATCAGTTCTTTCAGCTGCATGGTCACATATTCCACGGCTTCCGGAGAACAGCTGTCCGGCACATCGATCACATAAGTGTCAAGATCCGTGTGCCGGCTGACATAGCGGAATGTGTTAATATTGCCGTCACAAATCATGGAAGTTGTCACACCGAGTCTGGCAGGTGAAATAATTCCGGAGTCTACGGCACCGATAAAATCTTTGTGATAGGAACAGAGCGTGGAGGCAATTCCCCGGCTTTCTGCGCGGTCGATAAAATAGTCTTCACACGTAAATCCTGAGAGAAACGAGGAAAGACATTCCATGGAAAGCGCACTGAGTCCGAAGCACTGGAAAATTTCCACGGGTGCAAACAGATTGCACCAGACCGTGGATTCCGGGTATTCCAGCGCATGAAGCGTATTTTTTACGCCGAGCGTATTCAGCTTCTGATATGCTTTCGGCATTGTTTTTTCTGCAAAATGTTCAGTCCGGAACTGTTCGAGATGTAATCCGATGTCAATCATTTTGCGTGAAACTGCCGGGTGGGTGCCGGCATATTTTTTAATATAATTTCCGTAAGTTTTGACGATATTCATAGTATATATCCTTTATTAAACAGGTTCATTTTCAAAAAAATATTATAACCTTGTGTCTGCAAAAAATAAAGTTTTGTGTACTAAAATTTTAGAAAAACCTAAGAATCTAAAATATTGCGTATTATAGGGGGATTGATTATAATAGAAAGTACGGAATTATCTATTATGGAAGGAATCAGGACACATGGGAGCACAGGACAATACGGAAAAGGTACTGCGCAGTCTTCACGTTTTGCTGTCGAAGAGTGAGCCGTATCCGAAAGAGCCGAGTAAAGTTATCATAGATAAGCAGCAGGTGATTGATCTGCTGGCAGAATTAAATACCTGTATTTATCAGATTATGGATGAATACGAGCTGACCATTCGAAGCCGTGACAAGGCAGATCGCGATTTCCATAAAAAGGGAGATCAGATCATCTGGGATGCAAGCCGTAAGGCAGAGGACATTTATGCGGCATCTGTCATGTATATGGATGAAACGTTAAACCGTATGCAGGATATTATGCAGGAGGCGGACAAAAAGGTCGGTGCCATCTATCAGGAAATTAAAGAACAGATGGAAAAAGAAGAACAGGAATTAAGAACCAACAAATCCGAACTCAAAGGACAGCTGCAGGATCTGGTTGATACCGAAAAGTACTTAAAGATCATCGAGGAACGGAACCGCGAGATTGAGAAGGAAAAGATGGAAGGAAGACCGGAGTACGAGCAGGAGAAGCGGGAAGAAAAAGCAATTTACGCAAACCGGCAGACCGATATTAAGATTAACCAGGAATATCTGGATAAGCTGGGACTTTCCGTACCGGAAGAACCGGTAGAAGACCTTGCGGAAGAACCAGTAGAAAAGCCAGTGGAAAAGCCGGTGGAAAAACCAAAGAAGCTGTCGCCGAAGCCGGAGATTCCGGCACCGGTTACGGTAGAAGATGACGATGAAGAGTTAAAGCAGCTGGAAGAACAACTGCGTGTGAATCTGGATGCTGATTATTTTAAGTGGAAAGATGAACAGGAAGAACAGGAAACGGCAGAAGAAAAAGAAAAATCCGCCGGCTTTCAGAACAAGATCAAGAACCTGATAGGAGGACATCCGCATGACGATTCTGGTGTGTGATGATGACAAGGAAATTGTAGACGCAATTGAGATTTACCTGATTCAGGAAGGATACCAGGTAGTAAAAGCATATGATGGGGAACAGGCTCTGGATATGCTTCGCACAAAGAAAATTGATCTGATGGTGATCGACGTGATGATGCCGAAACTGGATGGAATCCGTGCGACATTCCAGGCACGTAAAACAAGCAGCATTCCCATTATCATCCTGTCTGCCAAGACAGAAGATGCGGATAAGATTCTGGGGCTGAACGTGGGGGCGGACGATTATGTGACCAAGCCGTTTAATCCGCTGGAACTGGTTGCCCGTGTGAAGTCACAGCTGCGGCGTTATACCACACTTTCGAGCACCCCTTCCGGTGATGCCGTTTATGAAGCCGGCGGCCTGGTTATTAACGATGAATTAAAAAAAGTTACGGTAGATGGGGAAGAGGTCAAACTGACTCCGATCGAATACAACATTCTTCTGCTTCTCATGAAAAATAAAGGAAAAGTATTTTCCATCAGTCAGATTTATGAGGAAATCTGGAATGAAGAAGCAATTGGCGCTGACAATACAGTTGCTGTCCACATCCGGCATATCCGGGAAAAAATCGAAATCAATCCGAAAGAACCGCGGTATCTGAAAGTGGTCTGGGGTGTCGGCTATAAAATCGAAGCGGGGGCGTAGCTGTCTATGAAAGAATTCTCCAGCGGAAAAAAGGGCGCAGCCATTGTCATGCATCAGATGTTTCTGATTATGATGCTTTGCGGAATCTATGGGATCGGATACAATCTGCGCAGACATATCGGAGGGCTGGGTATTCTCAGCCTGTTTATGGTGATCGGCATGGTCGGAAGCTTTGTATTTCTTGCCTATCTGACAGGTGTTGCAGGGCGCCGGTCGGAGGAGGATGCAACCATTTACCTGACCTGGATCGATAAAATTTATACGGATATTCAGATGGTGCTTTTTGTGGCATTCATTTATCTTGTGCTTTTTTTGGGGAGAAATCTCCATGACATCCAGTTTGAACTGTCCGGACTGATGGTAGCGGTCGGAACAGTCGGGTATCTGGTCGATGTTGTATTCCTGCTGTTTTATATGAGCATTGTCCGGCGGGTCAAAAACAATACCCTTCTGACACACAGTCTGATCTATCAGGCAGGAAGCTTCCTTAGACGGGTATTTATCTCCGGACAGAATCCCAGACTGTGTACGCGTAAGGCGCGCGAAAGATATGAGATCCAGCATGCAATTGAAAAAATTGCGGCAGGGGCATTGGATACGACACTGGATGTGGAGCAGTTTCACGGACAGGAAAGAGGCATTGCAGCTTCTGTGAATAATATCCGTGCAGGGCTGAGCGAAGCCATTCAGGAGCGGATCCGGAATGAACGGATGAAGGCAGACCTGATCACGAATGTTTCCCATGATATCAAAACACCGCTTACTTCCATTGTCAATTATGTGGATCTGCTCAAACGTGAAAACCTGGAAAACGAAAATGCACGTAATTATATCCGGGTTCTGGATGAAAAATCCCAGCGGCTGAAACAGCTGACAGAGGATCTGGTCGAAGCATCAAAGATCAGTTCCGGAAATATCCAGCTGGATATGCAGACCATCGATCTGGTAGAACTGCTGTACCAGACGGGTGGTGAGTTCAATGAACGTTTTGAGGCACGGGGGCTGACCATTGTGACGAAACTGCCGCACAATTCGGTGATGATCCGGGCAGACGGACGGCAGCTCTACCGTGCAATTGAAAATCTGTATACCAATGCGGCAAAATATGCACTCGAAAATACCCGGGTTTATGTAGATCTGGAAGTAGAGGAGAACAATGCGGTTTTCCGTATCAAAAATATTTCGAAAAATCCGCTGCCGGAACAGGGAGCAGCGAGGAAAGACCTGACGGAGCGTTTTGTGAGGGGAGAGGAATCCCGCACGACAGAGGGAAGCGGTCTTGGACTGTCCATTGCAAAGAATCTTACACAGCTGATGGGCGGTGAGTTTGCAATCCTGGTAGATGGCGATCTGTTTGCGGCATCCATTACGTTTGCAGTCGTTGCATAAAAATACATTTTATTATATAATTATCATTAACCATGATTTCGAAAACAAGGAGGAAACTATGAAGTTATACGAGAACGGCGCATACCTGGTCAACGGCAGGGATGTTGTCATTAATTCACCGGAAGCGGCATCTGCTGTCAATGCAAAGACAGGAAAGACTGTTACACCGGAAGATGCAAAGAAACAAACCATTGCATACGGAATTTTAAAGAGTCACAATACATCCGGCAACATGGAAAAACTGCAGATCAAATTTGATAAGCTGACTTCCCATGATATTACATTTGTCGGCATCATCCAGACCGCCAGGGCATCAGGTCTTGAGAAGTTCCCGATTCCTTATGTACTCACCAACTGTCACAACAGTCTGTGTGCAGTCGGTGGAACCATCAACGAAGATGACCATATGTTTGGACTGACATGTGCAAAGAAATACGGTGGAATCTATGTTCCTCCTCATCAGGCAGTTATTCACCAGTTCGCAAGAGAAATGCTTGCAGGCGGCGGAAAGATGATCCTTGGATCAGACTCCCATACCCGTTACGGAGCACTGGGAACCATGGCAATTGGAGAAGGTGGTCCGGAGCTTGTAAAGCAGCTTTTGAATAAAACCTACGATATTGATATGCCGGGAGTTGTCGGCATTTACCTGACAGGTACCCCGCAGAAGGGTGTCGGACCGCAGGATATCGCGCTTGCCATTATCGGTGAAGTATTTGCCAACGGATTTGTAAAGAATAAAGTGATGGAGTTTGTCGGACCGGGCGTATCCAATCTGAGTGTTGATTACCGTATCGGTGTCGATGTTATGACAACAGAAACAACCTGTCTGTCTTCCATCTGGAGAACCGATGACCAGGTGAAGGAATTCTATGAGATTCACGGAAGAACCGGAGATTTCGAGGAACTGAATCCGGGAGAAACTGCATACTATGACAGCTTTATCGAACTTGATTTAAGCGAGATTAAGCCAATGATCGCGATGCCGTTCCATCCAAGCAATACATACACGATCGAGGAATTAAATGCAAACCTGATGGATATTCTCGATGACTGTGAGAAGCGTGCACAGGTAAGCTTTGATGGAAAAGTAGACCTTGACTTAAAGAGCAAAGTAAAGAACGGAAGACTGTATGTAGATCAGGGTATCATTGCCGGATGTGCTGGTGGTGGATTTGAAAATATCTGCGATGCAGCAGATATCTTAAAGGGTTCTTCCATTGGAGCGGACGAGTTTACGTTGAGCGTATACCCAGCGTCTACTCCGATTTATATGGAACTGGTTAAGAACGGTGCTGTTGCCAATCTGTTAGAGACAGGTGCCATTGTCAAGACTGCATTCTGCGGACCGTGCTTTGGTGCCGGAGATACACCTGCAAATAATGCATTTTCTATCCGTCATTCTACACGTAACTTCCCGAATCGTGAGGGATCTAAGGTACAGAACGGACAGGTTGCTTCCGTAGCACTGATGGATGCGCGTTCTATCGCTGCAACCGCTGCAAATAAGGGATTCCTTACCGCAGCTACCGATATTGATGTAAACTACAGCAAGCCGAAATACTTCTTTGATAAGACCATTTATGAAAACCGTGTATTTGACAGCAAGGGTGTGGCAGATCCAGACGTAGAGATCCAGTTTGGACCAAATATCAAGGACTGGCCGGCTATGAGCCCGCTTCCGGAGAATCTTGTGCTGAAAGTTGTTTCCGAGATTCACGATCCGGTGACCACAACGGACGAGCTGATTCCTTCCGGAGAGACATCCTCTTTCCGTTCCAACCCACTGGGACTGGCAGAGTTTGCACTTTCCAGAAAGGATCCGGAATATGTTGGACGTGCCAAGGAAGTACAGAAGGCACAGAAGGCTGTTGAGGCAGATACCTGTCCGGGAGATGCACTTCCGGAGATTCATCCGGTTATGGATACCATCCGTGCAACGTTCTCCGATGTCAACCGCTCAAACGTTGGTTTTGGAAGTACGATTTTTGCAGTAAAACCGGGAGACGGTTCTGCGCGTGAGCAGGCGGCTTCCTGCCAGAAGGTACTTGGCGGATGGGCAAACATTGCAAATGAATATGCGACCAAGAGATACCGTTCCAACCTGATTAACTGGGGTATGATCCCGTTTGTTATTGATCAGGGAGAGCTTCCGTTCCACAATCTGGATTACCTGTTTGTTCCAAAGATCCGTGAGGCGATCGCAGACGGAAAAACAGAATTTGAGGCATATGTGGTAAAGGATGGTGCTTTAAAGCCATTTACCCTGCGTATGGGAGAACTGACACCGGATGAGAAAGATATTATTCTCAAAGGCTGCCTGATCAATTATTACCGCGGATAGGAGATCTTGTATGACAGACGTGGAAAAACAAAAACAGATGGAACAGATCAAACAGAGTGAGGATGGCATGCGTCAGACGGTTCTTCTGATTAAAATCGGATTGATGGTATTTCTCACCTTTGCCTGTTGTACCGTATTTTTCTTCCTGGTGCTCCGGTACAAGGGGGTTGCAGATACCTGGCATCTGATTACAGGTGCATTGCAGCCGATTATTATCGGACTGGGACTTGCTTATCTGCTTAACCCGGTTATGAAATTTCAGGAGCGGCATTGGCTGCCGTTTCTGAAAAAGAAAATGAAATCAGAAAAATCAGCGGCTAAAGTGGCACGTGGATTGTCCATTGCCGGGGCAATCCTGTTTCTTCTGGTGATTCTGGTACTTTTGATTGCGGCAATTGTTCCTTCGGTGGTATCAAGTGTTACCGGGCTGGTGGAAGCACTGCCTGGTAATGTGGAGAGCCTGATCCATATGGTGAAAAGTGGAAAACTCGGAGCCTATGGAGTGACAGATACCATCAGTGATATGCTGACAAAACTGACGGATCAGGTGGAAAACTGGGCAACGAAGGATCTGCTGCCACAGATGCAGCAATATCTGCTGCAGATTACTTCCGGCGTAATCACGATGGTCAAATCCATATTAAACTTCATCATTGGGATCATTGTCGTTGTTTATGTCTTATCCATTAAAGAAAGCCTGGTGGGACAGAGCAAAAAGATTGTGTATGCGATCTTTAAACCGAAACATGGAAACATTATTATCGAAGTTTTCCACAAGGCAGATGAAGTATTTGGTGGTTTCATCATTGGAAAGATTATAGATTCTGCTTATAGATTCTGCTATCATCGGAGTAATCTGTTATTTTGGATGTCTGATCCTGCATATTCCGGATACGATACTGGTTGCGGTTATCATTGGAGTAACCAATGTCATTCCGGTGTTTGGACCGTTTATCGGTGCGATTCCGTCACTTCTTCTGGTTGTGATCCAGAGTCCGCTGCATGCGTTGTATCTGCTGATATTTATTATCGTTCTGCAGCAGGTGGATGGAAATATTATCGGACCGAAGATTTTAGGTGATTCCACCGGATTATCCGCGTTCTGGGTAATGTTTTCAATTCTGATCGGAGGCGGACTGTTTGGATTCCTGGGAATGCTGCTTGGGGTTCCGGTGTTTGCGATGATTTACTATATTATCCGCAGACTGGTAAACCACAGTATACGAAAGAAAAATCTTACAACCGTAACGGAGGCATATGTGGAGGCGGCCGGTGTGAATGAGGCAACCGGTGCGATCATATATTACGGGGAAAAACAAAAGAAAAAGAGAACTTTAAAAGATTCCGGGAAGAAAGACGAAACAAAGAAAAACCAGTAATTTCAAGGGCTGTACGCGTTTGTGTGCAGCTCTTTTTTTCGGATTATTTTTTGACACTAATTGCCGCCTATGGTATACTTGAAAATAGACAGATAGACCTGTTTGGGGATATTTTAAGGAGATAACAATTGGACAAATACGAATATAATCTGAAGCTTGATCAGATGAAATCCCGTTATGCGGAAGAGAAATACGATGAGGCAGCAGATATTGCAGATACCATCAATTGGAATAAGGTTAAAAATGTAAATGGTCTGGTAAAAGCTGGGGAAGTGTACGAAAAAGTACAGCGTTATGAGGAGAGCCGGGAAGTTTTGCTGATGGCATATGATCGCTCGCCGATCGGAAGAATGATTATTTACCGTCTTGCGGAAGTGGCGGTCAAGATGAAAGATTTTCAGGCGGCACAGGATTATTACGATGAGTTTGTGGAGATTGCGCCTCATGACACCCTTAAATATGTACTTCGCTATGATATACAGAAGGCACAGGGGGCTTCCTATGAAGAACTGATACCGATTCTTGAAGAACTCAAGGAACAGGAATACACGGAAGAGTGGGCATATGAGCTTGCTTATCTGTATCACAAAGCAGGGATGAGTGAGAAGTGTATTGATGCATGTGATGAGCTGGTTCTCTGGTTTGGAGACGGGCCATATGTAGAGCGTGCATTGGAACTGAAAATGCTGTATCAGCCATTGACGAAAACACAGGAAGAAAAGTATCGGTCGTTTTGTCAGGCAAAAGATGACAGAGCAGGTTTGACACACATTGATGTGGATGAGATGGCGCGTGCCGGGGAGACCGTGCATGATCCGGTCGCAATTCCAAAAGTAGAAGTAAACACAGAACGGTTTAATACCGTCAATCTTCAGGCGGAAATTGCAAAGGGTATGCAGCAGATCATGGATGCAACCGAAAAAGAGACGGTCACGGATACGCTGGACAATATCAATCGTATGGTGGAAGATGTCCCTTATCTGAAAATGCAGATGGAGGAAGAAAAGCCTGAGGCACAGCCGGAACAGAATACACGGCACATTGAGACAGATGAGGAGATTGATGGTTCACTCAAGACAAATTTCAAAGAGTTGTTGGGAGAAGACTCCGATGGTCAGATGAGCATGATGACAAATGAGAAAAACATGATTGAGCATCAGATCACAGGCCAGATGACAATTGAGGAAGTGCTGAGTGAGTGGGAGAAAATGCGCAAGGCTGCGGAAGCTGCATTAGAAGATGCCAGAAAGCGGAAACTCGAATCCGCCAAAGCGCGTGCACTGCAGGAGGCAGGCGATATTATGGACCGCCTGACAGGAGTATTGCCAAAACTGGATGCGGTACTGGCAGAAAAGGCGGATATTGTGGAGGAAACGACGGAAACACCGCCACAGACGCCGGAAAGGGAAACACCGCCGGAAGCGGATGATCCAAAAGAACGAAAGGAAGAAGAGGAAGAGAACAAAAAAGAGGAACAGCCTGCCAGGGATACAGACGGCGAAGAACTTTGGCCAGAGGGAGTATCTTTAGAAGAAATGGTACGTTCCCAGCAGAAAAAAAAGACGGAAGCTGCCGCACAGAAACCGGCAGAAGAGACATCCGATGTGACAGAAGATGATAAAAACTTAAATGAGAATCGTGGTGTAGAAGAAATGGAAACAAAGACAGAATCAGATACAACAAAGAAAAAGGATTTTGAGGAGGTTCCGATCGAGGATCTGCCACAGAAACCAACACTTGCACAGGAGAGGGAAGAAGAGTTTGCTTTTGTAAGAAGAAAAACAGATCGTTCTTCCTGGAAAGGAAAAACAGTACATATTCCACAGGTGGATACACCGGTGGATCTGGCGAAAGAAGAAAAACAGAATATCCCGCTTGTAGAACTGACCGATGAACAGAAAGCGATTTTTTCGTATTTTATGCCGGTGAAGGGCATGGAGGATCAGCTCTGCAAAGCGTTGACAGTTGCTTCGTCCCATCTGAAAAATAAGGAAACTGCATCGAGGGGGAATCTCGTAATTAAAGGCGGACAGGGAAGTGGAAAAACAACACTTGCCACCAGCATGATCAAAGTCCTGCAGCAGGAGACCGGGGTTTTGGATGGAAAGATTGGAAAGATCCATGCGGAAGCATTAAACCAGAAAAATGTCAGCGGGCTGCTGGATAAGGTGTCAGGGGGATGCCTGATTATTGAGCAGGCGGGGGATATGGAGAAAAAAACTGTATCGGAATTATCCAATCTGCTGGATGCCGATGAGAGTGGTCTCTTCGTTATTTTGGAAGATACATCCAAGGGCATCAAGAGATTATTTGCGCAGAATGAAACATTTGCCAAAAAATTCAGTGAACAGATCTCAGTTCCGATTTTTACAAATGATGAGCTGGTCACGTTTGCACGTTCTTATTCCAGGGAACTTGGATACAAAATTGATGATATGGCGGTTCTGGCATTGTATAACCGGATCAGCAATATTCAGAGACTGGATCAGGCTACAACCCTGACAGAGGTGAAAGACATTGTGGATGAAGCAATTCATCGGGAGGCACATGGAGGGTTAAAGAAAGCTATCAGTATTCTGACCGCCAGCCGTTATACGGATGATGACAGAATTGTACTAACGGAAAAGGATTTCGAGTAAGATAGATAAGAGAAGACAGGGAGGGTATTTATGAGTAATTTTACAGAGATGGATTGTTACCTGTTTGGACAGGCAACACATTATGATATTTATCGCAAAATGGGTGCTCACAAAATGACAATTGAAGGAGAAGAGGGAGTATGCTTCGATGTCTGGGCACCGCATGCGGACCGTGTATACGTGATTGGGGAATTTAACGGCTGGAATGAAACTTCCCACGAGATGAAACGTGTGACACCGGAGACGATGGGCGTATACGAACTGTTTGTACCGGGTGTCCAGATTGGCTGTATGTACAAGTTCCTGATTATCGCGCAGGATGGAAGAAAGCTGTACAAAGCAGACCCTTATGCAAACTATGCACAGCTCCGTCCGGAGACCGCTTCCATTGTCACGGATATTTCCAATTTTCTCTGGTCCGATACGGAATGGATGAATGCCAGAAAAAAACTTTCCAAAGAGGAAGTATATGAGCAGCCGATGGCAATTTATGAGGTACATCCGGGTTCCTGGATGCGGCATCCGGGGCGTGAGGATGATGGATTTTATTCTTATCGGGATCTGGCAAAGACCTTGATTCCTTATGTGAAAGACATGGGATATACCCATATCGAGCTGATGGGAATTTCCGAGTATCCATACGATGGTTCCTGGGGATATCAGGTAACGGGGTATTATGCACCGACTTCCCGTTATGGAACACCGGAGGATTTTGCACATCTGGTCAACGAATGCCATAAGAACAAGATTGGCGTGATCCTTGACTGGGTGCCGGCACATTTCCCAAAAGATGCACATGGATTGGCAGAGTTTGATGGTACTGCAACTTATGAATATGCAGACCCGCGCAAAGGAGAGCATCCGGACTGGGGAACCAAAATCTTTGATTACGGAAAGAATGAGGTCAAGAACTTCCTGATCGGAAGTGCGCTGATGTGGATTGAGAATTATCACGTAGACGGACTTCGTGTGGATGCAGTTGCATCCATGCTGTATCTGGATTACGGGAAGGAAGATGGACAGTGGGTTCCGAATATTTATGGTGGAAATAAAAATCTGGAAGCCATTGAGTTTTTCAAGCACATCAATACGCTGATTCTCGGAAGAAATCCGGGTTCTGTGATGATTGCAGAGGAATCAACGGCATGGCCGAAAGTGACGGGTACGGTAGAGGATGACGGACTTAATTTCAGCTACAAGTGGAACATGGGCTGGATGCATGATTTCCTTGACTATATGAAGCTTGACCCGTATTTCCGAAAGGACAATCACAACAAGATGACCTTTGCCATGAGTTACAATGAGAGTGAGAAGTACATTCTGGTATTATCCCATGATGAGGTCGTACATCTGAAATGCTCCATGCTCAACAAGATGCCCGGACTCGAAGGGGATAAGTTTAAAAACCTTATGGCTGGCTATGCATTCATGATGGGACATTCCGGCAAAAAACTTCTGTTTATGGGACAGGAATTCGCGCAGGAGCGTGAGTGGAGCGAGAAGCGCGAACTGGACTGGTTCCTGCTGGATGATCCGAAACACAAACATATGCAGGATTGGGTAAAGGCATTGCTTCATTTGTACCGTAAGAATCCATGCCTGTACGAGCAGGATACGACCTGGGCAGGATTTGAGTGGATGAATGCCAACGACTATGAACGCAGTATTTTCAGCTTTGTGCGAAAGAGTAAGGATGGAAAGAATAACCTGCTCTTCGTGATCAGTTTCACACCAGTAGAGCGTGACGATTATCGGGTAGGTGTGCCGGGCAGACATACCTATAAGCTGGTATTAAACAGTGCAGATCCGCAGTTTGGTGGAACCGACACAGAAGATACGAAGCGTCCGCTGTCTTACAAGGCAGAAAAGAAGCCTTGTGATGGACGGGATTATTCGATCGGATATAAGCTGCCGCCTTACGGAGTAGCAGTATTTAAATTTTGACTAAAAAAGTGGAACCGGGAGTTCATGTTTACAACGTGGATGCCCGGTTTCTTTTTTAATTATTTGATCGTAATACGGGGAATCGTGTTAAATAATGTATAATTTTAGAAATAATTCATGCAATTTAGTGTAAAAACAAATGAAAAATACGTTGATTTTTACATGAATAATTGATATGCCAAAAGTAAACATTTCATGGAGGTGCAGTGATGTATAGAAAAATAATGGATTATTTAAAGGAATGGAAGCATAGTGAACATCGCAAATCTCTTATTCCGTGGGGATATCCGGTTTGTTTTAAGAGCGTTTGTGTTTCCTCAAAGGAGAATGCGGCGCTCCAAGCATATTGAACTGGAATACGATATTAATTTCTGGCAGGACAATAAAATTGTATTTGTAGGCAAATAAAATATTTGTTTTTAAGATAGCAGAAGATATACCTGTATAAAAATTGGCATCTGGAATGTTTTTCCCGTCACTTGTATCCATATTTAATTTGTGTATAGGAAATAAAAAATTTCTTCCAAACTGTTCAAATTCAATTTGATTTTCTGTGATTTTAAAATCTCACTGAAATACTTTCCAAGTTATTTCCTGAAAATGAATTTAACACATATGCTTGGTCGTTATGTTGCATATTATCTAATTCTGCAGCATATACGTTGTTATTGAAAGTAATCATGAATACCATAACTAAAATTATACTTAATATTTTTTTATAATCAATTTCCACCTTTCTTATTTGAATGTAAATAATGTTGATCTTGAGGTTGATACCAAGTGCACTTTGGTTTTGGGGGTTCATACATAAGGCTAAGACAGTTTGTATTTGCTTTTTTCAGGGCGATTTTACAAATTGTATCTTTCACAATTCCTATAGTATTTTTTTTACTCTTAATCATGGTTTTCCTTTCGTGTAAATAGTTAATTGGCAACATAATATTTTCCAGAATATATATTTAATTTTACAATAGCATATTTGCATAAAAAAGCAATAGAGTTGGTGCGAAGCAGGGAGCCAGGTTTTAAAATTTCAATCAGCCAGAAAAATATACTTACAAAATATACCGTTTTTCGGTTGCGGAAATAAAAGGATGTTGCACAACAAAACATACCCATAATGCCATAGATAATACATGTGATCAGAATATGCACGATGGTTAGTCCAAAACATTGTAAATTCTCTTTCCAATCCGGCTGATAGGCATAGTTTCCCTGAATAATCTGATATATGTACCACTAGGATTCCAGAAACGGAAGAATAAAAATCCATTTCCTTTCCCCGAAAGATATGATATTCTTTCGGGGAAATTTTTAGAAAATTATTTTTTTATGTAAAAAATGAAACATGGTCATGTCCTGACACGGTGGGATTT
>QWCB01003749.1_pt1 | contig 18793 bp, 15 predicted proteins | sample 1972511 | NCBI WGS metagenome assembly QWCB01 (sample SAMN09866719, study PRJNA288562) | Human gut metagenome isolate term5_stool, whole genome shotgun sequencing... | isolation source: gut | host: Homo sapiens | place: USA: California
CATACCTTATAAAAAACATAAAATCACCCTTTGTTTGCAAATAATTTATTAAATTTGCAAACTATATAGAATATAATTCGATTATTAAAAAGAATGAACGTTTTAGAATTATCAGAACAAGAGATTGTACGCCGTCAGAGCTTGCAGGAGTTGCGCCGTCTGGGTATTGACCCATATCCAGCAGCAGAGTTTCCAACCAATGCTTTTTCGACAGATATAAAATCGGAATTTAACGAGAACGAGAAGCGCGAAGTAGTCATTGCCGGACGGCTTATGGGTCGCCGTGTCATGGGAAAGGCCTCGTTTGCGGAGATACAGGATAGCAAGGGCAGAATACAGGTTTACGTCACACGCGACGACCTATGCCCTGGTGAGAACAAAGACACCTACAATGTACTTTTCAAGAAACTGCTTGACATTGGCGATTTCGTGGGTATCAAGGGCTTTGTGTTCAAGACACAGATGGGAGAGATTTCCGTTCATGCACAAGAGATAACACTACTATCGAAGAGTTTGAAGCCACTGCCTGTCGTAAAGTACAAGGACGGGGTGGCCTACGACAAGTTCGACGACCCAGAGCTGCGCTATCGCCGTCGCTACGTTGACCTCGTGGTCAACGATGGTGTGAAAGAGACCTTCATGAAGCGTGCAACAGTGCTGCGCACCATGCGCAACTTCTTCGACGAAGCTGGCTATACAGAAGTCGAGACTCCGACGTTGCAGAGCATTCCCGGAGGAGCCAGCGCACGCCCATTCACCACACACTTCAATGCGCTGAACATAGAGATGTACATGCGTATCGCCACCGAGTTGTATCTGAAGCGACTCATAGTAGGAGGCTTCGAGGGGGTTTACGAAATCGGCAAGAACTTCCGCAACGAAGGTATGGACCGCTTCCACAATCCAGAGTTCACATGCATGGAACTGTACGTTCAGTACAAGGATTACAACTGGATGATGGGCTTTACCGAGAGACTCTTGGAGAAAATCTGCACGGAAGTGAATGGAAAGACTGAAGTACAGGTGGGCGAAAACCTCATCAGCTTCAAGGCGCCGTTCCGCCGTCTGCCCATACTTGATGCCATCAAGGAAAAGACAGGCTTCGATCTCAACGGCAAAAGCGAAGAGGAAATACGCCATATCGCCGTCAACGACCTCAAGTTGGAGGGAATCGACGACAGCTTCGGCAAGGGAAAACTCATCGATGAGATATTCGGTGAGTTCTGCGAAGGCACATACATCCAGCCAACATTCATCACCGACTATCCCGTTGAGATGTCACCGCTAACCAAAATGCACCGTTCAAAGGCCGGACTGACAGAGCGTTTCGAGCTGATGGTCAACGGAAAGGAACTGGCCAATGCCTATTCGGAGCTAAACGATCCACTCGATCAGGAAGAACGCTTCAAGGAACAGATGCGGTTGGCTGACAATGGCGATGACGAGGCCATGATTATCGATCAGGATTTCTTGCGCGCACTACAGTACGGAATGCCTCCGACATCAGGTATCGGCATCGGTATCGACCGCTTAGTCATGCTTATGACCGGTCAGGAGTACATTCAGGAAGTGCTGCTCTTCCCACAAATGAAGCCAGAGGCAAAGATGCCACAAAGCAGCGTTAAGGAATGGGCAGAGATTGGTGTGGAAGAGGATTGGGTTTACGTACTTCGCAAGTGCGGGTTCAACCTCATCCAAAACATCAAGGAGGAGAAAGCGCAAGGCTTGCAGCAAAAGCTCGGAGAAATAAACAAAAAGTATAAACTCGGCTACGACAAGCCTTCTGTTGACGAAATTCAGCAGTGGATTGATAAAGCCAATCAATTGTAAAAATAAAAAGGTAAGAGGGAAGGAAGGAACAACGGTTGGAGAATCTTACTCACACACCTTTCACATCCCCCCCTTCTTATCCTTTTATCTTGCAAAGATGTACGACGTAGGGAACATAGCAATCATCGGAAGCGGAAGTTGGGCAACAGCGATCGCCAAGATAGTGGTGGAACACACCCACCATATTGGCTGGTACTTCCGACGCGATGAGAGAATAGAGGACTTCCGTAGGCTTGGGCATAACCCAACCTATCTGACAAGTGCGCATTTCGACATGAACGAAGTGACATTATCCTCAGACATAAACCGACTGGTACAGGATTACGACACACTTATCTTCGTTACGCCATCACCATATCTGAAGGCAATATTGAAGAAGGTGAAGTCAAAACTCAACAATAAATTCATCGTAACAGCAATAAAGGGAATTGTTCCCGACGAAAACCTGGTCTGCTCTGAGTATTTTCATCGCGTACTGAACGTGCCCGATGAGAACCTGGCAGTAATTGGCGGCCCTTCGCATGCCGAAGAAGTGGCAATGGAGCGCCTTACCTATCTCACGGTCGGCTGTTCCGACCAAGAGAAAGCACAAGCCATGACCGAAGTGCTCGCCTCCAACTACGTAAAAACCAAGACTTCGCCAGATGTGCTGGGCATTGAGTACGCATCGCACCTTTGGCATGATGATAGGCAAAGGATACAGCGTGAAATCGGCACAAGTGGAAATGGAAATGATTGCGGAAGGCTATTTCGGAACTAAGTGCATGAAGGAAATCAATCGGCACTTGCACGTCAACATGCCTATACTTGATGCCGTTTATAACATTCTTTACGAACGCATCAGTCCGCAAATAGAGATAAAATTATTAACAGATTCATTCCGATAATTAAATTATTAACAGATTTATTCAGGTAAACGACAATGGAAAGTATTAAATTAGACATTTCTAAAGCTGCCCAATTCTTGAACCCTGGTTCAGTAGAGGGCTACGCTCCACAAGTGGCCGCAGCTCAAGAGGCACTTGAAAACGGCACATGCCCAGGCAACGACTTCCTCGGATGGCTGCATTTGCCATCAAGTATTACCCCTTCATTCCTCAATGAGGTACAAACTGTGGCAAAAACACTCCGTGAAAAGTGCGAGGTTGTTGTGGTTGCGGGCATTGGAGGCTCATATCTCGGCGCACGAGCAGTCATCGAAGCCTTGAGCAACAGTTTCGCATGGCTCATAAAAGACAAACAAAACCCAACCATTCTTTTTGCTGGCAACAACATAGGAGAGGACTATCTCTACGAATTAACTGAATATTTGAAGGACAAAAGGTTTGGTGTCATCAACATTTCCAAGTCAGGCACTACCACAGAGACAGCTCTTGCCTTCCGTTTGCTGAAAAAACAGTGCGAAACACAGCGCGGAAAAGAAGAAGCAAGGAATGTCATCGTAGCCGTAACCGATGCTAACAAAGGCGCAGCACGCACCGCAGCCAATCAAGAAGGTTACAAAACGTTCGTGATACCTGACAATGTTGGTGGCCGTTTCTCTGTTCTCACCCCTGTAGGCTTACTTCCCATCGCTGTTGCGGGGTTCAATATCGAGCAATTGATTAGCGGTGCCCAGCAAATGGAGCAAGAAACTGGCAAAGACAGGCCATTCAGCGAAAACATTGCCGCACGCTATGCAGCCGTGCGCCAAGCTCTCTATTCGCAAGCAGGCAAGAAAATAGAGATTATTGTGAACTTCCAGCCAAAACTTCACTTCATGTCGGAGTGGTGGAAGCAGCTCTACGGTGAAAGCGAAGGCAAGGACCTGAAGGGCATTTTTCCAGCAGCGTGCGATTTTACGACCGACCTTCACTCCATGGGACAATGGATTCAGGAGGGCGAGCGTTCCATTTTCGAGACCGTTTTGTCGGTTGAAAAGCCTAACAACCAATTGCTTTTTCCCCACGATGACGAAAATCTGGACGGTTTGAACTTCCTCGAGGGAAAGCGCGTTGATGAGGTAAATAAGATGGCTGAGCTCGGAACACGTCTTGCCCACGTAGATGGCAGCGTGCCAAACATCCGCATCAGCATCCCGACATTGAACGAATATTATCTCGGACAGCTGATTTACTTCTTCGAGAAGGCGTGTGGCATCAGTGGACTGGTACAGCAAGTAAATCCATTCAACCAGCCGGGAGTTGAAGCTTACAAAAAGAACATGTTCGCATTGCTCGACAAACCAGGCTATGAAGCTGAGAGCAAAGCCATCAGAGAGAGGCTATAACCGTACGTCCAGTTTGTTTTTTCTCCCATCCCCCTCTCCCATCATGAGGAGATGGGGATGGGATTTTCAATTAATCGAACTATGTTTCAAGAAGCAATCAATCAATACAATCGGGGTTCAGCCCACCCTTTCAACCCAAAAGTTGTGCTGTTCGACATGGACGGTGTTCTTTATGACTCCATGCCCAATCATGCGCAAGTGTGGATGCTTGCCATGAAGGAGAACGGCATCAAGTTTTCGGCCAAAGACGCTTATGCAACAGAAGGCGCACGTGGAGTTGACACCGTGAAAAAGTATGCAAAAGCCCAGTTAGGCAAAGACCTCACTGACGAGGAAGCCGAAGGCATCTATCAGCTGAAGGCAAGATATTTCCACGAGTTGCTCCCACCTTCCATTTTCGATGGCGTAAGGGATCTGATGCAGAAGATAAGGAATTGCGGACTGAAAATCGGTGTTGTGACGGGCAGTGGCCAGCGAACACTCATCGAGCGGTTGCTCAACGACTTCAGCGACTTTCTCACCGAAGACCAAGTGACGACGGCTTTCGACGTGAAACGTGGCAAACCTAATCCAGATCCTTACCTCACGGGCTTGCGAAAGGCTGGAAACTATGCTCCTTACGAAGGTATCGTGGTCGAAAACGCACCTCTGGGCATCCGTTCCGGAGTGGCCGCACATTGTTTTACAGTGGCTATCAACAGCGGGCCATTGCCCGACTCCTCTCTGCTGGACGAAGGCGCCAACATTCTATTCCCAACCATCCGCAAGTTCGCTGACAACTGGGACGACCTAATCAGGAATCTGAAACCAGGCTTTTAGCCTTTCACTCCCTGCATTCAAAAGAATACACGATAAAGCATGCCACGTTTCAACATTTCAAGAAAGCATCTTCTCATCGGCAGTTTACTGATGGGGTTATTGTTGGTTGCCTTCCTTGTTTATCGGCTGATTCCTCTTACACTGGAAGATATGGAAGACAGTTCAGTGGTGATAGAACAAGAGTCTTACTATCAACTGGAAATCAACGGAAAGCCCAGTTTATATTTCGCCAACTACGAGGGTTCGTTGCTGATAGGCGGAACTGTCAACAAGGATTCCATCAAGACCCGCAAGGTCAGAATGAAGGGATATTGGGTGAATCGCTACCCAGTCGTGCCCAGTTGCTTCGGACGCATTGTCACGAAATGGGAAAACCGCCCGTCAAGAATCGTCAACCTGAGCAGCGATGCCATCCATCAGTTCCTCTTGCACGAATATTTTGCGACCGACGACGAGCTGGCCGGACTGCAAACCCAGCACAACGAACTCTCCTACTATATGCGAATGCACAGTGTTAAGGACTTCGGTTATAACAGGATTGCCGACTATCACAAATACGTGACCCACCAAATGGACTCACTCAACAAAGTAATTGCTGCAATAAGGAACATCAAAAGCGATTCGCACTTGAGGATTCGGCAAATCAACCGCTATGTTGTGTTAGGAAACGCCAATGCAAAACGAAAAGAGTGCAGACGATTGCAGATATATGCAGACAAAGGCGACATCTTAATTCAGACCGTCAACAAACTGACACCCATCAACGTGAGAACGAGGATGGATGCAGGACTTGCCCAAACCATGTTGATGAAGGAAACATCACTGGCAAAAAAGGCACTAAACAAGCCGCTTCAGATTGGCACTCCCGACTCATTAGGCTACTATATCGGCGAGGAAAAGAACGGCATACCCAATGGATACGGACAGCACTACGGAAACAACGGAAGTTTCTACTACGGCCATTGGGAAAACGGCAAGCGCAATGGATTCGGTTTTTACATAGCTCCACACGAATACTTGATGGTGGGTGAGTGGAAAAACGACGTGTTCAAGGGCGAGCGCCTCACTTATAATAACGAACGGATATATGGCATCGACATATCGAGACATCAACACGAGAAAGGTAATAAGAAGTTTAAAATAGACTGGAGCAAACTCCGAATCATCGATTTAGGAAAAATCAGTGAGAAAAAGTTGGAGGGAGAGGTCAACTACCCCATTTCTTTCATGTATATCAAATCGACAGAGGGATGCACAGTTTTCAACAATTATTATAACGAGGACTATGCTCAGGCTTCGAAACACGGCATAAGGGTAGGCACATATCACTTCTTCTCGACCACATCATCAGGCGCAGCACAAGCTCAATACTTCCTGAGCAAGAGCAAATTCCGCAAAGGCAACCTGCCAGCAGTTCTCGATGTCGAGCCTTCCGACGCACAGATAATGAGAATGGGCGGACCGGAGGCGATGTTCAAGCACATCCGCGACTGGATGTCTATCGTCCATAAGCGAACGGGAGTGCGCCCAATTCTCTACATCAGCCAGATGTTCACCAAGAAATACCTACCACTTGCCGCCGACATTCAAGGCAACTATTTTGTCTGGATTGCCCGTTACGGCGAGTACAAGCCTGAAATCAAACTCAGCATCTGGCAGTTGAGTCCCGATGGCAGAGTAAGCGGTATTCATGGCGATGTCGATATCAACGTGTTCAACGGCTATAAGAACAATTACGAGGACTTCCTGAAGAAATATTGCATCAGATAGATTGGCTGCAGAACAGCATTTCCAACTCCTTCGCATGAACGCAAAAAGTGCTTCACCAGCGTTTTTGCACATTTATAGCCAGCTGCACGGGCCAGCATCCCCGTCTAAACGGCTCATCGATTCAGTGTTCAAGTAATCCCGAATCGGCTCATTCGCCTGCAATTCCACAACCCAATATTATTAGCGTTGCCTCTATCAACCATTGATAGCCGATGGATTTAAGCGTTTCTGACATCGCTTTTGTAAAATATTTTCCCATTTCCGCCCGCCATCACTGCCCTATCACTGCCCCAAAGGTCAGCTATCGCAAAGTAAAAGGTCAGCTTTGGTTTGTTCAAAGCTGACCTTTTACATTGCAGACCTCAACGTGCTTATTTTCAAGTGCTTACAAGCGGCGAAACGGAAGACCGTGTTGTAAAATATTTTCATCTCGCTTCAAATCGGCAGAACACTCTAAGAGATTCTGACGAATGGCCCAACTCACCTCATGCGCACCTCAAGCCTAAACCGTAATCTCTGCCGACCCGAAGCAGCGATGATGTGCCTCATCGTAAATGACACAGAATTGACCAGGCGCCACTCCGTGAATTTTCTCGGCGGAATGGATGATAGCCTCTGACGAGACAGCCGAGGTTGCCGACGGTACAGACATTTCCAGATAGCCTCTGTGGAACTCAGGTGTGTGACGAATCTTAAAGGTTATCGGAATCCTATCTGCGGGAACTTCGCCAGCCACCGCAGCCAAACCGTTGTCAGCAGAAGAAGCCGTCTTATCGGAAGAACTGGGAGAGGCTGTCAACCAATGCAGGTCGTGAACCTTGAAATTCTTTTTATAAGCGGTCTCTGGATCGTAACCGTGGCTGACAAATAGCACGTTGCTACCGACATCTTTCTTGACCACAAACCACGGTCCGCCACCAAAACCTAATCCTTTGCGCTGTCCTATCGTGTGGAACCAAAGTCCTTTGTGCTGGCCTATTTTCCGACCAGTCTCCAATTCAACAACATCGCCAACCTGTTCACCAAGATATCGACGTACATACTCGTTGTAATCGATATTCCCTAAGAAGCAGATGCCTTGCGAATCCTTGCGCTTTGCATTGATGAGATGCTCTCGCTCTGCAATCTCGCGCACCTCATTCTTGGCATAGTGACCAATCGGAAAGACTGCTTTCCTCAGCTGCCAGTCGTATATCTGGGCCAGAAAGTCGGTCTGATCCTTAACCGGATCTGGACTTGTGCAGAGCCATTTCTTACCATCTATCCATTCGGTCTGGGCATAATGACCAGTGGCAATGAGATCATAGTCATGCCCACGCTTCTCGTCGAAAGCGCCAAACTTTATCATCCGATTGCACATCACGTCAGGATTGGGTGTGAACCCAGCCTTCACCTTCTCCATTGTGTATTTCGTCACCTGATTCCAATACTCCTTATGGCAATCGATTACTTCGAGCCGACAACCATAACGGCGCGCAACAGAAGTAGCCATCTCAAGGTCTTCCTCGGAGTTGCAGTCCCATTCCTCCTTCTCCTCAGGCCCAATCCTGATGTAGAAGCAATCGGGAGTCAGCCCATATTGGGCAAACTCATGAACAACAACCGAGCTATCGACGCCGCCTGACAAAAGAACGGCAATTCGCTGATCTTTAATCTCATCATAATTCATGCTGCAAAGTTACTATTTTCCAAGAACTTAAACCTCGTTCGCTGTCAACTTTTTACGCTTTCCCACCTTCATCTTGTCAAATCCGATGCCATAAACACCATTCACGGCACTCTGAGAGACAAACGCTTCGGGGTCGATTTGGTCAATTACTTGGAATATTTCCCTCGTCTCTGCCCTACGGGCCAAAATGAAAAGCATGCCTACCTCCCTGCCTGTATAGAAGCCACGCGCGTCGATTAAAGTGCAGCCACGTTGCACATCGTTATTGATTGCATTTCCAATCTCCTGCCACTTCTCCGAGACGACAAAGAACTGGACTGAGCCTCGCAAGCCATTAATGACATAATCCACAACGGAGGTCATGACAAACAGGGCAATGTAGCCGTAAATGATGTTCTCCCAGTTCTTCAAAACAACGTATCCCGAAGTGATGATTATCAGGTCGCAAGCCAAAATCACCTTCCCCAACGACACGTCGTGGTGCTTGTTGATCATCGCCGCTATGACATCAGAGCCTCCAGTGCTGGCATTGTACTGCAAAGCGATACCCGTACCAATGCCGAGCAAAGCTCCGCCAATCACACAGGCCAAGAAAGGCTGATCGACAAACAAAGTCTGGCCAGCCAAAACCGACTGAAACAACGACGTTTGCAACGTAAATACCATGACAGAGAAGATGGTTCGGACGCAAAACCTCCAGCCCAAAATCCGCAAGGCTACCAAAAGCAAGGTGATATTCAACACGAAGTAAGTGTATTGCACAGGGATCTGCATTCCCCAGAACACCACTGACGAAAAACCGGCTATTCCACCAATAGGAATCTTATGGGGCAAGATGAACGCACACCAGCCAAAACTTGCTATTGAGATAGCAATGGCAATAAAAAGGAAATTCTTTACCTCACGAAACACGTTCTTTAGCTGACTTTCAACCATAACTATTAAATTTTAATCCAAAGTTAATTCTATACAATATAAGGGCATTTTCAAGTCATCCTTATAGTAAATTGTTATCTTTTCGGGTGCAAAGATACAACAGAAAGATGAAATAGTAAAGAAATTAACTAAATAAGTTGATAAAATAGCTATTCGGAACGGGTTTTAGCAGTAAGCAGTCAAGGGAGAAAGGGACAAAGAAATGATTAAAACAGGTGTTGTTTACATATAAAACGCTAAATATAAGAGAATTAATAACAATTCAATAAAAACAAAAGAACTCATCTTTTCAACTAATTCAGCTTCGATTAGAATGTTACAGATTAAAACATTTGGTTATAAAAACAACTGTATAACTTTAAAAAACAACTAAAAACAATAGTAGCAAGGGGTAAATATCACCACCAACTTACAATCTGTAACAAAAGAAAGGAAGTACTTTTCACAAGCACTTCCCTCAGATAATATTTTATATTAGAGAACTTTTACTCTCCAAGTAACACCGACATTCACCTGCGATTCTTTATCGCGGACGGTGCCGTTGGGATTGGTGTTCTTCCCAAATGCGTAGCTGTAATATCCATGAACACGAACGTTCTTGTCCTTTAACGGGAAATACTCCATACCCGCACCTATGCGCGTCAACTCCGTACCTTCTTGAACCGCCACGTCAGCATCGGTACCAGACTTGTTAACTTCATAACTTGCCTTAGCAAAAACATTTACTTTCTCAGTAGGTTGGTATGACACTTGCCCCACGACAGAGCAGTCTTTACCGAAAAAAGCCTGATGTGAAGCGGCACGATTCATGAAATCCAACTCCAACTGAACTTTCTCACCAAAGTGGAATCTGTTGCCTAACGAGATGTAGTTGATGAATTTATTAGGAGCATATTCTAAGAGATTGACTGACCAGTTTGACTCATAAAAGCCGTGAACACCCATCCATTGCAAGTTGTAGGCATACATGTCTGCGCTGTTACCTGTCCTGTTCTTGTACGGTTTCTGATAAGGGCTCTGGCAAACCTGAGCGACAAAAGCATCTTTCTTGCTATTAGTGACATATTCTCCTGCCAATCCCCACTGATAACAAGGGAAGTTGTAGCAAAACTCAGAAAGGAAATAACAGTCGATTGGTGCTGGATACAACTCCCAACCAGCCACAAGCACAATGTACTTACCAGCAATAAGCGACAGATTATTCGTGGGTTTATACTTCAAATAAAGCCAGTCGGTAGCATCAAAGAATGTATAATCCTTGTTGATTCCGTTGAGTCTTTGACGGTAAGCATAGGAGAATTTTGGCGAAAGATCGCCTTTCAACACAAAATCAACAATGTTTCCCTTAAAACCGCTTTGGTCTTTGTCCTTCTCTCCATCAACAGAGGTGTACTGATAGTCACCACGCGCCTCAACAGTGAGATTCAAAGGTTTATTATTCTGTGCCGTCGCAGTGGTGCAACTCAAAACGAATAGCGCAAAAATAGTTCTTAAATTCATAATATCAATTAATATGAAACAAAATAATGCTACAGATACAAGTAACTTTGTGTTACACGAATACTTTTCAATTAGTGCTTTTTCGATCTTCTGTTCCAAAGACCATACACTTCATTTACATTGTCTGTTGTTACGAATGATTCGATGTGCTCGTCTCCAAGATAAGCCATCAGTTTCTGAAGGTCGTCACCCGTGAGAATAATCTCCAGCTGCATTGACTTCTCATGGCTGAAACCACCGATAATTTCGTGCATAGTCACACCACGCTTGATGACATTGATGACGTAATCCATGATTTTTTCGTAATCCTTTGAAATGATAAAGACACGTCTTCTCCCACTCATACCAACCATGAAGTGGTTGATAATGATACCGTTGAGCCACGTACCAATCAATCCTATGATAACCAAGTTAACATCGTTGATGGCAAATGCCGTGCAGCAGATGAGTGCTCCGCCTACGCTCACTGACGTTCCGAGGCTCACACCTGTGTATTTATTAATAATTTTACCAAGGATATCGAGTCCACCAGTGGATGCGTTGATACTGAAGAGGATGCTCTGCGAGGCACTTAATATAACTACGAAGCACAGCAAATCGAACCACGGATTAGCTATCACCTGCCCGGCGATATGAATGGCAAAGATAGATTCAGACATTGGGAAAATAGAGGCAATGAAATCGATCATCGGACCTAAAATCAAAGCGGTATATACAGTCTTCGCACCAAACTCATTACCAATTAAAACAAAAGAGAGGACAAGCAAAATGGCATTTATTACGAAGATAATGGTTCCAACTGAAATAAAAGGCATCAACTTTGCGAGTACCAAAGACAGACCTGTTATTGAGCCGACAATCAGTTTACTTGGAATCAAGAAGAAATAAACGCCCAGCGCTGCTACGAACATACCCACGGTCATGATTAATAGTTCTATCCAAAATTTCTTTGTAGATAGGATAGATTTTACCTGCGACATGCTCGCATTTACCTTTTCGGGGGTGAAAAGAGTAGTAATCTTTACATTGTTATTCATTTTTGTACACGGTTAAAATTATTATTCTCAAAGGTTAATGGAATCAGTAATCCCACGGTTTTTAATTACAATACGGTTTAAATAGAATGTCTTTCTATCAATAAGGCGGTACAAAATTACATTATAAAAATGATATGGCAAATATTTTAATGACAAAAAATGAATTTATCTGCAATTTTCTTTCAATTTGTTACCACTTTTGGACGATTTGACCTTGAAAAAGGAAAATAAACATGGAAAATTAGATATTGGCTTTCAATTTTTATCCTTAACTTTGCAAGATCACCAGCCTAATCATTCTAAAAGAAACGGTAGGCTTTCAAATTATTTCGGAAACAACATAGCGACATGGAAAAAATAGCAAATGACTATCTGACAATTCAAGTCTCAGACTTAGGCGCTGAACTGTCGAGTATCAAGGACGAGAATGGGAGGGAATACCTGTGGCAAGGTGACAAAAGATACTGGGGCCGACGCTCTCCCATACTTTTTCCTATTGTTGGTGCATTATGGCACGACACTTTCAGAGTTGACGGAAAGGAATACCATGCCAAAAGACACGGGTTTGCGCGCGATTCGAAGTTCAAACTGATCAAGCGAGAAAACAATCGGTTGGTTTACAGTTTGCATGACACAGCGGAAAGTTATGAAAACTATCCTTTCCACTTCATTCTGGGAATCAGCTACAAACTGGAAAGAAACAAGATACACGTCGTCTGGCACGTACAGAACATTGACGATAAAGAGATTCACTTTCAGATAGGCGGACATCCGGCCTTCAATATTCCCGATATGAAAGAGGGTGAGCCTGTCAAGGGCTACCTGAAACTCAGCCAAGAAAAGTTGGAGCGCACGGTTTTCAACCACGAGGGTAACCGACTGGAAGCCTACAAAGACTTTGAGACTGACGAAGGCATATTGGAGTTCGACGGACAGACTTTCAAGGATGACGCTTTGGTTTTTGACCGCTGCCAACTTCATGACATACAGTTACTTAATAGAAAAGGAATGCCGCAAGTATCGCTTCATTTCAACACTCCGGCCGTTGGAATTTGGACTCCCTACGGTAAGAATGCGCCCTTCCTTTGCATAGAACCGTGGTATGGGATTGCAGATGCAGAAAACTATTGCGGAGAGTTCAAGGATCGATATCTCATGAACCATCTGCAGCCAGGTGCAAGTTTCATGAGTGAATATATTATTACCATCAAATAAATTCCGAACAAGGATGTTTAAATTTGCTTACAATTTTAAAACAAAACTGCATATTTGACACGAAAAAGGCTTATTTTTCATCCAATAATAGAAAGAATAGCACTCTATTAATACGATTTTATTACAATTTGTAACTTCATCAACTATTGCATATTCAATTAATCAAAAAACAATAATAGGTTATCAATCTATTTTCAAAACCTAAGCTTTCGCACGATGATAGGTGACCTATCAGCATGTAAAAGGTGACCTTTTGCTAACAGAAAGATATTGTGCTGATTTTCAACACTTTACAATCTCGTTGCAAAAAGACTGCAAAGTGGGTGCTTAGCTTGACACAAAGAAGTGGCTATCTTTATGACTAACTGAAACAGGGAATATCACAAAGACTGCCACTTATTGGCTATTATCGATCAACTAAAGGGAGAATTGGGCTGACAAGGTGAATTCCCGCGGGCGCAGCTGATATTCATTGGTGAAAATTCCCACACCGCTATAGGAGGTTTCGACATAGGTCCGCTTGTTGAGAATGTTGCTCAACTGAGCCGAAAGGCGCACGTGCTTCAGACGCCAAACGACCTGTGCATCTGCAAGGAAGGTACATTGTCGTACTGGTTGTTGTGCTTAACTGTGGAGTAGAGATAGTTCCCATTGCTTATCCGCATATCCATCGCCGAGTTTTTCCACATTCTTAAGGCTCTGATTTGTGTGTTAACGAAGAACTCCCGCACCAGTTTCTTATAGCTGTGGCTCATGAAGAAATTAAGCGAACGGGCAGAGGCAATGAAATCTGGCGCAGTAGTAATCGAACGGTAGCTGTTCCGATAGCTCCCAATGGCAAAGTCGGATAAGTCGCTGCCTGACTCGCCGTAGCTCAATCTTGTGGAAATTTCTGTCCGACTGCTCTTCTTGTATTGAAAATAGAGCGATGGTAAGAGGTAGAGTCTCAACTTGTCCATTCGGCTATAATAATCCATGTTGATTCCTTGTGTGTAGCTTAGTTTCACCCTACCTCGCTCGTATCTCCATGAGGGCAAAGTGGCAAAAGCGAGTTTCGTGTCGCCGTGAATCACATTCAAATGCTCCATGGACACTTCGGCATCGTAGGTCTGCGTGACATATCTCCTTCGAGTTGACCACTCCAGACTGTGACTGGTGTGCCAGAGATTGTTGTTGAGCGACGAACGGCTGGCATCCAGATAGAGATCGTTGCGTGAGTGGTGGAAGTCGAGTATGGAATTCCAGCTCAACGTTCCACGTCGCTTGGTGTAAGTGTTGGAGATGTAGCCCGAAAGATAGATTTCGGGATTGCGTACTTGCTGGCTCGTTGATCCGTGCCCTGTGCTTTCCAGCATTGAGAGGGCATCGCTCTGTGAAGCGTCGAGGGTGAACTTGATGTTGCCATAACTATTATCGTTGTTCAACTTTCGGTTGAAGGCAAAGTTGAGCTCATCTTCCTTCAACAGAAGGTTGCGCTTCTCCAAGGTTTCCGTCGGCGCATCCTCAAGATAATAGACAGAGTGGTTGTCGGTTCGTTGACGAAGAACATTACGAAAGTAACCTGCCGTGAATCGGACCTCAGCATCGGTTTTCGTTTTCGTCAGGTGACTCACACCGTAATTCTGCGATGTGTTGAAGCGGAGACGGCTATCGGAGATTGGAGCTTGGAGTGAAGCCACCGGATACCAATCAGGAAGCGTCGAGGGTTGAGGTGCACGGAATTCGAAGCTGAACTGACGGTTGATTTCGCTTACATCCCGACCGCTGCGGTCGTATGCAACGTCGTACATCATCTGCCTGTTCTGGCCTATCTGCATAGCATTCGCCGTTCCACCCACATGAGTTGGCTCGCCCACCATGAAATAGGGGCGTAGCGTGACAGAGAGTTGGTCACGCGCTGAGTCCTTCAATACCACGTTCATGGCCACATTGTCGGTGTGAATCTTATTGCGCAGGGCCTTTATTGGCTGGTCGTGCTCTATGACTTCGGCCTTTTTCACATCTTTGGCCTTAATGTTTTCAGTCAGCTTATTATATCGTCCATCGCTCAAATCGAGCCCCTCGACGGTGAAACGGCTGAGATTCTTCCCGTTGACGCTTATCTGTCCGTTGCCAGCAACTTGCACTCCTGGTAGCTTCTTCAGCACATCCTTCAGCGAGTTGTCGCGCTCTGAAGCGTATCTGGTAAGGTCGAACGTGATGGTGTCTTTCCGTCCAGTCACTGGACCCGCCTTGACCATCACCTCTTGCATCTCAAAAGTCTTTTGCGACAAGAGTATCTGGTTGTCCGATGGCTTGGCGAGCGGTTGTCGTTTCTTCTCGAAGCCCATTGCCGTGGCCTGCAGTTCAGTCTGTTGTAATGATGACAATGATGTCGATACGGTGAATCTTCCATGTTCGTCGGTACGCGCAAAACTCACAGTTTTACCATTTTTCAACACCATAACGTTAGCCTTCGCCACGGGTTGCCTGGTGAGAGAGTCGGCCACGACACCCGAAATTATCATCTGCGCTGCACCAGGCAACACCGACAGAATACAGAGGATTATCAGACAAATATGCTTTTTCTCTTGTGTCACTGTCCGCTATTGCTTTGTAGAGTTTGCCAATTCTATAGGATTTCTCGGTGTTCGCTGTCGAAAACTTCTCTGAACATCTTCTTTCGTTCCATCACCGTTGCCCACACTTACAACCTTCACTTCATAACCCTTGGCACGCATGACATCATAGATTGTCGTCTTGGCCGCCAAATCATCTTTCGGACGTGTGTCAAAGCTACCCTTCTGATAATATTCCAGCATCTTGGCTTCATAGGTTTCCTTCGAATAGCTATAGAACTTGCTCAGCTTCGACCCGATGTCGAGTCGCATATCGTCTGAGCTGTAAATATATCCTCCCCTCTCATCTTTATTTTCCGTATTCTGCACGCTTTTGGTGCGATAAGTTACCCGGTATTGAACTTTGTCAATTACCGTTTGCTCCTTTCTTTGGTTCGGATTGATGACACGCTGTGCCGAGATGGACAGTGAAAAAATGCACGTTATAAGAATAAAATAAAATCTTCTCATGTATGAAAACCTATATATTTACTATTCAACAATCTCAATTGGATTATAAGGAGTCCGCCCATTGAGATGTTGGATCAGCTCGTTCTTGTCAACATCAGCTGCGCTGGCGTCAACACTTATCTTGATACCATTCGCAGAAAAAGTATCCATCGGTGTGACTTTGCGGCGCAACTCTATGAATTGTTTCATCGATATCGGCTCATACTTTTCGTATTTGGCCTTATACACGATGTCGGCGGTGCCCTTCAGCTGCTGCAATCCGACGGCCTCGAACATATATTGCTGCTCCGAATCGTAGGCACGGAGTATCAGGCCGGGCAGACCGCACAGCTTCCACGGACCGTTGTCGAGCGGAATGTCTTCGGCGAACCATGCCCACCATTCCCTTCCTTTGAATCTTGTGCGCGCCATCTGGCATTTGTAGCCAAGAATCGTGACTGCACTGTCGGCAATCACTTCCCATTTGGGTTGATATGCGCCATCAACCATCTGCCATTCAGGTTGTTGAGTGGGTTCAATGATCTTGAATTCGTCGATAAAGACGTTGTCCAAGACTTGCGTTTTACCATCGGGGAAATTCTTGTAAACCACCCATTGCAAGCTGCCTGTTTCCGAATCAGGCAACACTTGCACGTCGCCCCACTCGGCATATTTATCCAAAAGCGAATCGTAATGTTCATTGATGTAACTATAGAATCGACTTATCTTAGTCCCGATGTCGAGCCTCATTTCGTCGGTGTCATACTGGTAAGCACCAGTTGAATCGCGACTCGCTGTATCGCTGACACTTTTCGTCCGGTAAGTGATGCGGTATTGCACCTTGTCAATGACCTTATCCTGTTCGTCAGCTGGCCTATTGGCTGCCGAAAGCTTTATCGATACTGTCAATACAGCAAAGAATAAAATTGCAGGGATAATGTTTTTTTCCATAAAGAATTATCGTTTTAGTAAAGGTCTTTCCACTTATGGTGTCAATAAAGTTTCAGTTTCCAAGTCATCTCATTTGCAAATATACAAACATCTCGTAAGAAAAAGAACATAACAGTGGGGAATAACAGATTCAAAAGGGATCAAAAGGGCTCCCGATACTTATTTTCGTCTTTGTCTTCTAGCATAGAAAGATAACTGTTGTAGCGGCTTTCTGATATATAATGCTCCTCAACCGCCCTCAAAACAGCACAGCCTGGCTCGTGCGTATGTGTGCAATTTGAGAATCGACAGGCCTCCGAATACTTAAAAATCTCCCTGAAATAGCTTGTCAACTCTTCCTTGTCAATATCAAATGTGCCAAATCCCTTGATGCCTGGGGTATCTATGATGTAACCGCCAGTAGGCAATGCCAACATTTCGCTGAATGTTGTGGTGTGCATCCCTGTGTTATGGGCATCGGAAATCTCCGCAGTGCGAAGCTGGGCGTTAGGCAACAACTCATTGATGATGGTTGATTTGCCTACCCCACTGTTCCCGCTCATCAGCGTTACCTTACCCTCAAGCAGGGGTTTGAGCTGGTCAAGTCTTTTGCCTTCTGGGGCATCGGCTGTCGATTGCACCTCGACACACTGATAACCGATAGTCTTGTAGAGGTTCATCATGGCCTTCTGGTAGGTGCGTTCCTCTTCCGAGAGAAGGTCGTACTTATTGAAAACGAGTACGACAGGAACTCGATATGCCTCTGCTCCGGCAAGAAATCGGTCAATAAAGGTCGTGGATGTCTCTGGATAATTAACCGTAACGATGAGGAAAGCCTGATCAAGGTTGGCAGCAATGATATGACTCTGCTTCGAAAGGTTGGGGGATTTACGAATGATATAATTGCGACGGTCTTCAATCTCAGAGATAAAAGCTGTCCCCTCCTGATTGATGATGAGCTGGACATAATCACCCACAGCAACAGGATTAGTCGAGCGGATTCCCTTCAATCGGAAATTGCCCTTAATCTTGCTTTCGATAATTCGGCCATCGTCGGTCTTCACCGTGTACCAACTGCCGGTATTCTTTATCACCAAGCCACGCATAAAGCCCTATTCTTCATGTATCAGATGACAACAAAAGCCCACTCGCCCCACCTTGACACAATGATGGGACGACGGCGAGCCTGTCTATACTGTCATTATCTCTTTTTCTTTCTCTTCAAGTAATGCCTCTATCTTCTTGATATACTTGTCGTGAATCTTCTGCAAGTCCGCCTCCGCATCTTTTTCTAAATCTTCGGATAGACCGTCCTTGATGGCTTTCTTCAGCTTGTCCTTGATATCGGCACGCGCATTGCGAACTTCGACTTTCGTTCGCTCACCAATCTTGTTGCTTTGCTTCACAAGATCCTTACGCCTCTCTTCGGTAGGCTGAGGCAAACTGAGGCGGATTATCTCGCCGTTGTTGTCAGGTGTGATGCCTACATCCGAGTCCATGATTGCTTTTTCTATATCTTTTATAGCCTTCTTGTCCCATGGCTTGATGGCAATTGTACGTGGATCGGGCACTGTTACGGAAGCTACTTGGTTCAAAGGAACCATTGAACCGTATGAACTTACGCGTACTCCATCGAGGATGGCTACGTTGGCGCGGCCTGCTCGAATACGAGCCAGCTGCTCATCAAGATACATTGCAGCCATTTCCATGCGCTCTTCGGCTTCGCCTAAAGTTGCTTTAACGTCTATCATAATCTTTATTGTATTAAAAA
>QWCB01001887.1_pt1 | contig 18783 bp, 18 predicted proteins | sample 1972511 | NCBI WGS metagenome assembly QWCB01 (sample SAMN09866719, study PRJNA288562) | Human gut metagenome isolate term5_stool, whole genome shotgun sequencing... | isolation source: gut | host: Homo sapiens | place: USA: California
GATCAGGCGCGGGATGCCATGGCTCGGCAGATCGTCGGAGCCGGTCACAGGCCTTTGGCCCGAGTGGCAACCGCGAAGTTGGGTTCGGCGGCAGGTATGATCGGAGTCGCTGATCTCGCCCGCCAGGAGCACCGAGGTTAACACCGCACATTTTTCTTTCACCGAGCAGCGCCGCCTGCTCGGCACACACAGATAGGACTATAAGCGATGCGAAACAAGTGGTACTGGGCCTTTAAGCACATTTTTTTCGGCCCGGCCCTTCGAGTGTGGAACCGCCCTTGGTCCGAAGGCATGGATCGCATCCCGGAGTCTGGTCCGGCAATCTTGGCATCCTCCCATCAAGCGGTGATGGACTCCTTCTACTTCCCGCTGTTGTGCCCGCGGCAGATCACCTTCTTGGCAAAGAGTGAGTACTTCACCACCCCCGGTTTCGTTGGCCGCCTGCAAAAGTGGTTCTTTAGCTCCGTGGGGCAGGTGCCGATCGATCGCGTCAACAAGGATGCCGGGGACGCGATGCTGGTGAGCGCACAAAAAATTCTGGGCCGCGGGGATCTCTTCGGAATTTACCCGGAGGGGACTCGTTCGCCCGATGGGCGCATCTACAACGGGCGCACCGGTATGGCCCGCATCGCGCTAACCACCGGTGAGACAGTAATACCGATCGCCATGCTCAACACCCGGAAGGCTAATCCAATCGGTTCGTGGGTTCCGCGTCCGGTGCGCGTCGGCATGCGCGTTGGCGAACCCATCGACCCCCACGCATGGGCCGCTGAGCGCAACCTTGATCCGCAGGATCACGCCACCGTGCGTGCTTTCACGGACTACGTGATGAAGCAGTTGTCTGAGCTGTCCGGTGAGCCGTACGTCGACGTCTATGCCTCCGACGTGAAGGCGTCCCTGCAAGCTGGGCACGGCTACCCGGAAGGGGCCGAGCCCAGTTCGGAGGCGCGGTAGTCAGTGACTTCCTCCCCGTCTCAACGCTTAGCGTGGCCTGATGTAGCAAAAGGGATTTCCATCCTGGGCGTCGTGCTGTTGCACATCACGCTTACGGTTCCAGAATCGAAGGACACGTGGTTGGCCGCTTTCAACGTGTGGCTCGACCCACTGCGCCTGCCCCTGTTCTTTTTGGTGAGCGGGTTCTTCGCGCATAAGGTTTTTCGCTTTAGCTTCGCAGAACTCTTTACTCGCCGCCTGTGGTACTTCCTTGTTCCTTATGTGGTGTGGATGCTGGTTGAACAGCAGACCAAGCGCGTGGAGTACCACTGGGTATTCGGGGATCCCGTTTTCGATTTCAGCCAGATGACGGCCAGCCTGCTCGTGGGCCATTCCATGGCGTGGTTCCTGCATTCACTGATTCTGTTTAATCTTTTTCTGTGGTGCGTACGCAAGCTCCCCGGGTGGGCGGCGCTAGCGCTGAGTTTTAGCCCTATTCTGTTCATCGCATGGCAGGCACAGTTCACCTCGATCGCGAAGGCCATTATGTTCCTTCCTGTCTTTGTCGCCGCTGCTTGTTTCCGGGATGCAATCTCCGCCTTCGCTTCCGCTATCGAGGCTCCCTTCAAAGGCGAGTGGGATTACCGGAGCTTTTGGGCGTATTCCGGCATGGTTGGGGCCTACGCCATCGGGTTCTTTATCCGCCGCACGTGGGATAGCTACGCTGGGGCCGTCGAGGTCACGTGGTTGTTGCCAGGCACGGAGGCGCTGGTGAGAGATGACGTCCATATCCTCGTGCGCATGGTAGAGCAGTTCTTCGAGGTTCCGGTGGGAATTGCGGTGGCGGTGGCCGTGTCCTATATACCGGTCCTATCCACCGGACTGCGGTTCATCGGTTCCCACACGCTGCCCATCTACCTTGGCCACCCCATTGGCCTTACCGTCCTCTATGGCTACCCCATGGCGCTCAACCCGCGCGAGGTAAGCCTGGCAGGCCAGTGGCCGTTGGAAAATACCTGGTTCTGGCTCAGCATGTGCTTTGTTTATTGCGCGATTGCGTCGTTGGTCCTGTGGGCCTTGGGCAAGGTGCCCGTTGCGGGCTGGACGCTGAAGCCGCCGCCGATCGGCGCGAGTAGGAGAACCGAGGAACCGCCCTCGGCAGGCTTGAGCTTGAGCCAGAAACTCACTGCGACAAGGAGCACCACGACAAAGAAATAGTCGTTACCTAGAGCCTGCTGCCACCAGGACCACTCCAGTTCCAGCTGCTCGCCGTGGGGGACAAGCCAGTGGCCGCGGGCTAGCAGCACGAACCACGTGAGGCCTGCGAGGAACCAGCAGCGGCGCGCGGTGAGGTAGACCGCGGCTAGGCACAGCCACGTGAAATGGTGGGACCATGAGACCGGGGAGCACAGCAGCGCCGCCGTGGAGGCCAGTAACACGAGTTCTATCTCTGAGGACGTGTGCTCCATGACCCACCACAAGACTGCGACGATGAGAGCGCAGCCAATCAACCACAGGCCCGATGCTTCCTCAGGACTAACGCGGCTGAGCAAGCCCCGGAGGGATTGGTTGCTGGAATAGGACAGCGTACCGATTCGGGAGGAGTCCCGGAGGGTGTCAGTCCAGTACGCCGCAGAGCTTGCAGGGGAGGCGAGGTAGCCCACCACACCGCAGGCGATGAAGGCACCTATCGCCGTGGCGAGGGCACGCCAGTCGCGGCGAACGAAAAAGACCGCGAGGAAGACCGCCGGGGTGAGCTTGATCGCCATAGCAACGCCGGTCAGCACACCTCGCCACGAGGAGCGTGGTCTGAGCAGCAGGCAGTCGACAACGACGGCCGCGGTCAGCAGGAGATTCACTTGGCCGAAGCTGAAATTCTCGGTAATCGGTTCGGTGAGTGCGCAGGCGAGCAGCGCCCACGTGGCCCACCAGTCGGGGCGGTCAACTTCGCAGCACCGCGAGATAACGGCGTAGAGACATACCCAGAGCGCACCGAGTGACGCCGCAGTAAGAAGGAGAGACAGCGGCCACAGCGGCATCCACGACACCAAGGCAAAGAGCGCTGCAGCAAAAGGCGGGTAAGTAAAAGGCAGCGACACGCCGTTGCCGAGAACGTAGCTTTGCGCGTAGAGATTCTCCCCGCGGAGCAGGGCCTGCCCTCCCTCTCGGTAGACATCGAGGTCAACATGGTAAAACGGCACAATTCCGCCGCTGTTCATCGACGCCGCAAGATGGATAGTCCACGGCACCGTTGCCAGCCCCACCAGAAGGAGTGGAAGGAGGAGCGAGGAGAGAGCTTTCTTCACGCAGCTGAGTATAGGCCCCCAGTGGCACGGCTCCTCTAGGCAGCAGACTAGGATACGGGGCGTGCGCTACTTCTACGACACCGAGTTTATCGAGGACGGATCGACCATCGAGCTGGTCTCCATCGGCATTGTCGGAGAAGACGGCAGCGAGTATTACGCGGTATCCACCGATTTCGATCCGGGCAAGGCCAATGCGTGGGTGCGCGACAATGTACTGGATAAACTCCCGAGCCCGGCGGATCCCGTCTGGAAATCGCGCGAGACCATCCGCGAAGATCTCCTGAAATTCTTGGGCCGCCACTCTACCCCCATCGAACTGTGGGCCTGGGTCGGGGCTTATGACCACGTGGTGCTCGCCCAGCTGTGGGGAGACATGGCGAGCCTGCCCAAGGGGCTCCCGCGCTACACCCGGGAACTCAAGCAGTACTGGGAGTTTGCGGGCCGCCCCAAGCTGCCTCCCGTGCCCAACGGGAACCACGACGCGTTGGTCGACGCCCGCCATAACCTGGCCAAGTTTCGCATCTGTGAGCAGCACTTGCCGCTGACTCGGGGCAACCGCGTGAGCTGATCGTGAATTAATACCGTGACCTAAAAGTCCATTAACTAACGCGCGACAGGCCCGAGATGGTTAAATACTGGGTGTGAGTTGGACAGTAGATATTCCCAAAGAAGTGCTTCCTGATCTGCCGCCGCTGCCGGAGGGGATCAATGAGAAGTTCCAGGACGCCATTTCCCGCGAGGCGAAGCAGCAGCCCAGCTGGGATCAGCTGCAGGCTGATAACGTGCGAAAGATCCTGGAATCCGTCCCGCCTATCGTCGTGGCTCCAGAAATTGAGGAACTCAAGCGCAAGCTTGCCGACGTCGCCTTAGGCAACGCCTTCCTCCTCCAAGGAGGTGACTGCGCTGAGACTTTCGAGTCCAACACTGAGCCTCACATCCGCGGCAATATCAAGACCCTGCTGCAGATGGCGGTTGTCCTGACGTATGGCGCGTCCACCCCGGTGGTGAAGTTGGGTCGTATTGCTGGCCAGTACGCCAAGCCGCGTTCTGCCGATCTGGATGCCAACGGCCTGTACAACTACCGCGGTGACATCGTCAATGGAGTGGAGGCCAACGAGGAGTCCCGCCGCCACGATCCCGCCCGCATGATTCGCGCCTACGCGAACTCCTCGGCGGCTATGAACCTGGTCCGCGCGCTGACGCATTCCGGAACCGCGGACCTTTACCGCCTCCACGAATGGAACCGCGAATTCGTGGCCAACTCTCCGGCGGGTGCGCGCTACCAGGCCTTGGCTGATGAGATTGAAAACGGCCTGGCCTTCATGAACGCCTGTGGGGTGTCGGATGAGACCCTGCGTTCGGCGGAGATTTACTGCTCCCACGAGGCCTTGCTGAAGGATTACGAGCGTTCCATGCTGCGCTTGGGTACGGACTCTAACGGCGAGACCAAGCTTTATGACCTGTCCGCGCACCAGCTGTGGATTGGTGAGCGTACCCGTGGTCTCGACGACTTCCACGTGGCGTTTGCTTCCATCATCGGCAACCCCGTAGGCATCAAGCTTGGCCCCGGCGTGACGCCGGAGCAGGCAGTGGAGTACGCGGAGAAGCTTGACCCGAACCGTGAGCCGGGCCGTCTCACCATGATTGCCCGTATGGGCCACGATAAGGTGCGCTCCGTGCTGCCCCCGATCATCAAGGCAGTGGAGGACTCCGGCCACAAGGTGGTGTGGCAGTCCGATCCGATGCACGGAAACACCTTCACGGCGTCGAACGGCTACAAGACCCGCCACTTCGACAAGATTGTCGACGAGGTCCAGGGCTTCTTCGAGGTGCACCGCGAGCTGGGCACCCACCCGGGCGGCGTGCACCTGGAGTTCACCGGTGAGGACGTCACCGAGTGCCTCGGCGGCGCTGAGGACATCACGGACGTGGACCTGCCGGGCCGCTACGAGTCCGCCGTGGACCCGCGCCTGAACACCCAGCAATCGCTGGAGCTGTCCTTCCTCATCGCAGAAATGCTGCGCAACTAGAGTCTGCGCAGCGTCTAGCTGCGCAGACTAGTACGGCCTCCAGAGAATCGGCCAGGTGCCGTATTCTCCGGAGCCAAACCACCAGGCGGCCACGGCGACAGCCAAGGTGGCGAGGCCGACGAGGACGAGGAAGCCGATGAGCCCGACCGCGCTGCGGTTGCTCAACGGACGTTCCTCCGGCTCCTCTTCGGCCCCGGCCGCATATGGTTCTGGCACGGCGGGGGAGGGCGCCGGGGTGTCTACCGGTGCGGCAGGCAGGGGGAAAGCGTCCTCGCGGGTTTCCGCCCGTGTTTCACGCGTGGGGGAATCGGGCGAGGGGATTGCAGAGGTCGCTTCGAAGACACGCGTATTGTCTGTTCCCGAAAAGTCTGTAGGTACTGCAGCGGTACGTGCGGCGGCCGAGTTTCGCGGGACGGGGACCGTGAACTGTGGCAGTTGCAGCTCCCGGGAAACGTCATCCAAAGCATCGAGGAATTCACCCGCGTCTGCAAAGCGTTCGGCTGGGTTACGTGCGGTGGCGGTGGCCACGAGGGCGTCGAAAAGCATCGGCACCCCCTCAATGCGTGAAGATGGTGCCACCACATCCGCGTGCACGCGCGCGGTGGCGTGCGCCAGCGGGGTGTCACCGTGGAAGGGGACTGTGCCCGTCAGCAACTCGAACAGGACGATTCCAGCCGAGTAGACATCGGAAGCCGGCGTGATATCCGCGCCAGTGACTTGCTCGGGGGAGAGGTAGCTTACGGTACCGACGATCTGGCCGGAGCTATCATGCTCCGCCTTTGCGGAGCGCACCAAGCCGAAGTCACCCACCTTGACTCGGTGGTTATCGGTGATGAGAACGTTATCCGGCTTGATATCGCGGTGCACGAGGCCGGCGTGGTGGACTTCGGTGAGCCCGGCCAAGACCGAGTGCATCACGCCGGCCGCAGCGTGCGGCGGCATGGGTCCGCGTTCCGCAAGGAGCTCGCGCAACGTGCCGCCGGTGATGAGCTCCATGATGAGATAGATGGGCAAACCATCCGCGGAAAAGTCATGCACGGCGACGAGATTGGGGTGGCTCAGCTGCGCCATCGCGCGGGCCTCGCGCTTAAAGCGGGTGACGAAGACGGGGTCGTCGTGATAGCGCTCATCCATCACCTTGGCAGCTACTGCGCGGCCCAAACGCATGTCCACGCAGCGATACACAGTGGACATGCCGCCGCGAGCGATCGGCTGATCAATGCGGTAGCGTCCTTCAAGAATGTCGCCCACGTTCAGCCTTGTCATGGGTTCCAGTATGGTCGATCCTCTCCTCAAAGTGTGATCCCGCTACAGTTGTGTCTGTGACTAATTCTGCGAACCCTGAAGAGAATTCCCATCCCGAGCTTCTGCAACTTCTCGCCGGAGAGAAGCTGCTGACGCTTAAAGAGGTAGCTGAAAAACTCGATCTGCCCATTACTCGCGTCTTCGATCTGCTCAATGCCCGGAAGTTCATCGCGTGGCGGGACGCCGAAGGCCAGCGCCTCGTCCCGGAAGCGTTTTTCAATGCCAAGGGCGTCATTTCCAAGCACGTGTCCGGCGTCATCACTGTTCTTTCGGACAACGGCTGGGGTGACAACGAGATCCTGGCGCATCTTTTTACCGAGGACGAGTCCCTACCGGGCCGCCCCATCGACGCGCTGCACGGCCACCTCGCGCGGGAGGTTATACGGCGCGCGCAGGCTTCGGCGTTTTAGACGGCGCATCAGCACCAGGCGCAGTTGGTTCAGCGGCGGTGCGTGGAACACCATCGAAAATCCACTGTGTGGCCAACCATGCCACGACCACCATGGCAATCACCCAGAACCAGTTGTAGAGCTGGTGATTACCGTCGCCGGCGAAGGCCACACCAATAAAGAGAGCTGCGCCGGTGGTGAGCTTGATGAGCGGTAGTGGTGGGCGAAAGGTTCCCATGAGCGTGAGTACTGAGGCGTAGTACCACGGCAGCGTCACAGAGTTGAAGACGAACGCCACCTGGTAGGCCGCGGCCGTGGCGGCAATGGCGCGGCGCACGCCCGTGCGCCCCCACCACCACACAAGGACAAGGCCCAGGAGCATCAGGAGCATCGCGGCCGAGCGCAGCACGGTGAGCACGCCGTTATAGGTGGTATCGGGGGAGAAGACCTGGATGAGCGGAACGAGAATATCGGCAAGCAAGGTGGGGCCGGCCAAGGGGTTGATGACCTTAGAATTACCACTGATCTGAGACAGCCAACCCCACGAGCTTCCCGACGCCCATGTGATCGCCGCCACCGCCAACGCGACCTCCGCCACGGCGATAACGCCGGATAGTAGGAAGAACCCGACGCGCTTGAGCGGCTTCGTTCCCTTCGGCGCCCAGTGATGCAGCATGAGCCACACGATGAACGGCGCGGCGAAGACGGCGGTGGCCTTGAGGGACACTGCCACGCCAACGAGTATGAGGCTGAGGTGGAACTTGTGGTGCACAGCAGCGAGAAGGCCCAGCGATACCAGCCCCACCATGACTGATTCGTTGTGCATGCCGCCGATGAGGTGCAAAACCATCACCGGATTCGCCACTCCCAACCAGAGTGCTAGGGCGGGATCGCCGCCGATGCTTCGGGCTAGGCGTGGAATTGACCAGGCGATGGCTGCAAAACCAAGGACGGAAATTGCCTTGTAGACGATGATGCCCGCAGCAACGTTATCGCCCACCAGGTGGGTTACCCCGTTGCCCATCCACAGGTGTAGCGGCCCGTAGGGCGTAGTGGTGTTGCGCCAGTCGTGAGAGACCTCAAGCAGGAAGGGACCGGGGTTAACGGCTGCGCCCTCGACGTAGGGGTCGAAACCATCGCGCACCATCGCGCCTTGCATCAGGTAGGAGTACACGTCCCGGGAAGCCAGCGGTGCGGCGCACAGCAGCGGGGTGACCCAGCAGATCAACATCCGGCGGATGTCTGCCAGTGCGCCGTCTGGTTGCGGGTTCTTGAGCTGTGGGGCAATGAAGTGGCGGCCCGCCAACACCCATGCGGCGACGAGGCCAAACAGGCCAACCCAGTAGAGGACCATGCCAATGTTGCGGCCGTGGCCATAGGCAAGGAAGCTGATGTTGAGCGCCTCAAGAAAACCTCCGCGATTCCGGGTCGCGCCGCCGGAGAAGGAGGCGAGCGCCAGGACGATCGCAGAGACGATGCCCAGTGGCAGGGGATGGGGAATGCGCAGGGGCACGCGCGTGGATGCGGAGCGAGCCATGCTACATCCGGCGGGCCGTGGACTTGTGAGCAAGTTCTTCCAAAACCGCTGTGACCTCGGGGTCAACCTGCGCGTTGTGCAGATGATCGAGGCCGGAACGCGTGAGATCGCTGATGCGCTGCTCGACGACGTCCGGCGCACCGGAATCAGCAATGATCTGCGCCATGCGGGCAATGTCTGCGGGGTCCTCCGTCTGCCCGATGAGGCGGCGAAGCTCAGCGGCGGCTGCGGGATCGGTGGCGTCCGCGCGCTGTAGGGCCAGCGACAACAGAACCGTGCGCTTGCCTTCGCGCAGATCGTCTCCGGCGGGCTTGCCGGTGATAGCCGGGTCACCGAAGACGCCGAGCAAATCATCGCGCAGCTGGAAGGCGACACCGATGTCCTGGCCGTAACCGCGGAAGGCAGCAACGAGTTTTTCGGGTGCGCCCGCTATAACGGCGCCCAGATGGAGGGGGCGCTCGATGGTGTACGCGGCAGTCTTGAACCGGTTCACCGAGTCCGCCAACGTGGCGTCCTCGGAGCCGGCGGCTTCCAGGGAGATGTCCAGAATCTGGCCGCCGATGACTTCGCGGCGCATTGCCCGCCATGGTGCGCGGGCGCGCGCCAGCGCCTCGGGGCTCAAGCCGGAATCTTGAAGCATGTCCTCCGCCCAGACCAGGGCCATGTCACCGATGAGGATGGCCAGCGATTGCCCGAAGAAATCAGCGTCGCCGCTGAGCCCGAGCTCGCGGTGGCGAGCAGCAACGCCGCGATGGACAGTGGGGTTGCCGCGCCGGGTATCGGAAGCATCCACGATGTCGTCGTGGATAAGTGCACAAGCCTGAATGAACTCCAAGGACGAGGCAGCGCGGAGCATTGCCTGCGGGGACTCAGTGCCGTCGAGCCCGTGCGCACCGACAAAACCTGCCCACGCGTAGAGGGGGCGAATGCGCTTGCCGCCGTCCAGGACGAAGGAATCCAAATAGGAGATCGCGTCGGCCACCGGAGAGCCGATGGCCGCGATGGCGTCGCGCTGACTGTCCAAGAAAAGCTTAAGCTCCTCGCGCACGGCTGCGGGGATGTCGTTCAAGGAAGGTATCTGCGGTGTAGTCACGCCTGCTACTTTACCTGGGTAGCTATGCCGGCTTGCCGCCAGGTTAAGCGGTGTCGGCTGGTGTCAGCGGCACCGTCGATTGCAGGATGGCGAAGGGGCGCGCATCGGCGGGGTAGTAGAGCTGGCGAAGGAAATCACTAAACCCCATCTTGCGGTAGAGGCCGAAGGCGGAGTTTGCCTCGTTGGGAACTTCCGGAGTGGAAAGCAGGATGTAGCGCGCGGGAAGGTTCCACGCCAAGGCTTCGAGCAGTGCGCGCCCTAAGCCGCGACCCTGTTCTTCAGGCAGCACGTGAATCTCCGCCAGCTCGAAATAGTTGTGGAGAATGTCTTCTTGTTCCGGGGTCGGTCCGCCACTGGCGGTGAGCGCTCGGCGAAGCTGTTTGTCCCACCACGTGTCCGGAGAGCCAAAGAATCCGTAGGCAAAGCCTGCAATGCCGTAGTCGGTGGTGGCCACGACGCAGGAAAACCCTGGGCGTATGAGATCTGCGCGCCACCGCGAGATGGAGACGTCGCGCACTGACTGGCTGTAGCCCATTGCCGCGATGTAGATATCCACCAAGCGCGGGACAGCAATGGCGAACTCTTGGGGGCTTAGGCGGCGCAGCGTGTAACTCACATCTCTAATAACAGCAGATTCTTCAGGCATGTGAAAGCGCACAGAGAAACTATCTTCTGCACATCCAACCGCCGAGGAGTCGGAGTACGTGTTCGAAAAGGGAAGAAATATCGCCCATCCCTATTGTTTAAATCGAACACATGAACTAAAATCAGAGGTGGATGTACGAAGGTGGTTTTACGGTGAGTCTCATCAGCGAACAGCAGCAGAAAGTCAACAGCACAGTCTTCATTGACAAGCTCAGGAAGCAGCCCAAGGAGGAGAGGTCATGGCACAGGTAATTTCAGCAACGGCAGCGGCTCGGGGCCGGAACAGGGAGGCGATGCAGCGCGTGCGCCGTGACCGCTTCCTCGGTCAAGCGTTGGATCTGTTGGTGGATGCGCGCCGTAGCGCTGCGGAGGGGCGGTTCGAGGACGCTCTTGAAATGGCGTACCGCGCCTCGCTGCGTGCTGCGGGCGCGCGTGTGGCGGCGTCTGCGGTGTCGCGCCGTCGGCGCTTGCCTACCTCTGCATGGGAGCAGGTAGCTCTTATCGGTCCGGCGGATGCTCAATGGGCCGCAGAATTCACAGACTATTCCCGCGTGCGCTCGCGCGTGGCCTCCGGAATGGATCCGGTGCCCGCTGCGGATACGGTCTACCAGTACTTGGCGCTTGCCACACGTTACGTGGACGCGACCGAATCTGAGCTGGGCTTCGGTGGGCTGGCCGCCTAGTGAGGGCGTGATTGCTCCGGTAGCAGGGGTGCAGGGATGCCCAAAAACTATGGACTGTCTTTGTGGGAACTATCTCGCTATCCTTGACGTTATAGAGGTAGTAAACATAGTTCCCAGTTCCACTACCTAAACCCAAATCATTACGGAGGACGCTGTGGCCCTTTCTGAGCACGAACAGCAAGCGCTGCGTGAAATTGAACAGTCGTTGCTGGCCAACGATCCTGATTTTGGCGCGTCTGTGTCCGGTGAAACTTCTTTCGGCGGCAACTCGGGTGCCATCACCCTCCGTGGGGTGGCCTTAATCGTTGTCGGTCTGTGCATGATGGTGGGCGGAATCGCATTGGCCCAGCAGTCCCTGTGGTTCGTTATCCTCTCCGTACTTGGCTTTTTGGTCATGTTTGGATCCGGTGTGTGGATGCTGCGCGGAAATTCGGAAGATTCTCTGGTTGCCGCCGGCGCACCAGCATCCGCTAAGCGGCGCAACAAGCAGTCCAAGAAGGCTGGCAGTGACGTTGGAAACCGCCTTGAAGATAACTTCCGCCGCCGTTTCGAAGGAAACTAAGCGCTAGAAACCCACCAGTAGCCCTTCGCTCTATTGTGAGTCGGAGGGCTGTGGCACGATGACATTGGCCATGGCGTACAGCGTTTGCGTTATGCCCGGGAGCTGCTCGGGCGAGCGGTCTGCCACTTCTGATGCGCGAACGATGGCGGCGTTGAGCAGCGAGATATCCGCTTTGGAAACACCAGGGCAGAACTCGTTAACGATCGATGCAAAGCCACCATGTGACTGCTGCACCGCCTCATCCGCAAAAGCCTGGGGGAAGTGCTGCGCGGCGGTCATGAGGGGGCCGTGCGTGCCATGGAGGAAAAGTTCGAGAGTGGCGTCCACGTAAGCATGGATGCGCTGCGTCGGCTCTGGAGGGGCCACCTGCATGGCAGCTTCGAGCTGTTCATTCCACGTTTGTGTGGCATGGATAAGCAGCTGCACCAACAAATCGTGTTGGGATGAGGCGTAGCGATAAACGCTGGGGCGGGCAAGGCCTACTTCCGCAGCGACCTCCGCCAAGGTAGGGACTGCCCCGTGGTTGTTGACGATCAACCTTTCGGCAGCCTCGAGCACCGCGCGGTGCTGGACGGCGCGGTGCTCGGCTACTGTCGTTTCAGTGATCTTCGGCATGCGCTAAGTCTACGTTAAGCTGCGCATTCTTTTTCCATTCTGGTGCCTACTCGGCGGACGGGGTCAAGCGGCCATCGACCATTTCATAGACCTTGTCGCAGTGACCAAGAACGTCGTAGTCGTGGGTGACCATGACACCCGCGACGTTGAAATCGTGGCATTCTTTGGCTAGCAGCGCCACGATCTCTTGGGACCGTGTGCGATCGAGGGCAGCAGTGGGTTCGTCGACGAGCAGCACCTGTGGATCGCCTACGAGTGCGCGCGCGATACCGACGCGCTGGCGCTCACCGCCGGAAAGGCTGCCGGGCCGGTGCTTCGCGCGATGCGCCATGCCGACCTTCTCCAGCAGCTCGGCGCTGGAGTAGCGCCCAGTCTTGCCGATGACCTTGCTGGCCAATTCGATCTGCTCCTCCGCCGTCAGTGCAGACGGGAGATTGCCAGAGGACTGGAAGACGAAGCCGATGTGGTTGCGGCGGATCTGCGCCAGTTCGGAGTCACCCAGCGGCACGATGTCCTCGCCCGCGACGAGGACTTGGCCGGAATCGGGCGTCGTCAAAGCGCCCGCGACCGCGAGCAGTGTGGACTTTCCGGAACCGGAGGGGCCAACCACGGCAACGAATTCGCCTGCCTCAACGGTGAGATCGACGGAATTCAGTGCCTTAACGTGTGAATCTCCGTCGCTGTAGCTGATGGTGACGTCTTTCAGTTCCAAAGCGTGGCTCATCGGTTTTCTCCTAGGGCTGCGAGGGGGTTGGTTCGGGTAACGCGGACGACGGCAATGAAGGCGCCGAGCAGTCCGGCGACGAAGAGAATGAGACCGCCATTGATGACAGCGCTGAATTCGGTGGCGTAGGGCATAGCCGTTTTCTCTAGGAGGCTGCCCAGGCCAACGGCGATGAGTGCGCCGGCGAGGATTGATACGAGGAGGATGACCACCGCTTGGCCGAGGCTATCGCGCAGCAGGAAGCTCTTGGTGGCGCCCATTGCGCGAAGGGTGGCGATATTGCCGGCGCGCTGGATGGTCCACACGAGGAAGAAGGCGCCGGTAACGAGCGCGGCAATGACATAGAGGAACCAGGTGATCATGGAAAGGGTCATCATTTCGGCGGTGTAGCCGGGGGAGGAGTCGAAGCTCTCTTTGAGAGTTCGAACGTCGAGGCCGGAGCGCTCGGTGAGAGCATCGGTATCGGGCTTATCCGCCGTGCGAGCGACGATGACAGATGCTTCCTCATAGGCCTCTGGGGTGACAGCTTCGCCGTGGCGCCCGCCGGCGTGAACCTCTTGCCAGATATCGAGCGGCAGGTAGGCCACGTCGACGTGGCCGAAGGTTCGCTGGTTGTCGGTGAACCCGATGACGTTGAGGGGGATATCCAAGCGGTCGAGGGTGATGGTGTCGCCCACCTCGATCCCCTCGTCCTGCAGGGTGGAGGACAGGATGATGTCGTGTTTCGTGTTGCTGGGCTTGCCATCTGTCCGGGCGGTGTCGATTGGGGGCAAGCCTGCCGGTGCGATGAAGGAGTCAGGTTCTACTCCGAAGAGTGTGAGGTCCACCGCCGTGGCGTCCTGGTTGTGGGCGTTAGCAATGGTCAGGCCCAAGGGGGTGGCTTGGTCCACGCCCTCTAGTTGAGAGAAGGACTCGGCATCGGAGGCATCGACAACCGAGCGGGTGAATGCAGAGTCTTTCTGCGTGCCATCGGCGAAAGCGATGACGTTGCTCTCCATCGCCTTGAGGCCGGAGACGCCGTCGTTGACCAAGCCTGCTGTGAGACCGGAGATGATAACGACGAGCATGGACATGAGTGCAAGGACGACGCCCATGAGGAGGAATCGGGTACGCGCGAAGAGCATCTCGCGCCAAGCTAGATACATGAAGGAACTTCCTAGTGTGTGGGGTGAAAGTAGGTTGGCGTGTCACCCTGCGTGCCGCAAGATGGCAACATGATGTTTCTATCATGGCGACGCAATGTTTCTAAAAACTTGTGCGGGCATCTTGCGTGGGGAGGGGAGACTTTTCGTGCGATTTCCCGATTTTCCCCACTTTGCCCCACCTGTGCTGCTCGCCGGTCGGAAAATGTCGGCCCGAGGGCTCTTTGGGGCGTGGTGGGAAGGTGTAAACGTCAGGAATATGGGGGTGGTGGGGAAAATTACATGCTAAGAGGTCAAAGTTGCGTGAGTGAATACGTGGAAATTGGCCTGTTTAAGGGGGTGTGTCAAGGGGAGTCTGGGAAAACTTCCCACTGGAAAAACTGCCTTTTACCTGCAATGTTTTTGCGACACGCAGATTGTTGCGGTGATAAAGGTGTGGGAGGTGGGGGAAAGTGGGGTAGAGTGGGGCGTAGCGGAGGAGAGTTGCTCTCTTGTCGCGAGAGGAATCCGGAGTTTTCGAGTGACAGGAAGGTGGACCCGGGGATGTTTCTCGGCACCTACACTCCCAAGCTCGATGACAAAGGACGGCTCACGCTTCCGGCAAAGTTTCGCGAAGAACTGGCTGGCGGCCTCATGGTCACCAAAGGTCAGGATCATTCGCTCGCGGTATACCCGCGGGAGGAGTTCGCGGCGCGAGCTAGGAAAGCAGCGGCCGTGTCACGCACCAACCCAGAAGCGCGTGCGTTCATCCGTAACTTGGCAGCGAGTGCGGACGAGCAGCGCCCCGATGGGCACGGACGTATCACGCTGTCCGCAGGGCACCGTGAGTACGCAAACCTGACGAAGGAATGCGTAGTTGTGGGCTCGGTTGACTTCCTCGAAATCTGGGACGCAGCCGCGTGGGCTGAATACCAGGCGCAAACTGAAGACGCTTATTCGGCGGCAGACGCCGATGACGTACTTGCCGGGCTGCTGTAGAGCTTCCTGGCACACAGAGAGTGCGTGTATGGACTCTGCCCGAGGAGGATGAGCTGGTGTACTTCCCCGACATCAGAACCCTTCCTCGGACAGGGCCCTATACGCACTCGATTTTTTATCGAACAGATCTGATAGCGGCCTCAGGCGCCTGAATGGAAAGGGGGACAGCAACTGTGGACCACAACGGCACCATTACCTATGACGTGAATGACAACCACGGCCATGTCCCTGTTATGCGTGCGCGTATGGCTCAGCTGCTTGCTCCGGCCGTCGAAGCAGCGGGGGAGCACGCCGTCATCGTGGACGGCACCTTGGGGGCTGGTGGCCACAGCGAATACTTCCTCAACAGCTTTCCTAACGCGCGAATTATCGGTGTGGACCGTGACTCCGCCTCGTTGAGCAGTGCTTCTCGACGTCTCACCCCCTTCGCCGACCGCTTCGTCGGCGTCAACGCTCGCTTCGATGAGGTCGGTCGTGCCATTGCGCAGGGTGACCATGAGATTTTTTCTATCGCGCGAGAACACGGCATTGCAGGGGCATTGTTTGATCTGGGTGTGTCCTCCATGCAGCTTGACCAGGTGGAGCGTGGGTTTGCGTACAAGACCGACGCCCCGCTGGATATGCGCATGGACCCGCGCCAGGGAATGACTGCCGCCGACGTACTCAACACCTATAGCCACGGTGACCTCGCCCGCATCCTCAAAACCTATGGCGATGAGCGCTTTGCCGGCAAGATTGCTTCGGTAGTAATAAAGGAAAGGCAAAAGGAACCTTTTACTACCTCAGCCCGCTTGGTTGAGCTGTTGTACGCCACGATTCCCGCAGCGACGCGTCGCACCGGTGGCCACCCCGCGAAGCGCACCTTCCAGGCGCTGCGCGTTGAGGTCAACCGCGAGCTTGAGGCGGTCGAACAGGTCATTCCCGTGATTACGGATGCCCTGTCCGTCGGCAGCCGCGCGGTGTTCATGAGCTACCAGTCGCTCGAAGATCGCATCGTCAAGCATGCCTTCACCAAGCTCAGCACCTCGACGACTCCGCCGGGGCTTCCCATGGACCTTCCGGGCACGGCAGCGCACTATTCCATCGTGACGCGTGGCGCGGAGAAGGCGAGCGAGGAGGAGATTGCAGAGAACCCCCGGGCAGCGTCCGTCCGGGTACGCGCACTCGAGCGCCTCGAGGGCAGTCCGTCTTTTCATGAACCGGGAGGCAGGCCATGACGCTGAGAGACCGAACCGCACAGGCAACGTACCACCGCGACCACGAGAGGACCCACACCATGGGAGCTAGCCGCGATTTCACCACCGGATCTGATTTCTCCGGTCAGGGAACCGCGCTGCTGGAGCGGGGGCGCCGCACCACCCCGTTGCCCAGTCGCACGCCGCATCGCAGTACTGTGCCCGCCCGCCGGGTCGGAACGGGTCTGCGAGGAAACCGCCTCGGTTCGAAGCAGGTAGTGAGCAATCGTGGGCGCCGCGTCGTACAGCCCACGCGGGTTACTGGCCTTTTCGCTCGCCTTTCTTTCATCGCCATTGGCCTGCTCATCACTGGTGTGGCTGCGGCGATGTGGTTCTCTGGCCTGTCGACGTCCCAGACCTTTAAGATTCAGGAGCTTACTGCCCACGAATCCACGCTCGATAACCAGCTGGAGACTCTGAACCGAGACTTGGAGAACGTGCGTTCGGCGTCGGACGTCGCCCGCCGCGCCCACGAGGCCAAGATGGGCGTCCCGGTTCAGCCTGGCGTAGTGGAAGTCGACGCAGACGGAAACGTGGAACAGAAGCGCGAAGCCACCCCGGATATGGAATCTGTCATCGACGTAAACGGCGAACCGGTCCGCCCGGGTCAGGCCTCGAGTGACCCACACGCGACGGCGAACGTATCCGATAACCTGAACGCCCGTCCGACGCTGAGCGAGAGGAACCGCGAGCGCGAAGGCGCCGAGTCGGGTGCGTCTCGTTCGGACAACCACCCAGACGGCGGTGAATCCACCACTGACGGACAGTCGGCCGAAGGGAACGTAGAGCTGCCGGACATCCCGGCCCAGGCTCCCTACGCCGCCCGCGGGTAGATTCCATCCCCGCTCCGCGCGTGCCTGCGTGGGCGGGCGGCGATAATAGGGCACAATTCGGGATGAACCACTGATTATTGACCCATCTTCGCTGCAGACAGAAAGGTGACGTGTGACCCCACCACACTCCGGTGGCCCGCGCCCGAGGCGCGCTTCCGCCGCCCGTGCCGCCCAACCGCGCGGTACCTCTCACCAACCACGGCAGCGTTACGACGCCGACCGCGTCATTCCCGCGACCCGTTCACGGAATCCGCGTACTGGCAAGCCCTTCATGAGCCAGCAGAAGACGATGCGCCGTCGTGTACACGTCATCGCGGCTTTGCTGCTCGTGGTGATGCTGGCGTGGATGGGGCGCCTCGCGTGGGTCCAGATCGTGTGGGGACCTGACTTGGCGGCGAAGGCCGCTGCGCAGAGAACCCGCGTCTATGTCGATACGGCCGGGCGCGGCGAGATCCTCGCGCGCGACGGCCAGCGGTTGGCCTACACGATGCGCGCCCGATCCTTGACCGTGTCACCTACGCGCCTGCGAGATGAGCTCCGTGAACAGGAAGAGCAAAAGGCCGCCGGCGAGGCTCACTATGAGTCCTTGGCCCCCGATGCCAAGGAGTCTTTCCTCGACGACAAGGTGACAGAACGGCTCACTGACATGTCGGAGGGCATCCCGAACAAGCTGAAGGAAGCCGGCATCGATGCCGGGGACGTGGATTCGGAGCAGATCATGGACAAGCTCCGTGCCGATACTCAATATGAGGTCCTCGTGCGCAACGTCGATCCGGATGTCGCGGTGGCCATCTCCGAGGACTACCACGGTCTCGCCGCTGATGAGCAGCAGATCCGCCAGTACCCCAACGGTGCTATTGCTGAGAACGTCATCGGCAAGGTATCCATGGACGGCCAAGGCCAGTTCGGCTTTGAGGCCTCCGGTGATACCACACTGACGGGTATTGACGGCAGCTCCACCGAGGACGTTTCAGCCAGCGGTCAGGTCATTCCCGGCACCCTTCGCGATCAGGTGCCCACCACCGACGGCAAGAACGTCACGTTGACGCTCGATCTGGATCTGCAGACCTACGTTCAGCAGAAGCTGGAAAAGGCCAAGGCTAATTCGAAGGCAAAGAGCGCCGAGGCAGTCGTTCTGGACGCCGCCACGGGTCAGGTTCTGGCTATGGCGAATACCGGCACCATCGACCCGAACAAGGACATCGAAAAGCAGCTGGAGAAGGATAAGACCTTCGACAACCTCGCCGTATCCCACCCCTTTGAGCCGGGTTCGGTGGCAAAGATCATCACCGCCGCGGCAACCATTGAGGAGGGCCTCACCAACCCCGATGAGGTCCTCCAGGTTCCCGGCTCCATCGACATGGCTGGGGTGACTGTGAACGATGCCTGGCCGCACGGCGTTGAGCCCTACACCACGACGGGCGTCTTCGGTAAGTCATCGAACGTGGGAACGTTGATGTTGGCAGATCGTCTTGGCCAGGATAAATACGCTGACTACCTCAAGAAGTTCGGCCTCGGCCAGACTTCCGGCATTGAGCTGCCCAACGAGTCTCCAGGCCTCGTACCTGACCGTTCGCAGTGGTCCGGCGGTACCTTCGCTAACCTGCCCATCGGCCAGGGCCAGTCATGGACTGCCCTGCAGTTGGCCTCCATCTATCAGACCCTGGCCAACGACGGTGAGCGCATTGAGCCGCGCATCATTGATTCGATCACCGCGCCTGACGGGACTAAGGAAGAACTAGAGAAGCCCGAGACCACCCGCGTGGTCAGTCC